>Ga0153956_1000527_pt1 | contig 41938 bp, 39 predicted proteins | sample TSFL040MetaG_FD_104704 | JGI IMG/M metagenome (GOLD analysis project Ga0153956, IMG submission 104704) | Attine ant fungus gardens microbial communities from Florida, USA - TSFL040 MetaG | ecosystem: Host-associated > Fungi > Mycelium > Unclassified | place: USA: Florida, Wekiwa Springs... | reverse complement strand
GTTCCCGGAGATTCCCATGTTGAAGCCCGTTTCCGCGCTGCTGTTCGGCCTTGCATTCGCCGCGTCCGTACAGGCCGCCGACGAACCGTTCGAGCTCGGCAAGCAGTACTTCCTGGTCGAACCGCCGCAGGCGACCAGCACCGGCGACAAGATCGAGGTGCTGGAGGTGTTCTCCTACGCCTGCCCGGCCTGCAACATGTTCCAGCCGACCATTCAGAAGGTGAAGGCCGCGCTGCCGGCGAACGCCGAGATGGTCTACCTGCCCGCCGCTTTCCGTCCCGACGAGGACTGGCCGGTGTTCCAGCGCGCGTTCTACGCCGCGCAGGCGATGGGCATTGCCGACAAGGCGCACGACGCCACGTTCGACGCGGTGTGGAAGGACGACGGCCCGCTGCGCATCAACGACGCGACCACGCGTCGCCCGATCAAGCCGATGCCGACGATCGAGAACGTCGCCACGTTCTACGCCGGCAAGTTCGGCGTGAAGGCCGAGGACTTCACCGGCGTCGCCAACTCCTTCGCGATCAACACGAAGATGAAACGCGCCGACGCGCAGATCAAGGCCTATGGCGTCGATTCCACGCCGACGATCATCGTCAACGGCAAGTACCGCCTGACCGGCGTGTCCGCCGGCAGCATCGACAAGATCGTGCCGCTGGTGAAGTTCCTCGTCGACAAGGAAAACGCCGGCAAATAGGCCGGGCGCGTTTCCATACCCTGCAGGGAGTGTCGCCGCGATGATGTTGCGTTCGCTGATCCTGGTCGCTGGCCTGCTGTCGGCCGCGCCGACGTTCGCCGCCGACGGTGCCGCGCGCAGTTGGGAAGCCGGGCGCGACTACGCGCTGGTCGAGCCGCCGCAACCGACCGGCACCGGCGACAAGATCGAGGTGCTGGAGGTGTTCTCCTACGCCTGCCCGCATTGCGCGCACTTCCAGCCGTATGCGGAAAAGCTCAAGGCCGCGCTGCCGAAGAACGCCGAATTCACCCTGATGCCGGCCGACTTCCAGCCGCGCTGGGTGATGTTCGCGCGCGGCTTCTACGCGGCCAAGGCGCTCGGCCTGGTCGAAAAGACGCACCAGGCGATGTTCGACGCGATCTATCGCGACAACCTTCCGCTGGACGGCATGGACGCCGTCGCCGGCTTCTATGCCGGACACGGTGCCGACAAGGCCACGTTCCTGTCGACCGCCGATTCGTTCGTCGTCGACGGCGATCTCGACCGGATCCGTGCGCGTGAAATCGCCTACGGCATCGACTCCACGCCGACGATCATCGTCAACGGCAAGTTCCGCGTCGTCGCCGACTCCGACAAGAACATCGGCTACGACGACATGCTCGACATCGTGCAGTACCTCGTCGCGCAGGAAGCGAAGAAGAAGCGCTGAGCGGCCGGGAGGGCGGACCTGCCTTCCCCTCTGTCGCGGGGAGAAGCCGCCGGCGAGCCGGCTTGCATGCCCGGCCGAATTCCGCGGCTTTCGCGGGCAGGCGCCCGTCAACGTGAATCCCGAGCCACTCGCGGGGACGGAACGATTGCGTCCGCGCGGGGTCTTGCTACGCTCCACTCTTTCCACCTTCCGACGAGGAATCGATCATGCTGAAGCGTCTTGGCCTTCTCATCGCCGGCCTGCTGCTGGTTTCGACCTGCGGCGCAGCCGAACCCGCCGCCGCGCCGAAGACCGACTGGGAAGCGGGCAAGAACTACTTCGTGATCGATCCGCCGCAGGCGACCGCCAGCGGCGACCGCATCGAGGTGCTCGAAGTGTTCTCCTACGCCTGCCCGCATTGCGCGCACTTCCAGCCCTACGCCGAGAAGATCAAGCAGTCGCTGCCGGCGTATGCCAGCTTCGACTACATGCCGGCCGTGTTCAACGCGCAGTGGGAACCGTTCGCGCGCGCCTACTACACCGCGCAGTCGCTCGGCGTGGTCGACAAGACGCACCAGGCGCTGTTCGACGCGCTGCACCGCGACCACCTGCCGCTGCGCACGATCGACGAGCTCGCCGGCTTCTACGCCGAGCACGGCGTCGACCGCGCGAAGTTCCTCGCCACGTCCGGTTCGTTCGAAGTCGAAAGCAAGCTCGCGCGCGCGATGCAGATCGTCAAGGCCGACGGCATCGACGGCACGCCGAGCATCGTCGTCAACGGCAAGTACCGCGTGACCACCGCATCGGCCGGCGGCTACGACGAGGAAGTCGCGCTGGTCGACTGGCTCGTGAAGAAGGAACACGCCGAAGCCGGCAAGCCGGCCAAGGCCGCGAAGAAGAAGTGACCAGTGCCGCCGCGCACGGCCGCCCGCCGTGCGCGCGCCGCCCTCGCGGCATCCCCGGACGATGACACCACCCGCCGCCACCGCCGATTCCGGAAAAGATGCCCGCCGGCTGAACCTGCTCAGCTGCAACATCCTCGCCGGCGGCAGCGTGCGCCGCTACCGCGACTACGTGACGCACAGCTGGAAGCACGTGCTGCCGACCGGCAAGCGCGCGAACCTCGACGGCCTCGCCAAGGTGATCGGCGGTTTCGACTTGGTCGGGCTGCAGGAAGCCGATGCGGGTTCCTTGCGCTCCGGCTTCCTCAACCAGACCGAATACCTCGCCGAGGCCGCCGAGTTTCCGTACTGGAGCCACCAGCCGAACCGCCGCGTGTCGCGCCTGGCGACCTCCAGCAACGGCCTGCTCGCGCGTCGCCAGCCGGACGAAGTGCTCGACTATCCGCTGCCCGGCCGCATCCCCGGCCGCGGCGCGCTGTGGGCGCGCTTCGGCAACGGCAAGGACGCGCTGGTCGTCGTCGTCGCGCACCTTTCGCTCGGCCAGGTCGCGCGTGCGCGCCAGCTCGCCTTCATCGCCGAACTGCTCGGCGATCAGCCGAACGCGGTGCTGATGGGCGACCTCAACACGCCCGCGCAGGGCGCCGAACTCGACCTGCTCTACACGCGCACCTCGCTGGTGCCGTCGAACGATTCGCCGGCGACGTTCCCGAGCTGGCGGCCGACGCGCGCGATCGACCACATCCTGGTGTCCGGCTCGATCGAAGTCGAACGCCGCTGGGCGCTGCCGCATCCGGTATCGGACCACCTGCCGATCGCGGCGAGCGTGCGGCTGCCGCCGTCGACTGCGAAGCCGGCCTGATCGCGCCGCCGCAACCTTGCGCGCGCCCACCGCGAGCACGCCCTTGCACGCCGCCCGCTGGCCACGCGCTGTCGGTCGAGAGGATGCGGCGACGGATGGCCGCGAGTGGACTGACCGAAGCCGTACCCTTCATTCGGCAAGAACTCCTTCGGACCGCAGCGATCGCGGATCGTATCGCAACGAAAAAGAGCCGCGCAGGGCGGCTCTTTTCCCAACGCGTATCGCTCAGAACTTGATGCCGGCCTCGACGTAGGCGAAGCGGCCCGGCAGGTCGTAGGTGGATGCATCGTAGCCGTTCAGCGAGCAGCTCAGGCAAATCGGCGGATCCTTGCCGAAGATGTTGTTGATGCCGCCCGAGATCGTCAGCTTCAGGGCGGTCGGTGCCGCCCAGCTCACCCGCAGGTCGTGATAAGTCGTCGCGCCGAGATGATGGGTGCTGCCGGGGCCGTTACAGATCGGGAAATCCGCGGCGCCGCCACAGTCCTCGGTGAGGTCCGACAGATAACGCACGGTCCATCCCGCCGACCAGTCGCCGAGCCCCCAGTTCAGACGCGCCGTGGTGCGCCACTTGGGCATGCCGCTGTCCGCAACCTCGATGCCCACCGTGCGCGGTTCGGCCTGTCCCGAATCGGTGGCAACGGCGATGTACTTGTCGAGGTAAGTCGTTTGCAACGACGCGCTCAGCGTGCCGAAACCGGTTTCCTGGCCAATCCAGTTCACGCCGAAATCATAGCCGCGCGTATCGATGCGCCCGAGATTGAACAGCCTGTTGTTGAAGTTGTTGATGTTGCCGCCGGACGATCGCCCGATGTTGTCGCAATAGACCGGGTCGAGCGTTTCCACGCAGCGGTTCAGCAACGTCTGCGCATCCGATGCCTGGATCGCGTTCTTCACGTTGATGCGGTAGTAGGTCAGCTCGAAATCGAGCTTGCGCGACCATGCGGTGTTGTCAGCCCAGCCCGGGCTGTACACCGCGCCGATCGTCTGGCTGATCGATTCCTCCGGTTTCAGATTCGGGTTGCCACCTGTCACCACAGAAATCTGCGAGTTTGCCTGCTCGAATGTCGCAGGGTCGGGCACGCCAAGCGCTGCACAGTTCTGCCCGATCTGGCCGGTGGCGAAGTTGCATGGATCGGTGATTTGCGCGTCGAACCGCGCAAACGAACCGTATAGCTCGCCGATCGACGGCGCACGGAAGCCTTGCGCCCAGGTACTGCGCAGGGTCAGGTCATCGTTGATCTGCCAACGCAGTCCGAACTTGTTGTTGGTCGTGCCGCCGAAGTTGGAATAGTCGGAGTAGCGTGTCGCCGCGCTGAAGTCCAGGCGCTTCACCGCGGTCATGTCGGCCAGCAGGGGGGCGTTGAGCTCAAGGTAGTACTCGTTGACCGAATACTCGCCGTTGGTCGGGGCGGACGGCACGCCGTTGGATTCGCCTGCCGTGACGATCGCATCCGGCTGGTAGTAGCCGCTTTGCTTGCGGTGCTCGTAGCCTCCGGCGAATGCGACCGCACCGGCCGGCAGGTTGAACAGGTCGCCGGAAATGTTCGCGGTCCAGTCGGTCAGCTTCTGCTGGCTGCGATCGTTCTCGGTGAACAGGATGTAGTCGAGCATCTCCCGGGTGATCGAACCCGCGCCACCGAAGATGTTCAGCGGCACGCACGAACCGGTGCAGTCGGCCACCGGACCGAGCGCGCGCTGGATGTGCGCGATGTTGTAGGTGCCGGTGACGGTTTGCGTTGCCTTGTTCTCGGAACTGACGAAATTCACGTCCCAGAAGAACAAGCGCTCGCCGATGTTGAAGTCGCCCTTCAGCCCCGTGCTGAAATAGCTCGTGTCCACGTCCTGGCTGAAGATGCGCGGACCGCCCTCGAGCGGACGGCGGGCGATCAACGTGCCATCCGGCGTGATCGTGAAACCGAACGGGTTGTACGGATTGGTGGCATCGATCGCGACCGAATCGGCGAGGCCGTAGGTACCGGCCTCCGAACCGAGGAAGATCGGCTCGGGCGCGGCCTGGTTGACCGATTCGCGCCGCGTATAGGTGCCCTTGAAATTCCAGCTGACGTGATCGGTGATGCGATAGGTGCCCTGCGCGAACAGCGATTTGCGCTCCGATGGCGTCAGCAGCAGGTTGTACGGCGCGAAGTTGAAGCGATCGGCGTTCGACCACGCCTGGAAGTCGTTCAAGGTCGGACGGTCGCCGCCGTAGGTGCCGGACAGGTTGCAGAAGTTGTCCGGGCACAACCCGCCGAAATCGGAAGGTGCGGCGAACACGAAGCGGCCGCCGGGCGTGCCCGAACTCCAGGTGTTCGGATTGACCTGACCGCCGATGCCGGGCGTGGGATAGCGCGACTGGTCCCACACGTCCGAGCCGATGCCGCCCTGCTTGTAGTAGCTCGCGTCGATGAAGAAATCGAAGCGGTCGCTCTTGCCGCCGAGCGAGATGTTGCCCTGGCGGGTAGAACCGTCGCCGATGGAGTAGTCGCCGTAGTAGAGGCGCGCGGCGGCGCCTTCCTGGCTCTTCTTCGTGATGATGTTGATGACGCCGGCGATCGCGTCGGAGCCGTACAGCGAGGAAGCGCCGTCGGTCAGTATCTCGATGCGGTCGACCGCGCTGGCCGGCAGCGTGTTGAGGTCGACCGCGGCGGACACGCCCGAAGCGGACGACTCGCTGACCCAGCGCAGGCCGTCGACGAGGATCAGGGTGCGCTTGGCGCCGAGGTTGCGCAGCGAGATCGTCGTCGAACCCGAGCCGACGCCGCCGCCGTCCGGCGGGAAGCCGAAGTTGCCGGCCGAGTTGAACTTCGTGTTGAGCGAGGAACCGCTGACCGACAGCCGCTGGATCACGTCGCCGATCGAACCGAGGCCGGTCGCCTCGATGTCCTTGGAGGTGATCGTCATGACCGGCGACTGGCCCTCGATCTCCGCCTTCTTGATGCGTGAGCCGGTCACCTCGACGGCCTCCAGCTTCTGGATGTCCTCGCCGCCCTTGTCCTGGGCAAGGGCGGGAACGGCATGCAAGGCAGCCAGCACGGCAGCGGTCAACGCGGGAACGGCAACTCGAACGATACGACGTGTGCGCATGAACTCTCTCCGGGAACGGTTGAGCGGAATGCAGCGGGTCGAACGGAACGACAGCGGGCGGGACACCTCGAACAATTGTCAAGAAAATGTAAAACAAGCGTTCGTTCTTGGCTACCGCCAATTCCGTGCGCAAGGCATCGATTTCGCATTGCGGCGGGCGAACCGCCGATCACGGCGAGGGCGACGCTAAACTCACCCGATACGACTCCCGCCCCGGATGGCATCCATGCGTTTCAAACCGTTCCGCCGCTGGCGGCTGCCGCTCGCCGCCCTGCTCTGCGCGTCCTTCGCCGCCGCACCGCTGGCAGCGGCCGATCGTGCCGCCCAGCGAGAGCAATTCCGCAACGCCCTCGCCGCCGCGGCGAAGCCGCCCGAGGGCTCCTGGAAGCGCTATTCGGCCAGTCTCGAGGAAAGCCACTACCCGTTGACGCCGTACGTCGAACTCGCCGCGCTGCGTCCGCGCATCGGCAAGCTCGACCGCGCCGAGGTCGAACGCTTCCTCAAGCACTGGCCGGGCACCTTGCCGGCGAGCGACCTGCGCGACGCCTGGCTGCGCGAACTCGCGCGGCGCGGCGACTGGTCGGTCTTCCGCGCGTTCTGGGCCGACAGCCGCGATCGCGACCTCGTCTGCGACGAGTTGCAGGCGCGCCTCGCCGGCGGCGCCAGGCTCGACTACGCGAGCGACATCGACCCGCTCTGGCAAGGCACGCGCGCACTGCCGAACGCCTGCGATCCCGTGATCGCCGCGGCGCGCAGCCAGGGCGTGCTGAAGGACACGCACGTCTGGGACCGCCTGCAGCGCGCCGCCGCCAGCGGCAGCGTCGAAAGCGCCGCCGACGCCGCAGCCTTGCTCGGCGGCGGCGACCGCGCCGACGCCGATCGCATCGTCACGACGCTGCGCGAGCCGGCCGCGACCCTGGCGAAGGCATCGGCATGGCCGGACCAGCCGCGCACGCGCGATGCGGTCGCCTACGGCCTCGCGCGCTACGCGCGGCGCAACAGCGCGGCGGCCGAAACGCTGTGGGCCGATCTCGAAGCGCGCTTCAAATGGGATGCCGAACAGAAGAACCGCGTGCTCAACGCGCTCGCGCTGTACCGCTCGACCAGCTATTCGCCGGACGCGCTGGCGCGCCTGAAGGCGCTGCCGGAAGCCGCCGACGACGACGCCACGCGCGAATAGCAGGTGCGCATCGCGCTGACCAGCGGCGACCTCGCCGAGACCCTGGTCGCGCTCGACCGCCTGTCCGACACGCAGAAGGCCGACGCGCGCTGGCGCTACCTGCGCGCACGCGTGCTGACCAAGCTCGACCGCAAGGCCGAAGCCGCGCCGATCCTCGCCGAGGTCGCGCGCGAGGCGAACTTCTACGGTTTCCTCGCCGCCGACTGGACCGGCCAGCCGTACACGATCTGCCCGACCGCGCTCGCCGGCGACCCGAAGATCGAGGCGGCGCTGGCACGGCAGCCCGATCTCGAGCGCGCGTTCGAGTTCCGCGAACTCGGCATGCTTTCCGAGGCGCGGCGCGAATGGAATTTCGCGATGAACAAGCTCGACGAGAACCAGCGCCGCCTCGCCGCCGATCTCGCCTACCGGCGCGGCTGGTACGACCGGGCGGTGTTCGCGTTCTCGGCCGATCCGCAGACGCAACGCCTGTACGAACAGCGCTTCCCGCTCGGCATGGAGAAGCAGGTCAAGCGCGAGGCGCAGGTCGCCGGCATCGACCCGGCCTGGGCCTACGCGATCATCCGCGCCGAAAGCGCGTGGATGACCGATGCGCGCTCCGGCGCGAACGCCTACGGCCTGATGCAACTGCTGCCCGGCGTCGCCAAGCAGATGGCGAAGGCGGAGAAGCTGCCCTACGGCAACGCGCAGGACCTGTTCGACCCGAACCTCAACGTGCAGCTCGGCACGCGCTTCCTCGGCAGGATGGCCGGCAAGTACGACGGCAGCCCGTGGCTGGCCAGCGCCGCCTACAACGCCGGCGAGGCGCCGGTCGGGCGCTGGCTCGACGCGCGCGCCGCGCTCGAACCGGATTTCTTCATCGAGACGATCCCGTACAAGGAAACGCGCGAATACGTCTCGCGCGTGCTCGCCTTCAGCGTGATCTACGACTGGCGCATGAACGGCAAGGCGCACGCGCTGTCCACGCGCATGCCGAAGATCGGCCAACCGTACCGTGCGCCGGACGCTTCGACCCCGCGCAAGGCGGTCGTCTGCACGATGCCGGAAGTACCGCCGACGCCGGCCGCGCCGGTCGCCAGCGCGACCGCCGATGCGCCCTCGGGCACCGCCGCGCAATGACGTTCTCGCTGCCGCTGCAACTGGCCGCGCTCGCCACACTCGGCTTTGCCGCGCAATGGCTGGCGTGGCGCGTGCGTCTGCCGGCGATCCTGTTCCTGCTGCTGATCGGGCTGGTGCTCGGGCCGGGACTCGGCTGGCTCAAGCCCGAAACGGTGATGGGCGAGCTGTTCTTCCCGTTCGTCTCGCTCGGCGTCGCGATCATCCTGTTCGAGGGCGCGGCGACCTTGCGCTTCGACGAACTGGCCGGCGTCGGCGGCACCGTGTCGCGCCTGGTCAGCATCGGCGCGCTGGTCACGCTGGCGATCCTCGCCGCGGCCGCGCACTGGATCGCCGGGCTGCCGTGGGAACTCGCCGCGCTGTTCGGCGCGCTGACCTGCGTGACCGGCCCGACCGTGATCGTGCCGATGCTGCGCAGCGTGCGCCCGAACGCGCGCATCGCCAACGTGCTGCGTTGGGAGGGCATCGTCATCGACCCGCTCGGCGCGCTGCTCGCGGTGCTGATCTACGAGGCGATCGCATCGCGCCAGGAAGGCCATTCGCTCGCGCTGTTCGGCATGACGATCGTCGTCGGCGCCGGCTGCGGCGCGCTCGGCGCCGGCACGCTCGCGTTCCTGCTGCGCCGGCAATGGCTGCCCGAATACCTGCAGACGTTCGGCGCGCTCGCGCTGGTGCTGCTGACGTTCGCGGCATCGAACGAGATCGCGCACGAATCGGGCCTGCTCGCGGTCACCGTGATGGGCATGACCCTGGCGAACCTGCGCGGCCTCGCGATCGACGAGATCCTCTCGTTCAAGGAACACCTGAGCACCTTGCTGATCAGCGCGTTGTTCATCCTGCTCGCCGCGCGCCTGGCGTGGCCGCTGCCGCCCGGCACCTTGTGGGCGGGCCTTGCGATCCTGCTGGTGGCGCAGTTCGTCGCACGACCGCTGTCGGTGCTGGCGAGCAGCCTCGGCGGCGCGCTGAGCTGGCGCGAGCGCGCGCTGGTCGCATGGATCGCGCCGCGCGGCATCGTCGCCGCGGCGGTATCGGCGCTATTCGCGTTGCGGCTGGAACAAGCCGGTGTCGCCGGCGCCGAACTCATGGTTCCGCTAACGTTCGCGCTGATCATCGGCACCGTCGTGCTGCAGAGCGCGACCGCCGCGCCGCTGGCGCGCTGGCTCGGCGTCGCCGCGCCCGATCCGCATGGCGTGCTGGTGATCGGCGCGAACCGCGTCGCGCGCACGATCGCCAAGGCGCTCTCCGACGAGGGCGTCGCCGTGCTGGTCGCCGACGAGGACTGGTCCGACATCCGCGCCGCGCGCATGGACAACCTGCGCACCTGGTACGGCGATCCGCTCAGCGAGCACGCCGACCGCACGCTCGAACTCGGCGGCCTCGGCCGCCTGTTCGCGATCTCCGCGCGGCGCGAACTGAACAGCCTCGCCTGCGTGCGCTATCGCGCCGAGTTCGGCCGCCATCGCGTGTACCGCCTGCGCGTGCTCGAAAAGACACCCGACGACAACGACCGCCGCGAGCACGCCGCGGCGATCCGCGCGCCGCGCCTGTTCGGCGACGACATAACGCTGGCGCTGTTCGAGGAACGCCTCGACCGGGGCTGGCGCATCAAGAGCACGCGCTTGTCCGAAGCGTTCGGGGTCGACGCGTTCCTCGCGCAGCACGGCGCGGATGCGCTGCCGCTGTTCAGCGTCGACGAACAGGACCGCTTGCACGTGGTCAGCGAAGCGCGTGCGCTGGAAACCCGGCCCGGCTGGTCGCTGACGGCATTGGTACCGCCTAAGGCCGAGACGGACACGGCATCCTGAGCGGCTGATCGAACACGCCGGGAAGCCCATCTCCCGGACGAATGAGGATTTCCACCGCTCACCCGGGGCGTCGGACGGCGAGCGACGCGCGCCACGCCCGGACCCTGCCGCCACGCCTTTCCACTTCGCGCCGAAAGGCGCCAAATGACCGCCCGCATCGCAGAGGCCGGCCGATGAAACCGCAGACCATCGTCGTGCTCGGCGGCACCGGCTTCGTCGGCCGCCATCTCGTACCGCGCCTGCAGCGCGACGGACACACGATCAAGGTGTTGTCGCGCAATCGCGAGAAGCATCGCGAATCCGGCGTGCTCCCGCGCGTTGCCGTCGTCAATGCCGACGTGCACGACCGCGGCGCGCTGCAGCGCCATCTCGCCGGCGCCGACGCGGCGATCAACCTCGTCGGCATCCTCAACGAGCACGGCAGCGACGGCAGCGGCTTCCGCAAGGCGCATGTCGAGCTGACCGCAAGCCTGCTCGCGGCATGCGCGGGCGCCGGCGTTCCGCGCCTGCTGCAGATGAGTTCGCTGCGCGCGGGCGAAGGCGAAAGTTTCTACCTGCGCACGCGCGGGGAAGCCGACGCGCTCGTGCGCGCCTCGCCGCTGGCGTGGACGATCTTCCGCCCGTCGGTGATTTTCGGCGACGGCGACGGCCTGTTCTTCCGCTTCGCATCGTTGCTGCGCATCGCGCCGCTGCTGCCGCTTGCGCGGGCGCACGCGAGATTCGCGCCGGTCTTCGTCGGCGACGTCGCCGAAGCGTTCGCCCGCGCCCTGGCGCACCCGCACACCAGCGGTCGCGTCTACGAACTCGCCGGGCCGCGCGCGATCGAGCTGGGCGAGCTCGTGCGCTGGACCGCACGCATGATCGGCAGGCGTCGTCTCGTGCTGCCGCTGCCGGATGCGCTCGGCGTGATGCAATCGGCGCTCGGCGAATGGCTGCCCGGCAAGCCCATTTCGCGCGACAACTTCCGCTCGCTCGAACTCGATTCGCTCGCGCGCGAGGACGGCCTCGCCGCGCTCGGCATCGTCGCGATGCCGATGGAAATCGTGATGCCGGCATTGCTCGGCGGCGAAGGTCGCCGGCACCGGCCGGGTCGACCGCGCAGCGGGAGCTGAGAGCCGCGACCGGCACCGCACGGGCGGAATCTCCGCGCCGCTCTGCGACAGCGGCTCCCATCTGCAACAATCCGCCGATGCGAACCTATCTCGTCGGCGGCGCGGTCCGCGACAAGCTGCTCGGGCTCGACGTCTCCGATCGCGACTTCGTCGTCGTCGGCGCCACGCCGGAGGACATGCGCGCGCTCGGCTATGCCTCGGTGGGCAAGGATTTCCCGGTATTCCTGCATCCGCGCACGCACGAGGAATACGCGCTCGCGCGCACCGAGCGCAAGACGGCTCCCGGCTACCACGGCTTCGCGTTCCACGCCGACCCGTCGGTGACGCTGGAGCAGGACCTCGAACGCCGCGACCTGACCATCAACGCGATGGCCGAGGACGAGCGCGGCGCGATCGTCGATCCGTTCGGCGGCCGGCGCGATCTCGACCGGCGCATCCTGCGCCACGTCTCGCCGGCGTTCGTCGAGGACCCGGTGCGCGTGCTGCGCGTCGCGCGATTCGCGGCGCGCTACGCCTCGCTCGGTTTCCGCGTCGCCGACGAGACGCTCACGTTGATGCGCCGCATCGTCGACGACGGCGAAGTCGATCACCTCGTGCCCGAACGCGTGTGGGCGGAGACGCGCAAGGCACTCGCCGAGCCGACGCCGTCGGCGTTCCTCGAGGCGCTGCGCGCGAGCGGCGCGCTGCGCGTCGTGTTCCCGGAGCTCGATGCGCTGTACGGCGTGCCGCAGCGCGCGGAATACCATCCGGAGATCGATACCGGCACGCACGTCGAACTCGTGCTCGACATGGCCGCGCGACTCGCGCCGCGCGACGACCTCGTCGGCTGGTGCGCGCTGACGCACGATCTCGGCAAGGCGCTGACGCCGGCGGACGAATGGCCGCGCCACCTCCGCCACGAGCACAACGGCGTCGCGCCGGTGCGCGCACTGTCGGCACGGCTGAAAGTGCCGGCCGAACACGCGGCGCTGGCCGAACTGGTTTGCCGCCACCATCTCGAAGCGCATCGCGCGCTCGAACTGCGCCCGTCCACCGTGCTCGAACTGCTGGAACGCCTCGACGGCTTCCGCCGTCCCGAACGACTGCCGCGCTTCCTGCTCGCCTGCGAGGCCGACAAACGCGGCCGCCTCGGGTTTTCCGAAAGCGCATATCCGCAAGCGGACTTCCTGCGCGCGGCGCATGCCGCGGCCTGCTCGGTGAAGGCCGCCGATTTCATCGAGCGCGGCTTGAGCGGCCCCGCGATCGGCGCCGCCATGCGCGATGCGCGAGTACGCGCGATCGCCGCGATCGAACGCCCTGTCGCTGGCGGGAGTTGAAGGGCTCGCCTGCGGGCCCGGCTCCCGCTCGACGCGTCTATCGTTTCGCGCGCGCGGCGCGCCAACGATAGGCGAGCTCGCCGATCCATTCGTGCAGCACCGCCGCGCTGGCCGCGATCGCGCCGCCGCTTGGCAACGCGTCGGTGAATTCGCGCGGCGGCGCGGCGTGGAAATCGCCGGCATGCGCGCACGGCGCGAAACCGGCAGCGCGGAACGCGATCAATGCGCGCGGCATGTGCACGGCCGAGGTGACCAGCCAGATGCGTTCGTCGACCGCGGGAACCAGCGCGCGTACGTGCATCGCGTTCTGCCAAGTCGTGCGCGAGTCCGTTTCGGTGCGGATCGACGCCGGCGGGACGCCAAGCCGGCGTGCCAGCGTGGCCATCAGCACGCTTTCGGCGGCGGCATCGCCGGGGCGCGTGCCGCCGCTGATGACGAGTTCGGCGCCGGGTTCGGACAGCACCAGCGCGGCCGCATCGAGCGTACGCTGCGTGCTGGGATCGTTCAGCGCGCCGATGTCGTCGGCGCCGCGCGGCGGTCGGCGCATGCCGCCGGAAAGCAGAACGACGATGCGCGGTGCGGCCGACTCGCACGCGTTCGCCGGCGGCGTGCGGCGTTCCTGCAACGCGAGCAGCGCGTTCGCGCCGAGTGGCGTGCTGGCGAGCAGGCAAAGCACCTCCAGCGCGAGCCCCGCCCGCAGCCAGCCGCGCGACAGGCGGCGACGCCCGAGCCACAACAACGACGCCAGCAACAGGCCGCCGCCGAGCGGCGAGGCGAACGCATCGATGAGGCGGGTCAGCAGCATGCCGCGGCGGCGCTCACAGGCGCCGCGACAGATCGAACTCGTGCAGGCCCGGCAGCGCATCGACGACGCCGCGCGCGAACGCGATCGCCTGGAAGCGTTCGCCCATGTCGCCGGGCAACGTCAGACGCTTAGCTTCGGCGACGAATCGCAGGCGGTCGACCTCGCTCATGTCCTGGGCCTCTTCGAGCAACGCCGGCAGGCCGCTGGCGAGCAGGAACTGGCCTTGCGGCGCATAGCCGACGAAGTCGAAACCGGCGCCGACGCCGGCCTCGGCCAGCGCGGTGAAATCGACGAACGCGGTGATGTCGGCGAGACCCGGCCAATGCAGCGGATCGCCGTGCGCATGATGACGATAGTGGCAGACCAGCGTGCCGTCGCGGCGCTCGGGCAGGTAGTACTCGCGACGCGGATAGCCGTAGTCGACGAACAGCATGGCGCCGGCTTCGAGCGAGGCGGCGACCGCCTGTATCCAGTACGGCAATTGCGGCAGGATTTCGGAACGGTAGCCGTCGGCGAATGGCGCTTCGAGCGCGCGCTCGACGTGGCGCACGGCGTTCGCGACGAGCAGGTCGGCCGGACGCTCGCTGCGCACGAAGCGGTCGCCGTCGAGCGCGACGCACTCCTCGAACACCTCGCCGTCCTGCAAGGTGAAACGCGTCGTCGGCAGCGCATCGACGACTTCATTGGCGAACAGCACGCCGCGCCAGTCGTCCTCGGGCGGGCGCGGGATCCACTCGACGCGCTCGGCGATCTCCACCGGCAGTTGCGCGCGCACGCGTTCGCGCTGGCGTTCGCGCAGGTCCGCGCTTGGTTCAAGGATGCGGTAGCGGCGCGGCAACGCCTGCAGCGCGGCGAGTTCGCGCAGCGCGGCGACCGCGAACGCGCCGCTGCCGCCGCCGAGTTCGACGAAATCCGCGTGCTCGCCGAGTTCGCGCACGGTCGGCGCCAGCGCCTGCGCGACGCAGCGCGCGAACAGGTTGCCGAGTTCCGGCGCGGTCACGAAATCGCCGGCGCCGCCGAACTTGGTGCGACCGGCGCTGTAGTAGCCGAAGCCGGGCGCATACAGGCACAGTTCCATCCAGCGCGAGAACGGCATCGGGCCGTTGCCGGAAATCTCGTCGCGCAGCAGCGCCGCGAGGCGGTCGGAATGCGCGCGCTCGTCGGCGCCGGGTTCGGGCAGTGGATGATTCAACGCTGGCCTGCCGCAGGCTTCTGCGGCACTCTCTTTGCGGAAGGGAACGTCCAGCATACCCCGGCACGGAGGAGACCACGATGGCGAGCAGCAGCGGACGGCCGGTCGTCCTGGTCACCGGCGCGGCGCGGCGCGTCGGCGCGACCATCGCGCGGACCTTGCACGCGGCCGGCTACGACCTCGCCCTGCACTGCCGCCATTCGCGCACGGAGCTGGATGAACTGGTCGGCGAGCTCGAAGCAACCCGTCCACGCGGCACGCTGGCCTTGCAGGCCGATCTCGGCGAAATCGGTCGCCTGCCGGAACTGGTCGAGGCGGCCGTGGCGCGCTTCGGTCGCCTCGACGGCCTCGTCAACAACGCGTCTTCGTTCCATGCGACGCCACTCGGCACGATCACGCCGGCGCAATGGGACGACCTGTTCGCGGCCAACGCGCGCGCGCCGCTGTTCCTCGCCCAGGCCGCCGCGCCGCACCTGCGCGCGGCGCGCGGCGCGATCGTCAACCTCGTCGACATCTACGCCGAACGGCCGCTGCCGCGGCACAGCGTCTACGGCATGGCCAAGGCCGCACTGGCGATGGCGACGCGCGCACTGGCGCAGGAACTCGCGCCGGACGTGCGCGTCAACGGCGTCGCGCCCGGCGCGGTGCTGTGGCCGGAAAGCGGCAAGGACTACGCCGACCGGCGGGAACTGATCGCGCGCACGCCGCTCGCGCGCAGCGGCACGCCGGAGGATGTCGCCGGCGCCGTGCTGTGGCTGCTGCGCGACGCACCGTTCGTGACCGGGCAGATCATCCGCGTCGACGGCGGGCGTTCGCTGGCGATGTGAGCCTGGAGCGGGTGGTTCCTTCCCCCTTCAAGCAGGGGAAGGGACACCAGACGCCTCGCGATGGTGGAACGTGTTCCGGAATGCTCCGCTCATGCCTTCACGCGGAACGCATCCGCAACCAGCGCGCCCTCGAACCCGACGCCGGCATCGCCGGTTTCGGCGTAGCGGTACAACGCCGCCGCGTAGACGCCCTGCAACGCGCTCTGCACGAGGCCGAGCAGCAACAGGCCGACCACCACCAGCGCGCCGACCGTGACGGCGAAGAGCGCGGAACCGTTGTTGGCGGCGAGCACGACGAGGCCCATGCCCAGCGCGATCCACGCGAACGTGATCAAACCGAACACGATGCCGATGCCGGCGTTGCCGACGAGGTTCTCGCCCCAGGTGCGCTTGAGCAGGTCGACGCTGCGCCTGACCGCGTCGACCGGACCGACGTTCTCGTTCACGAGCACCGGCACCGCGAGGAAGCTCGCGACGGTCCACGCCAGGCCGAGCAGGCCGGCAACCCAGCGTCCGATCAGGCCGGCGCGCTCCTGGATCGCGCGCAGCACCATGCCGACCGTCGCCGCGATCGCCGCATAGCCGAGGATCTGCGGCCAGCGCGCGGCAGCGAGGCGGAAGCCGTCGGCCAAGGTCGGATCGCCGCCGTCGAGGCGGATGCGCGCGGCACCGACCAGCGCCGCGTTGAAGAAGAAGATCACGAAATACTGGCTGAGATAGAACAGGAAGCCGACCGGCCACAGCCATGCCGGCGCATGGCCGTCGTCGAGCCGCGCGAACGCACCGCCGAATGCGAGCGGCGCGATGAACGTCGCCGCGACGAGCAACGTGCAGATCGCCGACAGCAACGGAAACACCAGCAGCTCGCGGTCCGAACGCAACACCGAAGCGCTCGCCTTGACCAAGGCCCAACTGCGCGCGAAACGACCCATGCTCCACTCCCCGTGAAAGACCGGTCGCCGTTGTAGCATCCGCGGATTCAGTCGTCGAGATCGACGCGCGCGTACTCCGCCAGCGCCGCCGCCGACGCATCGCGCAGTTGCGCCAGCGTGCGGCCGGACATGGGCTCGCGCACGTCCGGCGCGATGTCCGCCAGCGGCTTCAGCACGAAGGCCTCGGCCAGTTCCTTGCGCGGGATGTCGAGATGGCCCGGCCCGCGCAGCACGAGGTCGTCGAACAGCACGATGTCCACGTCCAGCGTGCGGCTGGAAAAGCGCGGCACGTCGCGGCGACGGCCGTGGCGATCTTCCAGCGCGTGCAGCCACGCGTCCAGCGCGGGCGCATCGAGATCGCTGTCGAGCCCGACCGCGAGATTGAGGAAATCCGGCCCGTCGAAACCGACCGCCGGGAACCGGTACGTCGGCGACACGACGATCGCGCCGAAGCGCGCGCGCAACTCGGCCAGCGCCGCGCGCAGGTGGCGCTCGGGTTCGAGGTTGGAGCCGAGGCTGAGCCAGGCGCGGGGCATGGGCGATCGTGGGCCGTGGCGGGCAAGGGGTCGTCGTTCAGCCCCGTTCACCGCGCTCGATGATCACGCCGACCGCGCGCGCCCCGGTCACCGCGCCGGGCTTGGACAGCTTCAGGCGCAGCCAGCGCACGCCGAACTCGGTGCGCAGGATGTCGGCGCAGCGCTCGGCGAGTGTTTCGACGAGCTCGAAATGCGAGGCTTCGACGAACGCGATCAGCCGCTTCGACACGGCCTTGTAGTTCAACGTGTCCTCGATGCGGTCGGTCGCGGCCGGCCGCGTGTTGTCGAACGCCATCTCGATGTCGAGCGCGACGACCTGGCGCGTGGTGCGCTCCCAGTCGTAGATGCCGATGATCGTCTCGATGCGCAGGTCTTCGATGAAAACGCGGTCCATGGCGGTGCTCGAACTCGGTACGTTCGGAGCCGGCGCGTGGACGCCGGCTTTCGAGGGTTGGTGGGCCCACCAGGACTCGAACCTGGAACCAAGGGATTCGCGTGATCCGGTCGTTTCCGATCGGCGCGGACTATCTCTTCACCCGCAGCGGCGCTGGTAGGGTGCGGGACGCTCTGGCCTGTGATGAAGGGCGCTCAAGCCCCCAGGTAGTCTCTGCACCTTCCGGCGGTGTACCGCCGGCTTGGCTCAGGATTGCCGCCGGCCAGCCTCGATATGAAGCTGCCGCTGCGGTTTCCCTGAATTCATCCCGTTCTCGTCCGCGGCTTTCGCCGCGGCGACACCTTTCGATGAGTCCCCTGCTCTAACCATTGAGCTATAGGCCCGTGCTCCGATCATAGGCGAGCGATGTCGCCGTCGCCAGCCTCGCACTGCTGACAGGCCGCTGTCAGCAGCCCCGGCTTAGGCTGGCGCTCCCCTTCGCAAAGAGTCGGACGCCATGAATACCCAAGCCATCGCCAAACGTCTCGTCGAACTGTGCCGCCAGGGCAAGTACGAGCAAGCGCAGGACGAACTCTATGCCGACGACGCCGTCAGCATCGAAATGGAGGGCCTGCCGCCGGGCTCGCTCGGCAATGTGAAAGGACTGGAGGCCATTCGCGAGAAGGGGCGCCAGTTCAACGCGGGCATCGAGGCGATGCACGGCGGCAGCGTCGGCGACCCGGTCGTCGCCGGCAACTGGTTCTCGCTGGTGATGACGATGGACGCGACGTTCAAGGAACGCGGCCGCATGAAGATGGAAGAGATCTGCGTGTACCAGGTCCGCAGCGACAAGATCGTGCGCGAGCAGTTCTTCTACGACGTCGGCTGATCCGCTCGCAACGAAAAAGGGCGGACCGCCGGCCCGCCCTTTCGTGTCGCCCGGTCGCGGGAATCCTTACTCCAGGTCGAGGAACGAGCGCAGCTGTTCCGACCGGCTCGGGTGGCGCAGCTTGCGCAGCGCCTTCGCCTCGATCTGGCGGATGCGCTCGCGCGTGACGTCGAACTGCTTGCCGACCTCTTCCAGCGTGTGGTCGGTGTTCATGTCGATGCCGAAGCGCATGCGCAGCACCTTGGCCTCGCGCGGCGTGAGGCCGGCGAGCACGTCGCGCACGGTTTCCATCAGGCCGATGTTCGTCGACGAGTCGACCGGCGAGACGATCGCCGAGTCCTCGATGAAGTCGCCGAGGTGCGAATCCTCGTCGTCGCCGATCGGCGTTTCCATCGAGATCGGCTCCTTCGCGATCTTGAGCACCTTGCGGATCTTGTCCTCGGGCATCTCCATCTTGATCGCGAGTTCGTCCGGCGTCGGCTCGCGGCCCATTTCCTGCAGCATCTGGCGGGAAATGCGGTTCAACTTGTTGATCGTCTCGATCATGTGCACCGGAATGCGGATCGTGCGCGCCTGGTCGGCGATCGAGCGCGTGATCGCCTGGCGAATCCACCACGTCGCGTAGGTCGAGAACTTGTAGCCGCGGCGGTATTCGAACTTGTCGACCGCCTTCATCAGGCCGATGTTGCCTTCCTGGATCAGGTCGAGGAACTGCAGGCCGCGGTTGGTGTACTTCTTCGCGATCGAGATGACCAGGCGCAGGTTGGCCTCGACCATCTCCTTCTTCGCGCGGCGCGCCTTGGCCTCGCCGATCGACATCGCGCGGTTGATTTCCTTGATGTCCGCGACGTGCAGGTAGAGCACGTTCTCGGTCGCGATCAGCTTTTCCTGCTCGGCGACGATCGCGTCGCGGTTCGCCTTGATCGCCGGCGACCACTTCTGGCGCTTGCGGCCGAGTTCGTCGGCCCATTCGAGATTCGTCTCGTTGGACGGGAACAGCTTCAGGAATTCCTTGCGCGGCATGCGTGCGTGCTTGATGCACAGCTCGCCGATCATGCGCTCGTGGTGGCGGATGTTGTTGACGACCTCGCGCAGCTTCTTGACGAAGCTGTCGATCATGATCGCCGGGAGCTTGAGCTTCAGGAACGCCTCGGCCATCTCGTCGCGCAGCTTCTGCGACTTCCTGTCGGCGGCGCCGTGCTTGTCGGCAGTCTTCTGGAACTTCGCGTAGATCGTGCGCAGCTCTTCCATGCGGCGCTTGACCTCGACCAGGTCGATGCCGGTATCGCCCGGACCGGCTTCCTCGCCGTCGCCGTCGGCCTCGTCCTCGTCCTCGTCGGCTTCCGCGTCGGAATCGACCGTCGTCTCGGCGACGACGACCTCCGGCTGCTCCTGGTCGGCGAAGCCGGCCAGCACTTCGGACAGGCGCTTCTTGCCTTCGGTGTGCTGGTCGTATTCCTCGACCAGCAGCTGGATCGACCACGGGAAACTGGCGAGCGCGGCCTGCACCTGGTTCAGGCCTTCCTCGATGCGCTTGGCGATCGCGATCTCGCCTTCGCGCGTCAGGAGCTCCACCGTGCCCATCTCGCGCATGTACATGCGCACCGGGTCGGTGGTGCGGCCGACCTCGGCATCGACCGCGCTGAGCACGGCGACGGCTTCCTCGGTCGCCGTGTCGTCATCGGTCGCGACCGGCGTTTCCGGCAGCATCGTCTCGGTATCGGGCGCAACCTCGTGCACCTCGATGCCCATGTCGTTGATCATGCCGATGATGTCTTCGATCTGCTCCGGGTCGACGATGTCGTCGGGCAGGTGATCGTTGACTTCGGCGTAGGTCAGGTAGCCCTGTTCCTTGCCCTTGATGATCAGGGTCTTGATCTCGGACTGCTGTTGCTCCTGGTTGTGCGTTGCTGCCATGTCGATTCCGGAAAGTGGTCTGTACTGCGAAGGAAAAAGTATAGGCGCCGCGTCAAGGGGGCGAGCCGGGCTTTCGAACGCCGCCCTCGGGCAGCAGGAGCCGCCGGACGGCGGACCGGACCTCGCTCCGTGGACAGCCCGACGCGTCCTCGCCGGCTTCGGGGCGCCGCCCGCCGCCTATTTCGCCTCCAACCAGAACGTCACCGGCCCGTCGTTGATCAGACGAACCTGCATGTGGGCGCCGAACCGGCCGATTTCCACCCCCGCATGGCGCTCGCGCGCGAGTTCCACCAACCGGTCGAACCAGCGTTCCGCTTCCGCCGGCACGGCGGCGGTCGAAAAACCCGGCCGCATGCCGGAACGCGTATCGGCGGCCAGCGTGAACTGCGATACCAGCAACAAACCGCCGCCGCAGTCGGCGAGCGAACGGTTCATGCGTCCCTCCGCGTCGGGGAACACGCGATAGCCGAGTACGCGTTCGAGCAGGCGTCGCACCTGCTCCTCGCCATCGCCGGGTTGCACCGCGACGAGGGCGAGCAGGCCGCTCCCGATCGCCCCGACGAGGGTTCCGTCGACCTCGACAGAGGCTTCGGCGACGCGCTGGATCAAGGCGATCATGGGGTTCTCCATCAACGGAAACCGCATCCTCGCCAGCGTCGGCGAACGCGGTCAATGCCCGCGCCGCCGATACGGTCGACGCATTCGAGCCAGAAGCCGCCCGCGGTCGTATGGATACAATGCCCGCCGCCATGTCTCCCCCCCCTCTTTCCCGGCCGGTCGTGCTGCTGCACGGCGCTCTTCGCCTTGCCGGCCGATTGCCGCTGCGCGCGCTGCATGCGCTCGGCGCAGCGCTCGGGCGATGGCTGTGGCTCGTCTGCGCGCGCCCGCGCCGGGTCATCGAACGCAACCTCTCGCTCGTACTAACGCAGGAAAGCGCCGAAACCCGACAAGCGCAGGCGCGCGCCGCGCTGGCGGAGAACGGCAAGGCGCTGTTCGAGGTGGCGCGGATCTGGGGCAATCCTCCCGATGCCGCACTGGCGTTGATCCGCGAGGTGCGCGGCGAACCCCTGTTCGACGCCGCGCTCGCGAGCGGGCGCGGCCTGATCGTCGCCGCGCCGCACCTCGGCTGCTGGGAACTGCTGAACTACTGGCTCGCGTCGCGTACGCCACTGGCGATCCTGTATCGCGCGCCGCGCCAGGGCCTGCTCGAACCGCTGCTGCTGAAGGCGCGCGGCGCGCTGCCGGTCGAGCAGGTGCGCGCCGAGGGCGCCGGCGTACGCACCTTGTACAAGCGCCTCGCCGCGGGCGGCGTGGTCGGCATCCTGCCGGACCAGAAGCCGAAACACGGAGAAGGCGTGTCGGCGCCGTTCTTCGGCGTGCCGGCCTCGACGATGGTGTTGCTGCCGCGCCTCGCCAACCGCACCGGCGCGATGGTGCTGTTCAGTTTCGTCGAACGCCTGCCGCGCGGCGCCGGCTATCGGCTGCATTTCCTGCCGGCGCCGGACGGGCTTGCCGACGACAATCTCGACCGCGCCTGCGCCGCGCTGAACCGCGGCGTCGAGGACTGCGCGCGGCTCGCCTTCACGCAATACCAGTGGGCCTACAAGCGTTTTCCGTCGAACGCCGCGCCGCCTGCCACGGACTGAGCGCACCCGATCATCGGCCGGCCGATCCCGCACGCAGGCGCCTGAGGAACACCGACATCTCCTTGCCGGCCTGCTGGTCGCCGCGCGCCTGCGCGACCGCGATGCCGTGCTCGAACGCGGCGATCGCGCCGGCATGGTCGCCGCTCTCGGCCAACGCGCGGCCGAGCATCTTCCACGCCGCCGAGTACTCGGCGTCGAAGCCGACCGCCGCGCGAAATGCGAGCGCCGCGCCGGCGGCGTCGCCGTGGCCGAGCAAGGCGTTGCCGAGCGAGAAGCGCAGCAGCGCGCCGTCGCGCGGGCCGTCGAGTTGCGCGCGCAGGCGGGCGATGAAGTCGCTGGATTCCATGCCGCCATGATCGCGCGACGGCGCCGTCGGCGCAGCAAGTTTCGCGTCAGCGCCGGCGATGGATGTCATGCGTCACCACGCCGACGCGACGCGACGGCGGCACGAAGAATTCCGGATGGCCGAGACTGCGGCGCATGTCCTCCACGCCGCTGCGCCAGTGCTCGCGCATCGTCGCCGCGCCGAACGAGTAGTCCTTGTACTGCTCCTCGTAGGACTTCGCCTGGTAGATCAGGTGGATGATGTTGAACACGCGGTCGCACATCCACGGCCGCAGGTCCTCGAGCATCTGCGCCGGCACGTCCCTCGCGGGCACTTTCTGCAGCAGCGCGTGCAACGCCGCGCGCAGGCGCTGGCGCCGCGCGACGGTGTCGGTGCCCAGCCGCGTGCGGCTCGAAAACTGGATGTCCTTCTCGCGCTCCAGCACGTCCTGCATCGTCTTCGGCAGCGCCCCGCGCGCGCTCCACAGGTCGACCTGCAGCACCAACGTGTCGGTACGCGGTTCCGCCTCGAGTAGGTATTCGAGCGGCGTGTTGGATACGAGGCCGCCGTCCCAGTAGTGCTGGCCGTCGATCGCGACCGCCGGAAACGCCGGCGGCAGCGCGCCGGACGCCATCACGTGCTCGGGACGGATGCGTTCGCGCGCGCTGTCGAAGTAGCGGAAATTGCCGGTGGCGACGTTCGCCGCGCCGACCGAGAGGCGCACGCCGTCGCCGTTGATGCGATCGAAGTCGACGAGACGCTCCAGCGTCGCTTTCAGTTCGCCGGTGTCGTAGAAGCTCGTCGCGGCCGCGCTGCCGTCGGCGAACGCGAACGGCGGCAGCGGGCGCGGCCTGAAGAAGCCCTGCTGGCCCTGCGCGAGCGCACCGAACGCGCCCAGCGCGTTCATCCATGCGTCGAGCGGCGCGCTCGGCGGCAGCCAGCCCGCCATCGCCGCGAGTGCATTCGCCGGCCACGCGAACGCGCCGGCCGGCCGGCAGATCGTGTTCCAGAATTCGCGCAAGCGCTCGATGCGAAGCTCCGGCGCGTTACCGGCCAGGATCGCCGCGTTGATCGCGCCGATCGAGGTGCCGGCGAACCAGTTCGGACGCAGGCCCGCATCGTGCAACGCCTCGTACACGCCGCACTGGTACGAGCCGAGCGCGCCACCGCCTTGCAGCACGAGCGCGACGGTTTCGTAGCGCGCCGCCGACAAGGCCGGCGACGGCGTCGCTCCGGGCGTTTCGGCGCGTTTCGATGCGCGTGCGGCCGTGTCGCCCGCACGCGACCGCCTTTTCGGTTCCCGACTCCCGCTCCCGGCTTCCCGGTCCTTCACTGCATGTACCAGCCGTGGCTGACCACGAGGCTCTGGCCGGTCAGCGCGTTCGTCTCGAAGCCGGCGAAGAACAGCGCGCAGGCGGCGACGTCGTCGACCGTGGTGAATTCGCCGTCGACGGTGTCCTTGAGCATGATCTTCTTCACCACGTCGTCCTCGGAGATGCCGAATTCCTTCGCCTGCTCGGGAATCTGCTTCTCGACCAGCGGCGTGCGCACGAAGCCGGGGCAGATCACGTTGGCGCGCACGCCGTGTTCGGCGCCTTCCTTCGCGACGACCTTGGCGAGGCCGATCAGGCCGTGCTTGGCGGTCACGTAGGGCGCCTTCAGCTTGGAGGCTTCCTTAGAATGCACCGAGCCCATGTAGATGATCGCGCCGCCCTTGCCTTGCGCGATCATGTGGCGCATCGCGGCGCGCGTGGTCAGGAACGCGCCGTCGACGTGGATCGCCATCAGCTTCTTCCAGTCGGCGTAGCTGAATTTCTCGATGGGGTTGACGATCTGGATGCCGGCGTTGGAGACGAGGACGTCGACCGACCCGAGCCGCTTCGCGACCTCGTCGACGCCGGCGTCGACCGCGGCCTCGTCGGTCACGTCCATCGCGACGCCGATCGCCTTGGCGCCCTTGGCGACCAGCTCGCGCGCGGTCGCGGTCGCCGCATCGAGGTTGATGTCGGCGATCGCCACCGCCGCGCCGTTCTCCGCGTAGACCTCGGCGATGCGCTTGCCGATGCCGCTGGCCGCGCCGGTCACGATCGCCACTTTGCCGTCAAGCCGCATGTCCCGAACTCCTGTTTGTTGGAATGCAGCCACGGAGGGCTGCTTCTCGTTGGATAGCGCGGCCGGGAATGGCCGCTTTGGATTCGGCGAGGCCGGCACTGCGCCCGCCGACGACGCGAATCGTCGAAACCGCAACCACGGTCGATCGCACCGACGCGATCAAAAAAATGGCGCCGCGCGTTGCGACGGCGGCGCCAATGGAGTGTGAATGAAACTGCCTGGTATGACCGGACGATGACGCCGAAGTTCCGCTTCGCAGCAAACGCCGGCTGAACGGCACCCGGTACGGCGCGCCTCATCGATCCGGCGAAAGCTCGCCGAGCCGCGCGCGGTAGACACCGGTCAGGCACGCGCCGAGCGCGGAGCCGGACTGGTCGTGGCACGCGGCGTCGCGCCGGCCGACCCAGCGACGCTGCACGTCGCGCATCACGTCGCGATCTTCCGCCCGCTCGATTTGCGCCATCCGCTGCTCGTAGGCCTGCGCGACCTCGCGGTCGAGCCGTGCCAGCGACGCGTCGCCGCAGATCGCCTTTTCGGTCGTCGTCGCCGCCTTCGCGCAGTCGAACGAGGCGACAGGCGTGCGCCAGTCCTTGCGCACGAGGCCGGACAATGCCGACAACGGGACGCTGACCTCCTGCGGACCGTCCGCCCACGATGCCACGGCGTAAGGCTCGAACTCGATCTTCAGCGCATCCGCCAGTATCAGCACGTTGCCGTAGTTGCCCCACATCGGCCCGGCGCCGCGCTTGATCCAGTCCGCGTCGCCGTTGCCGTCCGGCGTCAGCAGCTTTTTGTTGAGATCGGCGATCACCAGCTCGCTGAGCCTGGCGAGCGCTTTCTGGCCGTCGAGCACCTGCGCCAGGTCGACGCGCGCGCCGTCGGGCAACAGGAAATTCCAGGTGGTGAAGTCGCGGCCGCCGTGCGCACCGCCGGTGTACATCGAGCGGCTTGCCAGCAGCGAGAGCATCTGCGCATCGTTGCGTTCGACCGTGAAGCCGATGTCCAGCGTCCACGGCGCGGCACCCGGACTCGGGTTCGGCGACGTGCCCTCCTTGAACGACGCGACCTCGCGCCCGACCCAGCCGGCGACTTCGTCGTCGATCGCCTTGACGCCGGTTTGCGGGTACTCCGCCTTGATCTCGTAGGCGGCGGTCTTCGCCTGCACCGCCTTGTTCTCGATCTTCAGCGGCGCCGCGCACACGCTCGCCGCGAACGCCATTGCCGCCACTGCCATCATCCAGCGCATGTCATCTCCTCCTGCCTCGTTGATTCGATTCGAATGCCGGACGCCGGCGCTACGTGCTCCGGCCGAACGGCACGACGCGCCCTAGCCTTCGCGCGCCGCCGCGCGCGGGTCGATGTCCAGGTCCTTCAGCTTGCGGTACAGGTGCGTGCGCTCCATGCCGACCGCCTTCGCCAGCTTGCCGACGCTGCCACCGGCCGCGTCGAGCTGATGCAGCAGGTAGGCGCGCTCGAACTGCTCTCGCGCCTCGCGCAGCGGCAGGGCGAAGTCGACACCGGGCATGTTCGTCGGCGCCACGGCGATCGGCGCAGCCGGACTGCCGAGCGCGAGCTCGACCTCGTCGAGTCCGACTTCGCTGGCGCTGCCGAGCACGAGCAGGCGCTGCACGAGGTTGCGCAGCTCGCGCAGGTTGCCGGGCCAGGCGTAGTGGCGCAGGCGGTTCTGCACCGCCACCGGGAAATTGCGGTACGACAGGCTGTCGCGATTGGCGAAATAGTCCGCGTAGTAGCGCAGCAGCTCGGGGATGTCGTCGCCGCGTTCGCGCAGCGGCGGCACCGCCAGCGGCACGATCTTGAGCTGGTAGTAGAGCTCCTCGCGGAAGCGCCCGGCGGCGACCAGCGCTTCCAGGTCCTGCGCGGTCGCGGCGATCACGCGCGCGTCGATCGGCACCGGCTCGTGGCCGCCGCAGCGGATCAGCGCGCGCCGTTCGATCACGCTGGACAGGCGCAATTGCAGCTCCGGGTCGAGCTCGGCGACTTCGTCGAGGAACAAGGTGCCGCCGTTGGCTTGCTCGATCAGGCCGTGCTGCACGCCGTTCGCGTCCTCGGCGCCGAACAGCGCCAGCGCCGCATGCTCGCGCGCGATCGCGCCGGCGGCGACGGTCACGAACGGTCCGCTGCGCCGCGCGCTGCGTTCGTGCAGCGCGCGCGCCAGCGTCTCCTTGCCGGTGCCCGGCTCGCCCTGCACGAGCACGCCGGTGTCGTGCGCGGCGATCTTCTCGATCTGCGCGCGCAGCGCCTGCGTCGCGCGACCGGAACCGACCAGCTCGGCCGGAGCCGGCAACTGGCGGCGCAGGCCTTCGTTCTCGCGCTTGAGCCGTCCGGCCTCGAGCGCGTGCTCGACCACCAGCAGCAGCTTGGCCAGCGAAATGGGTTTCTCGATGAAATCCCAGGCGCCGAGCCGCGTCGCCTCGACCGCGGTCTCGACCGTGCCGTGGCCGGAAATCATGATGACCGGGCACGGCAGGCCGCCGCGCTCGCTCCATTCGCGCAGCAGGCTGATGCCGTCGAGGTCGGGCATCCAGATGTCGAGCAGCACCACGTCCGGGCGCTGGCGCCGGCGCGCCTCGCGCGCGGCCTCCGCGGATTCGGCGAGATCGACGACATAGCCTTCGTCATCGAGAATGTCCTTCACCGTCTGCCGGATGTCCGGCTCGTCGTCGACCACGAGCACGCGAGCGCCAGCCGCCATTGCCGAACCTGTCGTTGCGAAAAGGAGACAGCGAGCATAGCGCAGCGACGGCGTCGATCAATGCCCGGCGAGCACGGCCTCGACGCGGCCGATCATCGCCTGCGCGAACGGCTCGCCCCTGGCCTTGCCGAGCACGCGTGCGTATTCCGGCAACAGGCGGCGCAGTTCATCGGGCGTGTAGCAATGCTCCAGTTTCAACGTGAACAGGAATGCGCGCAGGCCGAGCGCGGCAACCGCGCTTTCGTTCATCAATTGCTTCGCGTGGAAGGCCGGCGTCGGCGCGGCTTCCGCCGCGATCGCCGTGGCGACGGGCGCCACCGCTTCCTCCGCTGCCGCCACCTCGATCGGCACTGGCGCGGGTGCCGGCGCAATGGCCGTGGTGTCGCGGATCAGGCCGAGCCCGGCGAGCTCGTCGAGCAGGGCGGCAACGTCGCCGAGCGAATGGAACCTCGCGACGATCTCGGCGACCGGCTGCGAGCCGTTGATCGCGATCAGCAGCGAGCGCGTGCGCGGCGGCAGCTTGTGTTCGCGCGCGCCGATCTCGCGCTGGCCGGCCTCGGTCTTGACCGGAATTCCGTTCGACTGCATCAGCCTTCCCCCGCAGGCGTCTCCCCTGCCGATGCTGCCCCACATCGGCGGCGCGATTCCCGCACTGCCTCACGGAATCGCGCGACAGACGCATCGGAAAGACGGCGCGGCCAGCCGGCAGGCCGGCGACGAATCGAATGACGAGACGCCGGCGCGGCGGCGCCGCGGGGCGACGGCTATTCGCCCGCCCCGCGCGCGGCAGCAAGCGCAAGGAACAGTTCTTCGTAGCGCCGGTTCATCCGTTCCAGCCCGTGCCGTTCGAGTGCGGCGGCGCGCGCGGCGGCGCCGAGCCGTGCCGCCGTCGCCGGATCGGCGAGCAGCGATTCGAGCACCTGCGCCAACGCGGCCGGGTCGGCCGGCGCGACCAGCCGGCCGTCGACGCCGTCGTCGACGATCTCGCGCACGCCCTGCACGGCGCTGCCGACCACCGCGCAGCCGGCGGCCATGCCTTCCAGGATCGCCAGCGGCATGCCTTCGTGGTGCGTGGCGAGCACCGAGATCCGATGGCCCGTCAACAGCGCCGGCACGTCGCGGCAGACGCCGAGGAATTGCACCTGGTCCTGCACGCCGAGTTCCGCCGCCAGCCGTTCGGCCGCCTGCCGGTGCGCCGGTTTGCCGCCGCCGGCGAGCATCACCGGCGGCCGCATCCCGCGCGCGCGCAACAGCGCGACCGCGCGCAGCAACGTCGCATGATCCTTCTGCCGCGAAAAGCGCGCGACCATGACGATGCCGGGAATGCGCCGTGCGAACGGAAGCGCGTCCGCCAGGTCGAACGGCGCCAGGCGGATGCCGTTCGGGATCGCGAGCGTGCGTTCGGGCGGCGAGCCGCGTTGCAGCAGCGCTTCGCGCACGCCTTCGGAACAACCGACGATGCGCGCGGTGCGCCGCGCCAGCCAGCGCGTCTGCGCCAGGCGCCAGCGCGTGTAGCGCTCGCGCGTGTTGTGCTCGACATGGACGAGGTCCGGCACGCCGGCGAGCAGGCCGGCGTAGCGGCCCCACAGATGCTCGCTATAGCCGTGCGCGACCAGCACGTCGGGGCGGAAACGGCGGCAGATCGCGGCGAGGGCGGCGATCGTCGCCACGCGCGGCCAGCGCGGCACGGTTTCCAGCGGCACGCCCTCGTCGCGCAACTGCGCGATACGCGCCGGGTCGGCACCCCACTTGCGGCGCAACACCAGCAGCGGCTGCACGCGACCGCCGGCGAGCGCGGCCCGGGTCAGCGCGATCGCGACCTGGGTCGCGCCGCCGGAGAATCCGCCGGTGACGAAATGCAGCACGCGCACGGGCCGCGCGTGCGCGGTGTGCGGCGGCGCGCTCACGACGAGGTCCGCAGCGCGCCGGCGCGATAGAGCCCGGCGCGCTGCAGCGAGCTGCGCGCACGGTGCGCGCGCAGCAGCCACCCGCGTCGGCGGTAGTCGCCGAGGATGCCGTCGAGACCCTCCGGGAACATCACGTCGAGGTTCGCCTTCAACAACACGGCGAGATCGCTGCCGTCGGCGCTGCCGGCCAGGTCGCGCTTGCCGATGCGGCGCGCCATCGAGGCGTGGCTCTTCAGGAAGAAATGGCGGATCGAGAACAGCGCCTGCGCGTCCAGCGCCGTGTGCGAAGAGGGCAATTGTGCGTGCAGGTCGCGCAGCGCGTGGATCAGGTGGCGCATCTTCTGCGCCGAAAAATCCTCGAGGATGCTGCCAGGGCGCTGGCGGTAGTCGATCCAGGTTTCCGGCGCGTAGTAGTACGTATCCACCGCGTCGACCAGCTGCGGGATGACGGCGATGTCCTCGAAATAGCGATCTTCCGGGAACCGCACGCGCTGCCAGACCGCGCGCGTGGCGATCTTCGACCAGCTGTGCAGTTGCCCCGCCACCAGCAGGCCGGCGACCAGCGCGGAATGATCGCGGCCAAGTTGCCGCGCCGGGCCGCTGAACGTGTGCCGATGCAATTCTCCGCGCAGGCGGTGCTTGAGACGGAAGTCCCGGCGATGCACGCGGAAGTCGCACATGACCAGGTCCGGCGATTCGCGTTCGACGACGTGTTGCAGCGACCGCACGGCACCGGGACGCAGGATGTCGTCGGCATCGACGAACCAGACGTGGCGGCCGCGTGCCTGCTGCAACAGGTCGTTGCGCGTCACCGCGACGCCGCGGTTGCGTTCGTGCGACACCCGGTGCAGCGCCGCGCCGAAGCGCGCCTGCGCGCGCGCGAGCACCTCGGCCGAAGCGTCGCTGGAGGCGTCGTCGAGCGCGATCACCTCGATCCCCGGCGCGAGCTGCGCACGGATCGATTCCAGGCATTCGTCCAGATATGCCGCGACGTTGTAGACCGGCATCAGGATACTCAGCCACGGCTCGCTGGCGGACATGCGCTGTCTGGGCTCGAACGGGGAACGAGGCGCGAAGTCTGACAGCGTTTGCGGATTTCTTCAGTGACGGCGGGGGCGGCGAACGGCTTCGATACGGCGCCGCGCCGTCACGCCGGCGCCGGCGCATCCAACGGCAGGCGCATGACGAACAGCGCGCCGCCGCCCGCGTGGTTCTCGGCGCGCACGCTGCCGCCGTGCTCCTCGACGATCTTCTTGACCACGGCGAGGCCGAGCCCGGTGCCGCGCGCCTTGCTGCTGGTGTACGGCTCGAACCAGCGCTCGCCGAAATCCGCCGGCAGGCCCGGGCCGTTGTCGGCGACCGACAGCTCGACCCAGTCCTGCTCGTCCGCGCGCAGCACGCGCGTGGCGATCTGGATCTGCGGCTTGCGCGCCTCGCCGATCGCCTCCAGCGCGTTCTTCAGCAGGTTGTGCAGCGCCTGGCGCAGGCGCACCGCGTCGGCCCGCACGCGCGGCTCGCCGTCGGCGAGCTGGCGCGTCAGGCTGATGCGCTGGTCGTTCTCGTACAGGTCGAGCACTTCGGCCAGCAACGCATGCAGCGCGATCGGCCGCGTCGCCAGCTGCGGCGGGCGCGCGTAGTCGCCGAACGCGTTGACCATCGTCTTCAGCGCCTCGACCTGGGTCACGATCGTGTGCGTGGCGCGGTCGATCAGTTCGCCCTCCTCCGGCGACAGGCGGCCGAGGAAACGCCGGCGCAGGCGCTCGGCGGCGAGCTGGATCGGCGTCAGCGGGTTCTTGACCTCGTGCGCGAGACGCCGCGCGACTTCGCCCCAGGCGGCGTCGCGCTGCGCGCGGTTGAGCACGGTGAGGTCGTCGAACACGGCGACGAAGCCGGCGTGGTCGGGCAGCGCGGTGCCGCGCAGCATCAACGTGCGACTGCCCTCGCCGGCATCGAGCACGACTTCCTCGCGCCATTCGCGCAGGCTCTCGCGCAGGTGCCGCGCGAGAGGGTCGATGAACGGCGCCAGGTCGGCGCGCTCGCCGCGCAGTTCGCCGAGGCCGCGGCCGACGTGGCGCGACAGCGCGACGCCGAGGATCGCGTCGGCGGCACGGTTGGCGACGCGCAGGTGGCCCTCTCGATCGAAGCCGAGCACGCCGGCGGACAGCCGTTCCAGCACCGCCTCGAGCCACGCGCGCTGCTGTTCGTTCTCGCGCGTGCTCTTGCGCGCGCGCGTGCCGGCGAACTCCAGCTCGCGCGTCATCTGCGCGAACGACTGCACGAGGAAGCCGAGTTCGTCGTCGCTGGCTGCCGGCAACGGCGTGTCGTAGCGGCCGGCACCGATCGCGCGCGTCGCCGCCGCGAGGCGGCCGACCGGCGCGACCAGCCGCCGCGACACGCCGAACGCGGCGAGCACGACGACCAGCACCGACAGCAGCAGCACGAAAGTCAGGATCAGCGCGAAGGTCAGCTTGAGCGAGCCGCGCAGGAACTTCAGGCGCTGGAAATCGAAACTCGCGCTCTCGATGCCGCGGGTCAACGGCTGCAATCGCGCCGGCAGCGGGAAAATGCCTTGCAGCAGCCGCGCGGGCAGCCCGCGCTCGCCGTCCGCGGTGATCGGCAGCGCCACGCGCAGCGCCAGCGCGTCGCCGAACGGTTCGGCCGCGGCATAGCGCCCTTCGCCCTGCACGCGCATCAGCAGCGCGCCGTCCGGCAGCGGCGGATCGAGATAGCGCGGATCGGAGCTGGCGGTCGCCAGCACGCGGCCGTCGTTGCCGAACACGGTGAGCTGGATCGCGTCGAGGCGGTTCATCGAATCGTCGAGCACGTCCTGCCCGGACGAGGACGAATCGGCCGCGAGCTGCCCGGCGATGTCCGCGCTGGCGGCCTCGGCGCTGCGCAGGTGTTCGTCGACGACGATGCGCCCGAGTTCGAGCGCGTCGTCCAGCGCCTGCTCCAAGCGCACGTTGAACCAGGTGTCGACGGTCGCGTCGAGGAAACGCAGCGCGAAGCCGTAGACCACCACGATCGGCGGCACCGCCAGCAGGATCAGCACGCGCAGCAGGCGCCGGTTGAGGCGCGCGCCGGGCGCGTCGCGCGCGATGTCGGCGCGCAGCCGCCACAAGCGCAGGCCGATCGCGAAGGCGAGCATCGCCAGCGCCGCCGCCGCGGCACCGAGCACCCAGCGGTAGTGCGCGGCGAGCAGGCTGCTGTCGCCGGCGGCGTCCTCCGCCAGTTTCAGCGACGCCAGCAGCAGCGCGACGACGGCCAGCGCCGGCAGCACGCGGCGCAACAGGAAGTTCAGGGCGCGGCGCTGGACCATGCGACGTCCGCGGCGGCGAGCTTCCATGCCGGTTCGAACAAGGCCGGCAAGCGCAACGCGCCCGGCAATGCGCCGGGATCGAGCCCGGCGGAAACCCGCAGCGGCGTCGCCGGCGGCAGGTGCGCGAACGTGTCCGGCAGGTCGATGCGCAACGAGCCGAGCGCGGCCACCAGCGAAGCCGCGTTGGTGAAGCTGCGCACGTCGTCGATGCCGAGTTCGCGCAACTGGTAGCGGCGCGACAACGGGAAATAGCGCAGTTCGATGCGGCGCGAGACGCTCGTCGCCGACGGCCAGCGCCCGGCGCGCAGGTCGATCCGCAGGGTCAACGGGATGCCGTGGTCGAGCGCGTCCTGCATCGGACCGGTGAGGCGGCAATCGAGGCCGAGCTCCAGCACCGCGGCGCTGCCGAGCGCGCCGAGATGCGCCGCGTGCACCGCGAGATGACCGGGCTGCTGCTCGGCGATGACGCCGCAGCCGGCCAGCGCGACGAGCGCGAGCAGCGCCATCGCGCGGAACGGCGCGCTAGCGGGTTTTCTCGATCGCTGCATAGTAGAAGCCATCCATGCCGCCCTCGCCCGGCAGGTTCTGGCGACCGGCCCCGGCGACATGGCCGAAGCGCTCCGGCAACGCCAGTGCGCGCGCATCATCGCGCGTCGCGAGGAAGCCGGCGAGCACCGCCTCGTTCTCCGCGCGCAGCAGCGAGCAGGTCGCGTAGACGAGCCGGCCGCCCGGCGCGAGCAGGGGCCACAGTGCGCGCAGCAAGCCGGCCTGCGTCGCCGCCAGCGGTGCGATGTCGGCGCCGCGCCGATGCAGCTTGATGTCCGGCTGGCGCCGCACGATGCCGGTGGCCGAGCACGGCGCATCGAGCAGGATGCGATCGAACGCGCGCCCGTCCCACCACGCCTCCGGCGAAGCCGCGTCGCCGGCGACGATGGCGGCGTCGAGGCCGAGCCGCACGAGGTTCTCACGCACGCGAGGCAGGCGCGCCGGATCGTCGTCGAGCGCGACGAGATCGACCGCGACACGTTCGAGCGCGTGCGCGGCCTTGCCGCCCGGCGCCGCGCAGGCGTCGAGCACGCGCTGGCCGCCGGCGAGGTCGAGCAGGTCGACGACGCGCTGCGCAGCGCCGTCCTGCACCGAGAAAAGGCCCTCCGCGTAACCCGGCAGACGCGTCACGTCGGTGCTTGCGGCGAGCACGATCGCATCGGCCAGCTCCACGTGCGCCTCGGCGGCGACGTCGGCCACGCGTAGCCGCTCGAGCAGCTCCTCGCGCGTGGCGCGGCGACGGTTCACGCGCAGGGTCAGCGGAGCCTCGTGGTTGTTCGCGGCGAGGATCGCATCGACCTGTTCGGGCCAATCGCGCGCGATCGCGTCGATCAGCCAGCGCGGATGCGCATGACGCGTGACGGGATCGGCATCGAGCACCGCATCGAGTTCGGCGCGCTCGCGCAGGAAGCGCCGCAGCACCGCATTGGCGAGGCCGGCATAGTGCGGATGGCCGAGCACGCGCGTGGCGTCGACACAGGCCGCGACGACCGCATAGTCGGGCAGTTCGAGCACGGCGACCTGCGCGAACGCGAGCACCAGCAGCGCGCGCAGATCGCGCGCCTTCGGCGGCAGCGGCGTATCGGTCAGCCGGTCGAGCGCGGCGGAGAGGCGCAGCCACCAGCGCGACGCCGCGAACAGCGACGCGGCGAGCAGCGCGCGATCGCGCGGATCGGCGATGCGCGGGTTCGCCTCGGCCAGCGCACGGCGCAACGAAACGCCCTCGGACACGACGCGAGAGAGGGCGCGCGCAGCCTCGGCGCGCAGCGCGGCGCCGGCGGCCGCCGGCGCGTTGCGTGGAGGCTTCGAGCGAGCCGGCTTGCGCGGCGCGCCGCTCATCGCGGGCTCGCGTCGCGGCGCGCGTTGAGCCAGTCGCGCACGGCGACGCGCTTGCCGCCGTCGCGCTGCAGTTCGCGGATGCGCAGCACGCCGTCGCCGGTGGCGACGGCGATGGCCTCGCGCGAGGTACCGACGATGCTGCCGGGCGCGGCGTCCACCGCGCCGTCGACCGCCTCGGCCGACCAGATGCGCAGGCGTTCACCGTGGATTTCCGCCTCGGCGACCGGCCACGGATCGAACGCACGTACCTTGCGCGCGAGCGCGGCGGCAGGCAGCGACCAATCGAGCTTCGCCTCGGCCTTGTCGAGCTTGTGCGCGTAGGTCACGCCATCGTCCGGCTGTGCGTGGGCGACCAGCGTTTCACCACGCAACACGCGCGCAAGGCCGTCGGCGAGCGTGTCGGCCCCCAACACGGCAAGACGATCGTGCAGGGTGCCGCCCGTGTCGTCCACGGCGATCGGCGTGCGCGCCTCGAGCAATACCGGCCCCGTATCAAGACCCGCTTCCATCTGCATCAGGTCGACGCCGGTTTCGGCGTCGCCGGCAAGGATCGCGCGCTGGATCGGCGCCGCGCCGCGCCAGCGCGGCAGCAACGACGCATGCACGTTCCAGCAGCCGAGGGGCGGCAGCGCGAGCACCGATTTGGGCAGGATCAGGCCGTAGGCGACGACGATCATCAAGTCCGGCGCATATGCGGCGAGACGCGCGCGCGCGGCCTTGTCGCGCAATGTTTCCGGCTGCTCGACCGCGATGCCGGCCTCCAGCGCGGCCTGCTTGACCGGACTTGCCGCCAGCTTGCGCCCACGCCCGGCCGGACGATCCGGTTGCGTGTAGACGGCCACGACCTCGGCGCCGCTGGCAAGACAGGCGCGCAGCGAGGGCACGGCGAAATCCGGCGTTCCGGCGAAGACGAGGCGCAGGGGCGAAGGCATGGACGACGGGTTCGATCGATCGGAAGGACGGGAAGCGGCGCAGTGTAGAGGCAAAGCATCGCCGCAGCGGTGGGTCAGGCGCGACGCGGAATGTTCTGCGCGATGCGCCACGACACGCCGCCGGGATCGATCAGGGTGAAGTCGCGCATCGCCCAGGGACGGTCTTCTGGCTCGCCGATCGCGACACCGAATCGCTCGGCGATGCGCTGCGCGCGGACGTGGGCGTGCCAGGCTTCGACATCCTCGACCAGCAAGTGCATCGCGAAATGGACGACACGCTCGTCGGCGGAAGAATCCTGCAGCAGGAAACTGCAGTCACCGTGACGGAAATAGGCCACGCCATCGCCGTCCGAAGCCAGCGTGAAGCCCAGCGCTTCGTAGAAGCGTTTCGAAAGCGCGAAATCACGCGCCGGAACGAACGCCTTGATTTCGACCGTCGAGAGGTTCGGTACCGGCATCAGGCGCTTTGCTTGCGCTTCTTTTCCAGTTTCTTCAACAGCAGCGAGCGCTTGAACGCGGAGAGATGGTCGACGAAGACCTTGCCGACGAGGTGGTCCATCTCGTGCTGGATGCAGACCGCGAGCGGACCCTCGAAGTCGCGCTCGAACGGCTTGCCGTCGATGTCCTGCGCGGCCACTTTCACGTGCAGCGCGCGCTCGACGTCGGCGTAGATGCCGGGGAACGACAGGCAGCCTTCCTGGAACACCTGCACGCCGTCCTTTTCGAGGATGCGCGGGTTGACCAGCACGAGCGGCTGGTCGGAGTTCTCGGACATGTCGGCGACCAGCAACTGCCGGTGCACGTCGACCTGGGTCGCGGCGAGGCCGACGCCGGGCGCGGCATACATGGTCTCGAACATGTCGGCGACGAACTGCTTCAGCGCCGCGTCGAACACGGTCACCGGCTGCGCCTTGGTACGCAGGCGCGGATCGGGGAATTCGAGGATGGTCAATTTGGCCATGGCGTCACCATGCGGCCCAGATGCGGGCCCGATGGCGGGGTTCCAAGTGCGGACGGTCGTCCATTCTAGCGGCGGGGAAGCGGCGGCGCGATGCGGACATCCGGCGAGTCGGGTCGCCCCGGCTTCGCGTCTGCGCCGAAGAAAGCGTGACAAGCATCGCGGTTCGATGCGGAGCTGCCTCTTCCAGCCTCTCCGGGTTGCGATGCAGTTCGTTTTCCCGCCATTAACTTTTGCATTACACTCGGGAAAAACCGCTTTGGGATGAGGGGATTGGCAGTCATGCTTAAAAAACTGCTTGCGGTTTCGGCCGGGCTGCTGTTCACCCTGACGGTGTACGCGGCGACGACCGAATGGGCGAAGAACCATCCGGACCGCTACATCGTCCAGAAGGGCGATACGCTGTGGGGGATTTCAGCGCGGTTCCTGAACAAGCCGTGGCACTGGCCCGAGATCTGGCAGGACAACCCGCAGGTGCGCAATCCGCACCTCATCTATCCGGGCGACGAGCTGGTGTTGAGCGGCGGCCGCGTCGGCCACGGCCGCGGGTCGATCGAGCCGCACACGCGCGCGACCGAGCTCGGCGAGGCGATCCCGCCAATCCCGCTGTCGGTGCTCAAGCAGTGGCTGAAGAACACGCGCATCGTCGGCGAGAACGAGTACAAGAACGCGCCGCACGTGGTCGGCATCGAGGAAAACCAGCTGCGCGGCTCGACCGGCCAGCTGGTCTACATCCGCGGGCTTTCCGCGCAGCCGGGCCAGAAGCTCGCGCTGGTGCGCCCGACCGGACGCTACTACGACATGCCGCCCGAAGACGATGGTCGCCCGCGCGAGGTATATCGCCAGGGCGAAGGCGCCGATCGCCCACGCGATTGGCCCGATTCGCGCGACGGCCGCCCGGCGATGCTGTGGCGGCATGGCCCGATCGAGTACACGCTGGCCGGCAACGTGCGTTTCCTCGGCTACGAGATGCTCGATTTCGGCACCGTCGAAGTCACTCGCAGCGGCGATGTATCGTCGGCGCTGGTGACCTATTCCGATTTCGAAGTCCGCCCCGGCGATTTCGTGATCCCGATCGACGAAAAGCCCTACGACGACCAGTACACCCCGCATGCGCCGGCGAAAACACCGGAAAACATGCGCGTGATCGCGTTTTCCGACGCGCTCAACGTGGTCGGCCCGCGCCAGGTCGTCGCGCTGTCGCGCGGCAGCGAGGACGGCGTCGACAACGGCACCACGTACGCGATCTACCATCCAGGCGAGAAGGTCGTCGACGACACCGACTACCCCGAAGGCAGCGCGCGCAAGTTCTTCCACCCGCGCGACGCCAAGGTGAAACTGCCGCCGGAGTTCATCGGCCACGTGATGGTGTTCCGTACCTTCCAGCGCGTCAGCTATGGCCTCGTGATGGATGCGGTCAAGCCTGTCCACAACGGCGATTTCCTGCACGATCCGGACAGCACGCCCTGAAAATCCGGGAATCGGGAAAGCGGCTCCCCCGATTCCCGTTCCCGCATTCCCGCTCTTTTCCTACACGGCGCGATGGCGACATCGCGCCGTGTTCGTTCGTGGCGCTCGCTAGACTGCGCGGATGGACATCGACGCGAACCGCACCGGCCTCGAAGCCTGGCTGATCCTGCTGCGCGCGCCCGGCCTCGGGCCGGCCAGCCTGCGCGCACTGGTCGGACGCCACGGCGATGCCGCCGCGGCGCTCGCGGCGGCACGGAGCGGCGACGTCGAACGCGCCGACGCCGCCTGCCGCGACTGGCTGCGTGCGCCGGACACGGCGGTGATTGCCGCCGACCTCGCCTGGCTGGCGGCGCCGGATCACGCCTTGCTCACCTTCGACGCTGTCGATTTCCCGGCCTTGCTCGGCGAGATCCCCGCCGCGCCGGCGGCGCTGTTCGTCGCCGGCGACAGCGGCGCGCTGTGGCAGCCACAGGTCGCGATCGTCGGCAGCCGCAATGCCGGCCAGGGCGGCGTCGCGACCGCGGCCGGCTTCGCCCGCGCGCTGGCGGCGGCCGGCTTCGCGGTGACCAGCGGGCTGGCCGAGGGCATCGACGGTGCCGCGCACGCGGCCACCCTTGATGCCGGCGGCACCACCCTGGCCGTGCTCGGCACCGGGCCGGACCTGGTTTATCCGCCGAAGCATCGCGGGCTGGCCGCGCGGATCGCCGCACAAGGCGCGCTGGTCACCGAATTCCCGCCCGGTACGCCGGGGCATCCCAGCCACTTCCCGCGCCGCAACCGCATCATCGCGGGACTGTCGCTCGGCACCCTGGTGGTCGAGGCGAGCATGCGCTCCGGCTCGCTGATCACCGCGCGCAACGCGACCGAAAGCGGACGCGAGGTGTTCGCGATCCCCGGCTCCATCCACAATCCGCTCGCCCGCGGCTGCCACCAATTGATCCGCAACGGCGCCAAGCTGGTCGAGACGGCCGAGGAAATCATCGCCGAACTGGCGCCGCTGGCGCTGGGCCTCGGCGCGAGCCTGCGCGAACGGCTGGAGACGCAGGCGGATTCCCCGATCCCTGCCGCACCCAACCGCTCGGACGACCCGGACTACGCCCGGCTCTTCGCCGCCCTCGGCCACGACGCACTCGGCATCGACCGGCTCTCGGAACGCAGCGGCCTGCCGGTCGCGACGTTGTCCTCGATGCTGCTGATGCTGGAGCTCGAAGGCGAGGTGGTCGCCCGCGGCGGCGCCTACGCACGGCGCGTCGGTGGCTGACGCCGCGTTTTACGGGAAATTAATCCGATACGACGCGTTATGCTTTAAAAGCGGCCCGCAGCCCCCATCGCTACCGCGCGGGATCGAACGCAGGCCGGCTTGACAGGCCGACGCGCGCTGTGTTTTCACTGAATAAGGCACGGCGCACTCCCGTCACATCATTACGTCACGCCGTGCGGGATTATCCGCGCGACGCCGGAGTCGCACGGCAACCCAACGGCCAAGGAACGCAATGGCAAAGAACCTCCTGATCGTCGAATCGCCCGCCAAGGCCAAGACGATCAACAAATACCTCGGCAAGGACTTCCACGTGCTGGCGTCCTATGGCCACGTGCGCGACCTGGTGCCGAAGGAAGGCGCGGTCGCGACCGATCGCGACTTCGCGATGAACTACGAACTGATCGAGCGCAACGAGAAACACGTCGACGCGATCGCCAAGGCCGCCAAGGCCGCCGACACCCTGTACCTCGCGACCGACTTGGATCGCGAAGGCGAGGCGATCTCCTGGCACATCGCCGAGATCCTGCGCCAGCGCAAGCTGCTCGACGGCAAGGCGCTGCACCGCGTGGTGTTCTCCGAGATCACGCCGAAGGCGATCAAGGAAGCGGTCGCGCATCCGCGCATGCTGTCGATGGATCTGGTCAACGCGCAGCAGGCGCGCCGCGCGCTCGACTACCTGGTCGGCTTCAACCTGTCGCCGGTGCTCTGGCGCAAGGTGCAGCGCGGCCTCTCCGCCGGGCGCGTGCAGTCGCCGGCGCTGCGCATGATCGTCGAGCGCGAAGAGGAAATCGAAGCGTTCAAGGCGCGCGAGTACTGGACCATCGACGCCGACTGCGCGCATCCGGACATGGCGTTCAAGGCGCGGCTTTCGAAGCTGCGCGGCAAGAAGTTCGAGCAGTTCGACCTGACCAACGAAGCGGATGCGCTGGCCGCGCGCGCGGCGCTGGAGCGCTCCGCGCAGGGCCGCCTGGTCGTCGCCAACATCGAGTCGAAGGAGCGCAAGCGGCGGCCGTCGCCGCCGTTCACCACCTCGACGCTGCAGCAGGAAGCCGCGCGCAAGCTCGGCTTCACGACCAGCCGCACGATGAAGATCGCGCAGGGCCTGTACGAAGGCGTCGCGCTCGGCGACGAGGGCGTCGTCGGCCTGATCACCTACATGCGTACCGATGCGGTGTCGCTGTCGGCCGACGCGATCAACGAGCTGCGCGAAGTCATCGGCCGCGACTACGGCCCGCGAGCGCTGCCCGAGCAGCCGCACTTCTACCGCAACAAGTCCAAGAACGCGCAGGAAGCGCACGAGGCGATCCGCCCGGTCTCGGCGCTGCACCGGCCGAAGGACATCGCGCACTACCTCAACGACGAACAGCGCAAGCTGTACGAACTGATCTGGAAGCGCGCACTGGCCAGCCAGATGCAGCATGCGACCTTGAACACGGTCAGCGTCGACCTCGATGCCGGCGGCGATTCGATGTTCCGCGCCAGCGGCACCACGGTGATCGATCCGGGCTTCCTCGCGGTCTACGAGGAAGGCCGCGACCAGAAGAACGCCGAGGACGAGGACGAAGGCCGCAAGCTGCCGAAGATGACCATTGGCGAAGCCGTGCCGCTTGCCGCGATCAACGCCGACCAGCACTTCACCGAACCGCCGCCGCGCTATTCGGAAGCCTCCCTGGTGAAGGCGCTGGAGGAATACGGCATCGGTCGTCCGTCGACCTACGCCAGCATCATCCAGGTGCTCTTGAACCGCGAATACGTGATCCTCGACAGCCGCCGTTTCAAGCCGACCGACGTCGGCCGCGCCGTCGGCAAGTTCCTGTCCGGACATTTCGCGCAGTACGTCGACTACGACTTCACCGCCAAGCTCGAAGACGAACTCGACGCGGTCAGCCGCGGCGAGGAAGACTGGGTACCGCTGCTGGAGAAATTCTGGAAGCCGTTCAAGGCTCAGGTCGACGACAAGAACGAAACCGTCGATCGTTCCGAGGCAACCGGCGCGCGCGAACTGGGCACCGATCCGAAGTCCGGCAAGCCGGTGCAGGTGCGCCTCGGCCGCTATGGGCCGTTCGCGCAAATCGGCACCAAGGACGACGAGGACAAGCCGAAGTTCGCCAGTCTTCGCACCGGCCAGAGCATGCACACGATCACGCTCGACGAAGCGCTGGAGCTGTTCAAGCTGCCGCGCAACCTCGGCCAGGCGCCCGATGGCGAAGACATCACGGTCGGCGTCGGCCGCTTCGGCCCGTTCGTGAAATACGGCGCGATGTACGCCTCGCTGAAACCCGAGGACGATCCGTACACGATCGAGCTCGAACGCGCGCTGCAACTGGTGCGCGAGAAAGCCGAGATGATCGCCAACCGCACCATCAAGGACTTCGGCAACGGCATCCAGGTGCTCAACGGCCGCTACGGCCCGTACATCACCGACGGCGACAAGAACGCGAAGATCCCGAAGGACAGGGAGCCGGGCGAGCTGACCGAAGCCGAATGCGTCGAACTGCTCGCCGCAGCGCCGTTCCGACCCAAGCGCGGCGGCGGACGTTTCGGCAAGGGCAAGGCGGCAGCGAAGAGCGCGCCGGCGAAGAAGGCTGCGGTCAAGAAAGCACCCGCCAAGAAGGTGGCTGCGAAGAAGGCTGCGGCGAAAAAGACTCCCGCGAAGAAAGCGCCGGTCAAGAAATCCGCCGCCAAGAAGTCCATGAAGAGCGCCTCCAAGACCTGACGCCTGAATCTCCGAAGGAAATGCTCATGTACAGGACGGTCCCGCTTGCATTGATGCTCGCGTTCTCGATGACTTCCGCCAAGGCGGACGACGTTTGCACCGAAGCAGCCAAAAAAAAATAGCCGATGCCACGAATGTCTACATCGAAAAGGGAGCCGATGCCTTCTGGGAGCGCGTACTCAAGAACGGACCATTGGATGGCGATAAAAGAAGCGCCAGCCAAGTGCAGATCCTCACTCAGATCGAGCAGTTCTTTGGCCCTATCCAGTCGTCGTCCATTCTGAGCAAGAAGGCGATCGGAAAGAAGGACTGCTACGTCATCTGGATACTCGAGTACACCAACGGCCCTGCTTTCAGCGTTGCCAACTACTACCAGAGCAAGAAAGGTGTCGTAGTTACATCGATGAACTTCAAGACGGAGCCCGAAGCAGTCCTTCCCAATCAGCTACTTGTCGACTGATCATCCGCCTTGGACGCTTTGCTAGC
>Ga0153956_1000526_pt1 | contig 41944 bp, 41 predicted proteins | sample TSFL040MetaG_FD_104704 | JGI IMG/M metagenome (GOLD analysis project Ga0153956, IMG submission 104704) | Attine ant fungus gardens microbial communities from Florida, USA - TSFL040 MetaG | ecosystem: Host-associated > Fungi > Mycelium > Unclassified | place: USA: Florida, Wekiwa Springs... | reverse complement strand
TCGTATTGGGTTTCCCGGGATTGATGGCGCTGGCGATGCTGACGGTGCCCGCCGCGCATGGCGGCGTCGTGCTCGGCATCCTGCCGCTGACGACAGCCGCAGCCGCCAGCGTGATCCTCGGCGAGCGCCCTTCTCTGCGTTTCTGGCTGCTGGCAAGCCTCGGCACCACGGTCGTGGTGGCGTTCGCGCTGCACGACAGCGGCGGCGAAATCGCGATCGGCGACGTCTATCTGTTCCTCGCCGCGATCTCGACCTCGATCGGCTACGTGTTCTCGGCCGATCTCAGCCACGAGATGCCGGGCTGGGAAGTGATCTCATGGATTCTGGTGCTGGCGCTCCCGCTGACCCTGCCGGTCGCCCTCTGGCTATGGCCGGCGAATCCCGGCGCGGTACCGGCCAGCGCCTGGATGGCCTTTGCCTACGTTTCCATCTTCAGCATGTTCGTCGGCTTTTTCGCGTGGAACGCAGGCCTCGTGTTGGGCGGCGTCGCCCGCGTCAGCCAAGTGCAATTGTTGCAGACCTTCGTTACGCTTGGACTGTCCGCCGTCATCAACGGTGAGCACGTCGGCCCCTCCACCATCGCGGTGGCGGCGCTCGTGGTGGCGATCGTCGCGGCGGGCCGCAACGCCCGCATCGCGCAAAAGTCCCCAAAACCGGGTAGCGCGCTTGGTTGACACCCTGCCAGCCCCATGGTCCACCCTTGGGCCGGATCAGGGGGGCCGAACGGCACCCGCGACATGCAGGATCGGCCATGAACGTCTCGTCTTTTTCGGTTGTCAAAGGATCGGTACTGCCGCGCCATGACTGGACGCGCGAGGAAGCGCAGGCGCTGTACGACCTCCCCTTCGCCGACCTGATGTTCCAGGCGCAGAGCGTCCACCGCGCCAATTTCGATCCCAACCATGTCGAGACCGCGAGCCTGCTCAGCATCAAGACCGGCGGCTGCCCGGAGGATTGCGGCTACTGCTCGCAGAGCGCTCACTATAAGACCGACGTCAAGGCCACCAAGCTGATGGATCATGACGACGTCATCGCCACCGCGCAGCGCGCCAAGGACGCGGGCGCCAACCGCTTCTGCATGGCGGCCGCCTGGCGCAACCCGAAGGACAAGGATCTCGCGCGGGTGTGCGACATGGTGAGCGAAGTGAAGGCGCTCGGCCTCGAGACCTGCGCCACGCTCGGCATGCTGACCCGCGAACAGGCGGATCGCCTGCGCGATGCCGGACTCGATTTCTACAACCACAATGTCGATACCTCGCCGGAATTCTACGGCCACATCATCACCACCCGCACGATGCAGGATCGCATCGAGACGCTGGCGCATGCGCGCGAGTCGGGCCTCAAAGTGTGCTGCGGCGGCATCGTCGGCATGGGCGAGCAGGTCGAGGATCGTCTCGGCATGCTGATGCTGCTGGGGAACCTCGCCGAGCACCCCGAGAGCGTGCCGATCAACCTGTGGAACGAAGTGAAGGGCGTTCCGGTCAACGGCACCGCGAATGCACCAGACCCGATCGAGATGGTGCGGATGATCGCGGTCGCACGCATCATGATGCCGAAAAGCGTGGTGCGGCTGTCGGCAGGCCGCCAGTACATGACCGACGAGATGCAGGCGCTGTGTTTCCTCGCCGGCGCCAACTCGATCTTCATCGGCGACGTGCTCCTGACCACCAAGAACCCGCAAACCGACAAGGATGCCGCCCTGCTCGACCGGCTCGGCATCAAGTCCCGGCTCGACGAGGTCAGGGCCGACGGTCAGGCCAGGGACCAGGCCAAGGGCTCAAGCCGCGCGATTTGATCTCGCGCAAAGCGCACTCCGCGGCGATCCGCCACGGTCTGCGCGCCCGGCAGTGCAGCTTCCCGATTCGACTCTCGACACCGAAGCTGGAAACACTCTAAAAAGGCATCCGAGAACGGTCGCCCCTTTCGTGGACGCATTCTCGTCCATGGGTCCCGTGGGGTTTTTGGTATGGATTACAATAGCTTCTTCGACGCCGCTTTGAACAAGCTGCACGATGAACGCCGCTATCGCGTGTTCGCGGACCTCGAGCGCATCGCCGGCCGGTTCCCGTTCGCCACCTGGCACACCCCCAAGGGCGAGCGCAGCGTCGTGATGTGGTGCTCCAATGACTATCTCGGCATGGGCCAACACCCCAAGGTGGTCGGCGCGATGATCGAGACCGCGACCCGCACCGGCACCGGCGCGGGCGGTACCCGCAACATCGCGGGCAACAACCATTCCCTGATCCAACTCGAGCATGAACTCGCCGACCTTCACGGCAAGGAAGCCGCGCTGGTGTTCACGTCCGGCTACGTCTCGAACCAGACCGGCATCTCGACGCTCGCCAAGCTCATTCCGAACTGCCTGATCCTGTCGGATGCGCTCAACCATAATTCGATGATCGAAGGCATCCGCCAGTCCGGTTGCGAACGCATCGTGTTCCGCCACAACGACATGGCACATCTTGAAGAGCTGCTTCGCGCTCATCGCGGACGGCCGACGCTGATCGTGTGCGAAAGCCTCTATTCGATGGACGGCGATATCGCCCCGCTCGGCAAGATCTGCGATCTCGCCGAGACCTACGGCGCGATGACCTATGTCGATGAAGTCCATGCGGTCGGCATGTATGGCCCGCGCGGCGCGGGCATCGCGGAACGCGACGGCGTCATGCACCGCATCGACATTCTCGAAGGCACGCTTGCGAAGGCCTTCGGCTGCCTCGGCGGCTACATCGCAGGCAAGACCAATGTGATCGACGCGATCCGCTCGCACGCACCGGGCTTCATTTTCACCACTGCGCTGCCACCAGCGGTGTGCTCGGCGGCGACGGCCGCGATCCGCCATCTGAAGACTTCGCAATGGGAGCGCTCCCGCCAGCAGGACCGCGCCGCCCGCGTCAAGGCGATCCTGATCGCCGCCGGAATCCCGGTGATGTCGAGCGATACGCATATCGTGCCGGTTTTCGTAGGCGATCCCGAACTGTGCAAGAAGGCCAGCGACCTTCTGCTGGAAGAGCACGGCATCTACATCCAGCCGATCAACTACCCGACCGTGCCAAAAGGCACGGAGCGACTGCGCATTACGCCCTCGCCCTATCACGAGGACGCGCTGATCGATCAACTCGCCGAAGCGATGGTTTCGGTCTGGGAACGGCTCGGCCTGCGGCTGAACGAGAAATCGCTCGCCGCCGAATAGCGGGCGATCTCATCTTCCCCGTTACGTCGCCACGCTGCGCGGCGGGCGACCTTCCTTCGACAGCACGATGCGCATCAGATCGGCCGCGTTCTTCGCGCCGAGTTTGGCCATGATGCGGGCGCGGTGAACTTCGATGGTGCGCGGACTGATCCCGAGCCGCCGCCCTGCTTCCTTGTTGGAAGCACCACTCGCGACCTGCCCCAGCACCTCACGCTCCCGGCTTGTCAGCAGATGGCGGCCGGAAAAGTCGCCGAAGCCCGAGATCGGTCCATCGGACGACCGGCGATAGCTCAGCACGGCCTCGCGCACCCGGTCAGCCATCACGCTCGCGGCGAAAGGCTTCTCCATGAAATCGAGTGCGCCGCGCTTCATCGCCGTCACGGCGGTCGGAATATCCGACTGCCCCGAAATCACGATCACCGGCGGCGCGAAATGCATCTCGGCAAGATCCCGCAATACGTCGAGACCCGAATATCCCGGCAATTGCAGATCGAGGATCACGCAGGCCGGAGGGGTCACCCGGACCGCCTCCAGAAAGGCGAGACCGTCGTCAAAACCCTGGGTTGTAAATCCTTCCAGCCGAAGCAGCAGAGCCAAAGCGTCGCTGACGGGCTTGTCATCATCGACCACGAAAACGCACGCATCTCCAGGAAAAGGATGAATTTGTCCCATAATCCCCTCGGCGAGCATTTTTATTAAATACAATTTATACGTGTATAAGCTGATTCGAGGCGGTTTTCAAATCCGGCGCCCGGCTCACACCTTGTTCGCGCAAGACGCGCAACGGCATGTTTCCGTCATGCGAAAAAAACGCTTTGATGCGGCCGCGGCGGCCTGCCGGAAGGCTGCCTTCGGAGCGGATGGATGCTTGAGAACGGTACGGTGATTGCAGCGGCGTTCGGCTATATCGGCCTGCTGTTCGCGATCGCATTCTATGGCGACCGCCTCAGCCCGGCGCAGCGCGCGCGCGCAGGCATCCTGATCTATCCGCTCTCGCTTGCGATCTACTGCACGTCCTGGACGTTCTTCGGCTCGATCGGCCTCGCGACCCGAACCAGCGTCGAGTTTCTGGCGATCTATATCGGCCCGATCGTCATGCTGGTGTTCGGCAAGCCGATCACCCTGCGCGTGATCCGGCTTGCGAAATCACAGCACATCACCTCGATCGCCGACTTCATCGCCGCGCGTTACGGCAAGAGCCAATCGGTCGCGGCCACCGCCGCCTTCATCGCCATTATCGGCTCGGTGCCCTACATCGCTTTACAGTTGAAGGCGATCGCCTCATCGCTTGAGACCATCCTCAGCGGCCCCAACGATGTCACAAGCCTGCCTTTCGCTGGCGACATCGCGGTGTTCGTCACGGTGGCGCTTGCGCTGTTCGCCATCCTGTTCGGCACCCGGCAAAGCGACGCAACCGAGCACCAGCACGGATTGATGCTCGCCGTCGCCGCCGAATCCATCGTCAAGCTGGTCGCCTTCCTCGCCGCGGGCATCTTCGTCACCTTCATCATGATGAGACCGGCCGAACTGATTCAGCGAGCGATGAAAACGCCGGAGGCAATCCGGGCCATCGAGCACACACCCTCGATCGGCAATTTCATGGCGATGACGCTGCTGTCGTTCTTCGCCATCCTGTTGCTGCCGCGCCAGTTCCACGTCAGCGTCGTCGAAAACTCCAGCGAGGCCGAGGTGTCGCGCGCCCGCTGGCTGTTTCCGCTCTATCTCGTCGCGATCAACATCTTCGTCATTCCGATCGCGCTGGCCGGACTCGTCACCTTCCCGTTCGGCGCGGTCGACAGCGACATGTTCCTGCTGGCGCTGCCGATCGAGGCCGGTGCGCACTGGATGAGCATCATCGTCTTCGTCGGCGGCCTATCCGCCGCCACCGCGATGGTGATCGTGGAGTGCGTGGCGCTCGCCATCATGCTGTCGAACGACATCGTGATGCCGCTGATGTTGCAGACCGATACGACGCCGCAAAATGGCCGCGCCGACCTCGGCCGCCTGCTGCTGATCGTCCGGCGCGTCGCCATCGCCGCCATCATGACGATGGCCTATTTCTACTATCACGCGCTCGGCAACGCGCAACTCGCCGCCATCGGTCTGTTATCCTTCGCCGCAGTCGCGCAACTTGCACCTGCGTTCTTCGGCGGCCTGATCTGGCGCCGCGGCACCGCGGCGGGCGCCATCGGCGGCATGGTCGTCGGGTTCATCATCTGGGCTTATACGCTGTTTCTGCCGAGCTTCATCGAGGTCGGGCCGCTCGGCACGCAATGGCTGAAGGAAGGCCTGTTCGGCATCGCCGTCCTGCGGCCGCAGCATCTGTTCGGCAGCCAGATGTCACCGCTGATCCACGGCCTGTTGTGGAGCCTCACGCTGAACCTGCTCGCCTATGTCGCGCTGTCCTTCCTCAAGCAGCCGACCTCGATCGAGCGGTTGCAGGCCGACCTGTTCGTGCCGAGCGACCTTGCGCCGATCTCGCCGAACTTCCGCCGCTGGCGTACCACCGTCACCGTGCAGGACCTGCTCACCACTGTCGCGCAATATCTCGGCCATGAGCGCGCCAATACCGAATTCGAGGCCTTCGCCTCGGCCAACCGCATCACGCTGGAGCGCAACGCATCCGCTGACTTCCAGTTGCTCAGCCATGCCGAGCACCTGATCGCTTCATCCGTCGGCGCGGCCTCGTCGCGCCTCGTGATGTCGCTGTTGCTGCGCAAGCGCGCGGTGTCGGCGAAGGCCGCGCTGAAGCTGCTCGACGATGCTCACGCCGCGCTGCATTTCAACCGGGAGATTTTGCAAACCGCGCTCGACCACGTGCGTCAGGGCATCGCTGTGTTCAATCGCGAACTGCAACTGATCTGCTCCAACCGGCAATTCGGCGAGATGCTCGAACTGCCCGCTCATGTCGCGCAGATCGGCATTCCGCTTGCGGAAATCCTGGAATTCATCGGTGACAATCCGCGCAACAGCACCGAGACGCGCGAACAGCATCTGTTGCGACGGCTCGATGCCTACACCACCGAGGGCGAGCCCTTTCTCGAACGGCTACCCGGACAGAACCGGGTCGTCGAGGTCCGTACCAATACCATGCCAGGCGGCGGCCTTGTCGTCACCTTCTCCGACATCACCGCAAGCTTCGAAGCCGCCGAGGCGCTCGAGCGTTCCAACGCTACGCTGGAGCGTCGCGTACGCGAGCGCACCGAGCAACTGACGCGCCTCAACAACGAACTGGCGCTCGCCAAGACCATCGCCGATGAAGCCAACATCTCCAAGACGCGCTTCCTCGCCGCCGCGAGCCACGACATCCTTCAGCCGCTCAACGCCGCGCGGCTTTACGTGACGAGCCTTGTCGAACGGCAGAGCGGCGGCGAGAACGCCCGCCTCGTCGACAACATAGACGAATCGCTGGAAGCCATTGAGGAAATTCTCGGCGCGCTTCTCGACATTTCCCGCCTTGATGCGGGCGCGATGACGCCTTCGATCTCGAGCTTCCGCATGAACGACCTGATGCGCTCGTTGCAGGTCGAATTCATGCCGATGGCCAAAGAGAAAAATCTCGAACTGACTTTCGTGCCATCGACGCTCGCAGTGAAATCCGACCGCGTGCTGCTGCGTCGACTGCTGCAGAACCTGATCTCGAACGCGATCAAGTACACACCGACCGGCAAGGTGCTGATCGGCTGCCGTGCACGCGGTGAAAATCTGCAGATCAGCATCCACGACACAGGGCTCGGCATCCCGCAGCACAAGCGCGGGGAGATCTTCAAGGAATTCCACCGGCTCGATCAGGGTGCGCGGATCGCACGCGGCCTCGGCCTCGGCCTGTCAATCGTCGAGCGCATCGCGCGCGTGCTCGAACACCATATTTCCATTGCCGCCAACAAGGGCGGCGGCTCGCACTTCGCGGTAACGCTGCCGATCGCGAGCGGCTACAATCAGGTTCAGACGCCGACCAACGGATCGGTGATTTCCTCCAAGACGCCGATGAGCGGCACCACCATCGTCTGCGTCGAGAACGATCCCGCCATTCTCGACGGCATGAAGACGCTGCTGCGCGGCTGGGACGCCAACGTCATTGCGTCGGTCGATCCGAAACAGGCGTGCAAGGCCATTGCCAGTGCAAACGAGCCGATCACCGGCCTTCTGGTCGACTACCATCTCGACCGCGGCAACGGCATCGCGGCAATCCGCGACATCCGGCACAAGTTCGGCGCGAACATTCCCGCCATTCTGATTACGGCGGATCGCAGCCCGCCGGTGCGGGAGACCGCGCGCGCCTATGGCATCGTCGTGCTGAACAAGCCGGTGAAGCCCGCGACGCTGCGGGCGCTCCTGAGCCAATGGCGCAACCAGCAGATGGCGACACCGCTGTCACCAGCCGGGGACGGTGTCGATCAGCAGACGGACGCGGACGTTCAGGCCGACGGCTCGTTCTGACGCCACTGGCTGCCGGAAATCTTCGCCGCCACGATCACCGCCTGGGTACGGCTTTCGACGCCGAGTTTCTGCAGGATGGCCGAGACATGCGCCTTGATGGTGGCTTCCGACACGCCGAGTTCGTAAGCGATCTGCTTGTTGAGCAGACCTTCCGAGAGCATCATCAGCACCCGGACCTGCTGCGGCGTCAGCGTGATCAGCCGGTCGCGCAGCTTGGCCATATCGGGATCGACTCCGGCGGTGAGGTCGATATCGGACGGTGTCCAAACATCACCGTTCATCACCTTGCCGATCGCCTCCCGCAGTGTCTCGACCCCGTAACGCTTCGGGATAAAGCCCGACGCGCCGAATTCCATCGACCGGCGGATGGTTTCGCCATCGTCGCTCGCCGACACCACCACCACCGGGATCGCGGGATACTGCGCGCGTAGATAGATCAAACCGGAAAACCCGCTGACGCCCGGCATCGAGAGGTCGAGCAGGACGAGGTCGATGTCGGATTCTTTTTCCAGAAGGGCTGTCAGTTCTCCAAATGCGCCGGCTTCATCGACATTCGCGGCCGGAACCACACCCGTGACCGCTTCGCGCAACGCCCCCCGGAACAGAGGATGGTCGTCGGCGATCACAAGCCGAGTGGAGGAGGAAGACGGAGCCATGCCTTTGTATCTCTTTAGTTTTTAACCCAGTTTTTCGAAGCGATGGAACTATACCACTCCTGCACGCAAGGGCCGAATCCAGCCTTTCGCGATCTGCCGGGTTAGTAAATTGCCCTTCCAAGCCGGAAAGCCCTCTTTTCATAGAGGGAAAGTCACCGCAGCCAAAGCCTTTAATAATTGGCGAATAATAGGCGGCTGACAGCGGGGCGGGCCGCCGGGCAACCGCCAGATCCGTCTCCGGCAGACTGCTCCAAGTAACCGGCGGGTAACCGGCCGCAAACGATCGCTCCGAGAGTCACGATGCGATCTGCAACACGTGCCGCCTGACGCATCCAGGCCAATGCAACCACTCCGACTTTCGCCGGAGAAAACTTTTCTCCTTTCTCAGCTCCCGATCCTTGCTTTCGCCCGGCCTCGAGCTTCGCCGCGGCTTGTCGCCGGGCTTGTCAACCGCGCCACCCCCCTTGCGTCGATTTGCCCCTGCCCAAAGAAACGCCCAGCAAGAACAGCGTGATGGTGTCGGGCAACAACCCTGACCAATCCCGAAAAACGATCCTGCCCCACCAAAGTATACCGTACGATATATTTTTTGGACGCGTAGAGTGAAGCACTCTCGCGCGAACCGGCGCACACCGATTCGTGCATGCAATTTTTAAAATGAGATACTTGGGAGGATTAGATGACCACGCTCACCGCCGCGTCACGCAGCGGAGGAATGACCAAGGACGAACGCTTCGTCATCTTTGCGTCTTCGCTCGGCACCGTGTTCGAATGGTACGATTTCTATCTTTACGGTTCGCTCGCCGCCATCATCGGCGCACAGTTCTTCAGCGCCTACCCGCCCGCGACGCGTGACATATTCGCGCTGCTCGCCTTCGCCGCAGGCTTCCTCGTCCGCCCGTTCGGCGCGCTGGTGTTCGGCCGCGTCGGCGACCTCGTCGGCCGCAAATACACCTTCCTCGTCACCATCCTGATCATGGGCCTTTCGACCTTCATCGTCGGTCTGCTGCCCAGCGCAGCAACGATCGGCATCGCGGCCCCGATCATCCTGATCGGCCTGCGCCTGTTGCAGGGTCTAGCGCTCGGTGGCGAATATGGCGGCGCGGCCACCTACGTCGCCGAACATGCCCCTCCGGGCAAACGCGGCTACTACACCTCCTTCATCCAGACCACGGCAACGCTGGGGCTTTTCCTGTCGCTGCTGGTGATCCTGTTCACCCGCACCATCGTCGGCGAAGCAGCGTTCACAGCCTGGGGCTGGCGTATTCCCTTCCTGTTGTCGGTCGTACTGCTCGGCGTCTCCGTCGTCATCCGGCTGAAATTGAACGAGTCGCCGATCTTCCAGCGCATGAAGGAAGAAGGCAAAACGTCGAAAGCGCCGCTGACCGAAGCATTCGGCAACTGGAGCAACGCCAAGCTCGTCCTCATCGCGCTGCTCGGCGGCGTCATGGGGCAGGGCGTCGTCTGGTACACCGGTCAGTTCTACGCGCTGTTTTTCCTGCAATCGATCCTCAAGGTCGACGGCTACACCGCGAACCTGCTGATCGCATGGTCGCTGTTGCTGGGCACCGGTTTCTTCCTCGTGTTCGGCGCGCTATCCGACAAGATCGGCCGCAAGCCGATCATCCTGGGAGGCTGCCTGATCGCGGCCCTCATCTACTTCCCGGTCTTCCGCATGATCACCACCAACGCAAATCCGGCGCTTGAAAAGGCGATCGAGACCGTGACGGTCCAGGTCAAGGCTGACCCGGCCGCGTGCGGCGACCTGTTCAACCCGGTCGGCACCCGCGTCTTCACCGCGCCATGCGATGTCGCTCGCTCCTTCCTGGCGCAATCGTCGGTGAAGTACTCAACCGTACCCGCACCGGCCGGCTCACCCGTCATGATCTCCATCAACGGCAAGGACGTTCCTTTCGTCAACGCAAAGGACTCCAGCCCGACGGTTCTGGCAGCACTCCAGACTGCGGGTTATCCGAAGGCCGGTGACGCCAACATCGTGAAGATGTCGAACCCGTTCGATGTCTTCCGTCCGCAGGTCGCCGCTGTGATCGGCTTGCTATTCCTGCTGGTGCTGCTGGTGACGATGGTCTACGGCCCGATCGCGGCGATGCTGGTCGAACTGTTTCCGACACGCATCCGCTACACATCGATGTCGTTGCCTTATCACATCGGCAACGGCTGGTTCGGCGGCCTTCTCCCGGCGACCGCCTTCGCCATCGTGGCCTCGACCGGCGATATCTATGCCGGTCTCTGGTACCCGATCATCTTCGCGGCGATCACCGTCGTGGTCGGTGCGCTCGCGCTGCCAGAAACCAAGGACGCCGATATCACGAAGTAATCGGCCCTCAACGACAAACGGCCGCGGAGCAATCTGCGGCCGTTTCATATGAGCACCGTACGATCTATGCCGATCAGATGATGTTCGAGACCATCTTCCGAACACAGAGGGCGATCTCGACGAGATGCCGCCAGATCTGGTCGAGCGCGGCCGCGAGCTTGTCCTGCGGCGAAGCAGGCGGCGCTCCCTCTGCAGATTTGTCCGGAACATTCTTTTTCAGGGTATCGCTTCTGGCGAGCGGTTCATCGGCCTCGCGCGGCACCGTATCGCCGCGGTTCGCGAGTTGCGCCTTGAGCATGCCGACCTGCTCTTGCAGATGCCCGATTTCCTGATCAAGCGCCGCGCGCTCGTCCGGCACGACACGGCACGTCCACCCGCTCTTGCGGGTACAGATCGACACCGCGCCGGTCCGCGTATCGAGGCGCAGATAGCCGCTGTCGGTCTCGGATAAAGTGTAGCGGCCGTTGTCGTCGGGAGGCGACGACTGAGCGCGCGCGACGCCAGCCGCTACCAGCAAGGCGACGGCAGCAAATCCGGCGGAGCGTGTCCCGACCCGTCTCATGTCCGCATCCCGCGCCGCGGCCTCACACCTCTGAAGAAAAAGGCGCGCGGCCCGACATCAACGCATCGGCAAGCAGATCGATGCGGTCCTGTCCCCAGAAGACTTCACCGTTGAGCACGTAAGCGGGCGAACCGAACACACCGCGCGCGATGGCGTCCTGGCGGTTCTGCTCATAAGCAGCCTCGATCTCCAGCGACTTCGACTGCGCGATCAACGCCGTCCCCGGCAAGCCGGATTGATCCGCGAGCGCCACGATCGTGTCCGGGTCGGCCAGATTGAAGTCGCGCTGCCAGACTCCCTCGAACACGCGGCGCATGAAAGGCTCCGGATTTCCGCCTGATTGCGCGACCGCGATCACCACGCCGTCGGCCAGTCGCGCGTTGAAGGGCCAGTATTTCGGCTGCAAATTGAAAGTCAGGCCACGCTTCTCCCGCCAGCGCTGCAATTCGAGCATGCGATAGCGCTGCCGCAGCGGATGACGCTTGGCGAGCGGCTGCCCGCCGGTCTCGGAGAACAGTTCGCCTAGAAAAACAGGTTTATAATCAACGGTTAAGCCGTGGGCGGCGACAACATCGAAGAACGGCCCGTGGCCGATATAGGCCCAGGGCGACTGGAACGAAAAGTAATACTCAACCGCTCTCACCATGCTGACTCCGCCATCGAATTACGGATCATCCCAACAGAGCGAGCACGCCTGTGCAAGGTCATCCACGATGCTTGCATGCCACACCAACCGCGACGTTTGGACGATCCTATTTCTTGTTTATATTTCAATGTGTTATTCGACATATGCAACTGTCGCCCAATCTTGACTTGCCAGAAGGCCGACAGTATGGTCCGCGCGGTTTCAGGGGTGTTTGGGACGCTTTTTCCGAGATCTCGCGACGTAAAAGACAGTGTGCACGCGCAAGCAGGCACGTCGCAACGGACGCGAAGACGATGGACGAAAAAGACAAACCATCTGCCGATGAAGCCGCGCTCTCCGCAAGGCTTCACCATCTGGAAGACCGGCTTTCCGAAACGAGGAAAGACCGAAATCTCCGGACAGGTCAGTCGGACGCAAGAGATGGAAACCCCTCAGCCAACGCCTCCGCGATGGCCCGTGGCTTCCGCCTCTCATCCGAATTGATTGCAGGCGTGCTTGTCGGAGCGGCCATCGGCTGGGGTTTCGACCGTTTGCTGTCCACGTCCCCCTGGGGACTGATCGTGTTCTTCCTGCTCGGCTTCGCGGCCGGCGTGGTCAACGTGATGCGGGCAGCGGGTGTAGCGAACAAGCCGGCGGACCGCCAATGATGCGCGGCATCGCCTGATCGATTTGAGATGGAGCCGGCGCCGCCGGCATTTGAGAGAGACGCTTCGGAATGGCCGATCCGGTTGAACAATTCGAGATTCACAAGATCTTCTCGCTGGGCCACATCGGCGGCCAGGAGATCGCCTTCACGAATTCGTCCCTGTTCATGTTCGTGTGCGTCGGAGCGGTCGCGCTGCTGATGCTCGGGGCAAGCACCCGCCTGGTGCCGACCCGCTTCCAGTCGATGGCGGAGTTGTCCTACGAATTTGTCGTCGGGATGATGAAAGAAAGTCTCGGCGAAGAGGGCATGAAGTTCTTCCCGCTGGTCTTCACCATCTTCATGTTCGTGCTGATGGCCAACGTGATCGGCGTCATCCCCTTCACCTTCAGCGTCACCAGCCATCTGATCGTGACCCTGGCGCTCGCGCTGATCGTGTTCCTCACCGTTCTGCTGTACGGCCTCTACAAGAACGGATTCAAATTCTTCAAGCTGTTCGTGCCGAGCGGCGTGCCGATTTACATCCTGCCGCTGATCACCGCGATCGAGATCATCTCGTTCCTGTCGCGCCCGGTGTCGCACTCGGTTCGTCTGTTCGCCAACATGCTGGCCGGACACATCACGCTGAAGGTGTTCGCGGGCTTCGTCGCCAGCCTCGGCGCGCTCGGCGCCACCGGCATTCTCGGCGCCACGCTGCCGCTCGCGATGACCACCGCGCTCAGCGCTCTCGAACTTCTGGTGGCGTTCCTGCAGGCTTACGTGTTCGCCATCCTCACCTGCATCTATCTCAACGACGCTCTTCACCCCGGTCACTGACCGGATCGAGTTCTACCTAACACCAGCATCCAAAAAGGAGTTTCACCATGGATCCAATCGCAGCAAAGTACATCGGCGCAGGTCTCGCCACCATCGGCATGGGCGGCGCCGGCGTCGGCGTGGGCATGATCTTCAGCCAGTTCCTGAACGGCGCGCTGCGCAACCCGTCGGCCTCGCAGGGCCAGTTCGCGAACCTGATTTTCGGCTTCGCCGTGACCGAAGCGCTGGGCATCTTCTCGCTGCTCGTCGCGCTGCTCCTGCTGTTCGCTGTCTGATCTTTCGCACCGGCATTTACGCGGGCTTTATCCGAAGCCCGCGTTGATTCCTTGAGGAGACATCTATGGCCGAGAGCCATGCAACGGGGACGACCGCGCACACCGAGGTTCCGACGAACCACGGCAAGCCGGAGTTTCCGCCGTTCAACAAAGACACCTTCGCTTCGCAGCTGGTGTCGTTCGCGGTCGCGTTTGCGTTGCTTTACGTCATCGTCTCGCGATTTGCCCTGCCGCGCGTCGGCGGGGTGATCAAGACCCGCGAAGGCACCATCGAGAAGGATCTGACCGAAGCCCAGGCGCTTCGCGACGAATCCGATGCCGCGCTGAAGGCTTACGAGACCGAATTGGCCGAGGCCCGCTCGCGGGCGCAGGCGATCGGCTCGGAGACACGCGACAAGCTCGCCGCGCAGTCCGAGGCGGAGCGGAAGGCCCTCGAGGCCAGCCTCTCGACCAAGCTGGCCGACGCCGAAAAGACCATCGCCGCGATGCGCGAAAAGGCAATGGGCAACGTCAAGGCCATCGCCACTGACGCGACGGCGGCGATCGTTCAGCGTCTTTCGGGTGTTGCGCCGGACAATCAGGCGATCGACCGCGCGGTCGATGCCTCGCTGAAGGGTTGAAGCGATGCTGCATGAAGCAGAATTCTGGGTAGCAGTTGCCTTCGTCCTGATGCTCGCGATCTTCGGCTATTTCGGCGTCCACCGTACGATCGGCAAGGCGCTCGATAACCGCAGCGCGCGTATCCGCAAGGATCTGGACGACGCACGCCGTCTGAAGGAAGAAGCGCAGAGCCTCGTCGCCGAATATCGCGCCCGTCGCCAGAGCGCCGAGCGCGAGGCGCAGGAGATCGTCGCCGCCGCCAAGGCGGATGCCGAACGGATCGCCGTCGAGGCTAAGGCCAAGATGGAAGACTTCGTCGCCCGCCGCACCAAGTCGGCCGAAAGCAAGATCGCTCAAGCCGAGACCCAGGCTGTCGCCGACGTCCGCGCCGCCGCAGCCGAAGCTGCTGCTTCCGCTGCCGCCAGCGTGCTGTCGCAGACGGTGAAGGGCGATGTGGCCAACGGACTAATCGAAAAGAGCATCAAGGAACTCGGCGCGAAGCTGAACTGAGTTTCCTGAAATCAGAAATGCAAAAGGCCGGTCGAAAGACCGGCCTTTTTTGTTTTGCTGATTGCGTCAGCGCGAGGGGAGCAAACGCCGAGGCAATCTCTCCCCCGTCATTCCCGCAAAAGCGGGGACGACAAGGTAAGAAAGGGGCGCGACCTCCAGCTTCTAATGCTTGCGGCTGCGGGCGCGCGCCGCGGGCTTTTGTCCCGACGGATCGAAGCCGATGTAGAAAATATAATTGTCGCCGGTATCACCCACCGGCACCGGATAAACGATATCTTCGATCACGGCGCTAAAATCAGTGTAGCCGGTGTCCCCGGCGAGCGCGACGGAGGTCTGGAACGCCTTGGTGAAGATCACCTTGGTGGTCACGCCTTCCTGCATTACCGCAACGCGCAGCGGGATCTCGACCGCCGGCGGCGCCCCGGCCGCGCCGGTGATGATGCGCCCCTGAATGCCGACACGCGCGTTGATCTGCCCGCCGCTCAAGGTGCAATCGCGCGCGGTGCGCAGGATCGAAACCTGATAGCGCAAATCCATGCCGCTCGCGGGCTTTCCCGGAAGCCCCACCGCCAGCGTCGAAGCGCCGTAGCGGACATTCACAGGCGGACAGGTCGGCTCGTTGCCTTCGGGCGGCGGCGGCGCCTCATCGAGCGCCTGCGACTTGGAGCCGAAAATCTGGCTGAACCGGCTGCTCATCGACGGACTGCTGGCGGCCGTCGAATCGCCGCTGGTATTGGTGCCGCCGAACATGCTGCCGCCGCCACAGCCCGCGAGCGTCATGCTCAACAGGGCCGCCGCGAGCAAGGGTGCACGCATACGCACAAGCCGGCCATGAGGAAACTGCTGCATCATTGCCGTTCGATATCCCCCGAAGTCCAAAATTCCGGTCGCCTTATAACAGGCCGATCGCGGCGAACCCAAGGCATAAGGCAGGACATGAACCATGCTCCTGGGCATCCCGCTGCACCGCAACTGGCGCGTCGCCCGCGCCCGTCAGCCGACGAAATCGTCCTCCAACAGGCCGTACAGGAAATGGTCCTGCCAGGAACCGTTGATGCACAGATAGCGGCGCGCCATGCCCTCGCGGATGAAGCCGCATTTCTCCAGCACCCGCGCCGATCCCAGATTACCGGGAATGCAGGCCGCCTCCACGCGATGCAGATGCAACTCCCCGAACAGCGTCGGCAGCAACACACGCAGCGCCGCCGTCATATAGCCCTGTCCGGCATAGGGCTCGCCGATCCAGTAGCCGACGGTGCCGCTCTGCACGATGCCGCGCCGGACATTGGCGAGCGTGATCGCGCCAAGCAGTTTCTGATCGCTCTCGCGGATAATGATGAACGGATAGGCGCGGTCATCGGCAATGTCTTCGGTGTAGCGGCGCAACCGGCGGCGAAACCCTGTCCGTGTCAGATCATCGGCGGGCCAGATCGGTTCCCACGGCGTGAGATAAGCCCGGCTCGCCTGCCGCAATTCCGACCATTGTTCGTAGTCCGCCATCGCCGGCGGCCGCAGCCAAAGCCCGCGTGCCCGCGGCATCAGCACCGGGGGCAAGGTGAGGGGCAACCGGAATAACGCCATGGCCACTCTCTTTCGCTGCACCGGATGGGGCGGACAGCCCGGCCGGTCGCAGCACTCGATCATCCGTCTCGCGACGCCGCAGGCTTAATGGAGAAGCGCCTTCTTAGTGCAAAAGCGCTTTGGCCTTCGGTCCCGCCAATCCTTCCGCAAACGCCACGGCCTTGTCCAGCCCCCGGCCGCTGCCGAGCGCCACCACCGCCGGACGGCTGCGAGCCAGCAAGGCCCTCGCCGCATCACGGGCGGACTCGACGCTGACATTGTCGATCCGCGCAATCATCTCCTCGATGCTCAACGGACGGCCATAGGCGAGCACATGGCGCGCCAGCTGCTCGGCGCGCGCGCTGCAGCTTTCCAGCGCCATCAGGAGCCCGGCCTTCATCTGCGCCTTGGCGCGGGCGATTTCCGCTTCCGTCAGCGTCTCGACCGCCTCGTTCATCTCGTCGACGATGACTTCCATCATCTCCGGCGCGTCGTTCGGGTCAGTGCCGGTGTAGAGGCTGAAGAAGCCCGTGTCGGAATAAGGCTGGTGGAAAGTGTAGATCGAATAGCAAAGCCCGCGCTTCTCGCGCACCTCCTGGAACAGCCGCGACGACATGCCGCCACCGAGGATGTTGGTGAACACCTGCAGGCTGAACAGCGAAGGATCGGATTGCGGAATACCCTCCATCGCCAGCGTCAGATGCGCCTGCTCGAGATCGCGGCGCACGACGCGCGAGCCGCCCTTTCCGAACGTCGCCGGCGTGGACTTCGGACCTTCCTCAGCGCTGAATCCCCCGAAGCGCTGCTCGACGTCAGCGACGATGCGGGCGTGATCGACCGCGCCTGACGCCGCCACCACCATGTCGGGGCCGCGATAATGCGTGCCGAGATAACCGCGCAGCTTGTCGCGGGTGAAAGTCGCGAGCGTCTCCGGCGTGCCGAGCAGCGAGCGGCCCATCGGCTGGTCGGGATAAGCCAGTTCGCTGACATATTCGAACACGGCATCGTCCGGCGTATCCATCGCCGCGCCGATCTCCTGCACAATGACACTCTTCTCGCGCTCCAGCTCTTCGGTATCGAAAGTCGGGTTGGCGAGAATGTCGGACAGCACGTCGATCGCGAGCGGAACGTCGGCCTTCAGCACGCGCGCGTAATAGGCCGTGCTTTCCGAACTCGTCGCCGCATTGAGATCTCCACCAACCGCCTCGATCTGTTCGACGATCTCGCGCGAGGTGCGGCTCGCGGTGCCCTTGAACGCCATATGCTCGAGGAGATGCGAAATGCCGTGCTCGTCCAGCTTTTCGTCCCGGCCGCCGACCCCCGTCCACACGCCGAGCGCCGCCGTTTCCAGATGCGGCATCGCATCGGTGACGACGGTGAGCCCGGAGGGAAGCTTGGTGATTTCGACAGCCATCAATGAACCTCTTGCTTGGCGACGCGGCTTGCCGACAGCACGAAAGCTTCGACCGCCGCGGGATCGTTCTTCATAACGGTGATGTGCTCCTTGCGGCTCATCAGTCCGTCCAGCCACACCGGCAAGCCCGGGCGCGTGCCGCAGGCTACCTCGACGGCATCGGGGAATTTCGCCGGATGCGCGGTGGAGAGCACCACGTTCGGCGTCTTGGTATCGGCATCGTCGCGCTCGGCCACTGCCAGCGCCACGGCCGTATGCGGATCGACGAGATCGCCCGCCTCGCGAAACGCGGCGCGGATGGTCGCTTCGACTTCGGTCTCGTCGGCACGGCCCGCCTCGAAATCGGCGCGGATCGCGTTGAGCACGTTGCCCGGCAGCGAGAAGCGTCCGGACTGCGCCAGCGATGCCATCAGGCCGCGCACTAATGCGGCGTCGCGCCCGCTCGCCTCGAACATCAGCCGCTCGAAATTCGACGACACCTGAATGTCCATCGACGGCGATTGTGTGGCGTGCACGTCGCGCACTTCGTAGAGCCCGTTCTGCAGCGTGCGGGCAAGGATGTCGTTGATGTTGGTGGCGACGCGCAGTCTTCCGACCGGCAAGCCCATGCGCTTGGCGACATAGCCTGCGAAGATGTCGCCGAAATTCCCGGTCGGCACCGTGAAGTCGATCGCGCGCGCGGGCGCGCCCAGCGCCACCGCCGAGGTGAAGTAGTACACCGCCTGCGCCACGATCCGCGCCCAGTTGATCGAGTTGACGCCGGACAATGACACGCGGTCGCGGAACGCGTGATGATTGAACAGCGCCTTCACGATCGCCTGGCAATCGTCGAACGTGCCTTCGACCGCCAGCGCATGCACATTAGCAGCGCCAGTCGTCGTCATCATCCGCCGCTGCACCTCGGAGACCCGGCCGTCCGGGAACAGCACGAACAGATCGACGTTCTCGCGATTCTTGAACGCCTCGACTGCGGCGCCGCCGGTGTCGCCGGAGGTCGCGACCACGATGGTGGTGCGTGCGCCGCGCTTGGCGAGCACGTGATCCATCAGCCGCGACAGCAGTTGCATCGCCACGTCCTTGAAGGCGAGCGTCGGGCCGTGAAACAGTTCGAGCGTGAACTGATTGGTCCCGCTCTGATCGAGCGGCACCACCGCCGGATGGCGGAAAGTGGCATAGGCCTCGTTGGTCATACGGCCGAGGTCGGCGTCGGAAATCTCACCGGCCACGAAGGGGCGGATCACCTCGGTCGCGACCTCCCAATAAGGACGGCCCGCAAAACCGGCGATGGTCTCGCGCGACAGCGTCGGCCAGACCTCCGGCACATAAAGACCGCCGTCGCGGGCAAGCCCGGTCAGCATCACGTCGCAAAAGCCGAGCTTGGGGGCCTCGCCCCTTGTCGAAAGATAGGTCGTCAACTGAGCCTCCAAAGGCGCGGACTTCCGCAAGCCTTTGACAAGATTGTTAATTCTATCCACGCCGGGTGGAATTCCGCACCATACCGGCTGGCCTTCCTCCCGACAAGGAAGCGAAATGGCAGGTCAGGCCCGCCGTCTGCCGAGCAACCAGAAGCCGAATGTGCCAAATACGGCCAAAGCCAGGCCAAACCATGTAATCGCGTATTGCAGATGGTTATCGCGCAATTTCGGCACCAGCGGCCCCGGTTTCGGCCCGGCACCAGCGGGCACCGGCGTCTCAAGATCAATGTAGAACGGCGCGACGCTTCCCCATTGCAGGGAGGCTGCAATGCCGACGATGTCGCGAATGAACCACAGCCGCCTGGCCTCGTTCTGATGTGCGGTCAGAAGTCCGGGATGCTCGGGAAAGCGCAGGTAGCCTGTCAGCACTTCCGGCCTGCCGGTCAGGAGCGGCGCGACGGCACGATCCTCCTCGGCCCGGCCTTGCATTTCGTTCGGCACGAATCCGGCGTTGACCACGATCTGCTCGCCGGTTGCGAGCCGCACGGGCAGGAAGGCCCACGCGCCCGGCGACTTGATGTCGGAGCGCACTGCCGAACTGGAGGTGTAGATCATCGCATCGGGCTTGTTCTCGAACGTCGCGGTAAAGCGCACGCGGCGGAATTCGTCGGTGGCGGCGTTGAGCTTCGGCCACTCGCTCGCTGGCGGCAGCACCACCGGCTCCGCGGCCAGCCGTGCGTTCAGTGCCGCGACCAACGCATGCTTCTCGTCGCGGCGTTCGAGCTGCCAGAATCCCAATCCGGTGAGGAGCGCCGTCATCGCCAGCGCGAACACCGTCATGCCGAGGACCCCGCGCCCGCGATCAGCCGTGCTCATGCCTGGTCCCGCTTCACCAACTGCCCTTCGGCCGCCTTGTGATGATATTGCAGGGCGATCATCAGCGCCTTCATCGGCCGCAGCGGCGCCAGCGTCACCAACAGGATCAGCGGCAGCCACAGCGCGGCATGAATCCAGAACGGCGGTTGATACTTCACCTCGACGATCAGCGCGGCGCCCACCACCAGAAATCCTGCGATCAGGATGATGAAAACGGCGGGGCCATCGCCACTGTCGATGAAGCCGTAGTCGAGGCCGCAATTCTCGCAAGCAGGCCGCAGCGACAAGAATCCGGCGAACATTTTTCCCTTGCCGCAGCGCGGACAGCGGCAGCGTAAACCTGCGGCAAAGGGCGAGATCGCTGTTGCGGCGGGCGGCGAAGACGGCAGATCGGTCATGAGGGCTTTATGACAAAAAGGTTCGGCAAAGTCTTGGCGAAAGGCGGCCGTGCCGACCTTGGCTTTCCATAAAAAAAGCGGCCCGGCGGGCCGCTTTTTCGATTGAGCGATGCGCGGTCAATGCGCCGCGTGAGCCATGCTCTCCGCACCATGTCCCCAGACATAGATGCAGATGAACAGGAACAGCCACACCACGTCGACGAAGTGCCAGTACCAGGCGGCGAACTCGAAGCCGAGGTGCTGCTTCGGCGTGAAGTGGCCCTTGAGAGCGCGCACGAGGCAGACGATCAGGAAGATCGTGCCGACCAGAACGTGGAAGCCATGGAAACCCGTCGCCATGAAGAAGGTCGAGCCATAGACGTGACCGGCGAAGGAGAATTCCGCGTGGCTGTATTCGAAGCCCTGCACGAAGGTAAAGCAGGCACCGAGCAGAACGGTGAGGATCAGGCCCCACTTCAGGCCCTTGCGGTCGCCTTCGAGGAGCGCGTGGTGCGCCCAGGTGACGGTGGTGCCCGAGGTCAGCAGGATCAGCGTGTTGAGCAGCGGCAGGTGCCACGGATCGAAGGTCTCGATTCCCTTCGGCGGCCAGACGCCACCGAACAGCGCCTCGCGTGCGAATTGCTGAGCGTCGGCCGGAAACAGCGCGGCGTTGAAATAGGCCCAGAACCACGCCACGAAGAACATCACTTCGGAAGCGATGAACAGGATCATGCCGTAGCGGTGATGGATCTGCACCACGCGGGTGTGATCGCCCTTGTACTGCGCCTCGCGGATGACGTCGCCCCACCAGCTCGCCATGGTGTAGAGCACGGCGATGAGACCGACGCCGAACACGATCGGAGCGGCGGCATACAGATGATGCATCCACGAAACCGCGCCGACCGCCATGATGAAGGCCGAGACCGAACCGACGAACGGCCACGGGCTCGGATCGACGAGATGATAATCGTGATGTTTGACGTGCCCGCCAGCCATTTCGTTCTCCGTTTGCGGTGCCGGTTGCCCGGCGCTCGTATCATTCACTCTAGCTTATAAACTACTTTTGCCCTTGTCCGTCTCCGATGCCGCGACCGGCTTCGGCGCGGGGTTTTTCACCGGATAGAAGGTGTAGGACAGCGTGATGGTGTTGGTACCGTTCTGCTCGGCATCCTCCAGCATCGACGGATCGACGTAGAAGACCACCGCCATGTCGCGCTTCTCGTGCGGCGCGAAGGTCTGCTCGGTAAAGCAGAAACAGTTGATCTTGTTGAAGTAGGCACCGACCGTCAGCGGCGTCACGTTGTAGCTCGCCTGCCCGGTGGTGGTGCGTGCCGACTGGTTGGTGACCGAGTAATAGACGGTCGCGACCTCGCCGATTTTGACGTTGATCTCGTTCTGCTCGGGAACGAACTTCCACGGCAGGCCGCCCTGGATGTTGGAGTCGAAGCGTACGGTCACGGAGCGATTGGTGATGTGCGCCGGCGCGGATGTCGCGACCTGGGTCGTGCCGCCGAAGCCCGTGGCGCGGCAGAACCAGTTGTAGAACGGCACCGCCGCGTACGACGCGCCGACCATCAGGGCGACGACGAGGCCGCAGATCGACGCGACGAAAACGTCGCGCGACATACGCGGCTTGCGGGATGGCGTGGATGGCGTTTCGTGGTTCATGTCACATCGGCCGGATCAGAACGGCCGGTCCCTTCACCAGTGTCACGGCGAAAAACAGCACAACGAGGATTCCGAGCGCCAGCGCGATCGCGATCGAGCGCTCGCGACGGCGGCGCTTCTGCGCATCCGTCAGCACGATCCCTTCTTCCTGGCCAGGCTCGTTGTCCATCCATGCCCTACCAGACCATCGCCATCAACGCGCGCGCCGCGACCTCGATGGGCAGCACCGCGAACAGCAGGAACAGATACAGCAGCGAAAACTTGAACAGCGCACGGGCGGCACGGTTCGCTTCCGTACCGGTGCGCTTGCGATAGACGCCGATCGCGAACCACAGCATGCCCGCGCCGAGCAGGACCGAGGTGATGCCATATGCCATGCCGAAATAGCCGAGCGGCCAGGGCAGGATCGCGACCGAGACCAGCACGATCGTATAGAGCAGGATCTGCAACCGCGTCGCGTCGGGACCAGCCACCACCGGCAGCATCGGGATGTTGGCGCGGGCGTAATCGTCGGAGCGGAACAGCGCCAGCGCCCAGAAGTGCGGCGGCGTCCACAGGAAGATGATCAGGAACAGGATGATCGGTTGCGGCGCGAGCGAGCCGGTCGCGGCCGCCCATGCAACCACCGGCGGCAACGCGCCCGCGGCGCCGCCGATGACGATGTTCTGTGCGGTCCAGCGCTTCAGCCACATCGTATAGACGACCACGTAGAAGAAGATGGTGAAAGCGAGCAGCGCACCGGCGAGCCAGTTCACCAGAATGCCGAGCGTCGCGACCGAGAAGATCGCCAGCGTGATACCGAAGGCGGCGGCTTCCGATGAGGAAACCCGGCCGCGCGGAATCGGGCGGTTGGCAGTGCGCGTCATCAGCGCATCGACGTCGCGCTCATACCACATGTTCAGCGCGCCGGACGCGCCACCACCGACCGCGATACACAGGATCGAGGTGAAGGCGAGCACCGGATGCAGATGGCCCGGCGCGATCACCAGACCGACAAGCGCGGTGAACACGACAAGCGACATCACCCGCGGCTTCAGAAGCGCGATGTAGTCGGAAACGCCCGCCTCGGAAATGATGAGGGGAGAATATTCGACTGAATGTTGCTCGACGACGGACAAGTCCGAACCACTCCTTGGATAAATCCCATCCGCCACGGCAGAACCATGGCGGACAGGTTACGCGGGCGCGCCGTGCCCTGCGGCACGGCTGCGCGGATTACTGAATCCGAGGCAGAACCTCGAACTGATGGAACGGAGGCGGCGACGTCAGCGTCCATTCCAGCGTCGTGGCGCCCGGGCCCCACGGATTGTTGCCGGCGAGACGCTTCTTCGCGAAGGCTTCGATCACGCCGTACAGGAAGATCAGCACGCCGAAGCCCGCGATGTAGGAGCCGATCGACGACACCAGATTCCATCCGGCGAACGCGTCCGGATAGTCGATGTAGCGGCGCGGCATGCCCGACAGGCCGAGGAAGTGCTGCGGGAAGAACACGAGGTTCACGCCGACGAACATCACCCAGAAGTGCGCCTTGGCGATGGTCTCGTTGTACATGTAGCCGAACATCTTCGGGAACCAGTAGTACCAGCCCGCGAAGATCGCGAACACGGCGCCCAGCGACAGCACGTAATGGAAGTGCGCGACGACGTAGTACGTATCCTGCAGCACGCGGTCGACGCCCGCGTTCGCCAGCACGACGCCGGTGACGCCGCCGACCGTGAACAGGAAGATGAAGCCGACCGCCCAGACCATCGGCGCGCGGAACTCGATCGAACCGCCCCACATGGTGGCGATCCACGAGAAGATCTTCACGCCGGTCGGCACCGCGATGACCATGGTCGCCGCGACGAAATAGGCCTGCGTCGAGGCGTTCATGCCCACCGTGTACATGTGGTGCGCCCACACAACGAAGCCGATGCCGCCGATCGCGACCATCGCGTAGGCCATGCCCAGATAACCGAACACCGGCTTGCGCGAGAAGGTCGAGACGATCTGCGAGATCATGCCGAAGCCCGGCAGGATGAGGATGTACACTTCGGGGTGACCGAAGAACCAGAACAGATGCTGGTACAGGATCGGGTCGCCGCCGCCATCGGCCGCGAAGAACGAGGTGCCGAAGTTACGATCGGTGAGCAGCATCGTGATGCCGCCTGCCAGGACCGGCAGCGACAGCAGCAGCAGGAACACGGTCACCAGCACCGACCACACGAACAGCGGCATCTTGTGCATGGTCATGCCAGGCGCGCGCATGTTGAAGATCGTGGTGATGAAGTTGATCGCGCCGAGGATCGACGACGCACCGGCGATGTGCATCGACAGAATGACGAAATCCATCGCCGGACCCGGATGGCCGGAGGTCGACAGCGGCGCATACATCGTCCAGCCCGTACCGGCGCCGAGCGAGCCCGGCTCGCCTTCGACGAAGGTGGAGATGATGAGCAGCGCGAAGGACGCCGGCAGCAGCCAGAACGAGACGTTGTTCATGCGCGGGAACGCCATATCCGGCGCGCCGATCATGAGCGGCACCATCCAGTTGCCGAAACCGCCGATCATCGCCGGCATCACCATGAAGAAGATCATGATCAGGCCGTGCGAGGTCACGAACACGTTGTAGGTGTGGTTCTCGGAGAACAACTGGACGCCGGGATACATCAGCTCGACGCGGATCGCGATCGACATCGCGCCGCCGATCAGACCGGCCATCACCGCGAAGATAAGGTACATCGTGCCGATGTCCTTATGATTGGTGGAGTAGAGATACCGCCGCCACCCGGTCGGATGATCGTGCGCATGATCGTCATGAGCGTGATCGGTGTGGGCGGACGTTGCAGCGGAGGAAGCCATTTTCTAATCCTTTGAACTTTGCAGTTCGTAACCTTGCGGTTGCCTTCTCAAGTGTGACGCCGCGTCAGTGCGCGGCAGCCTCGATCGAGGCGAACGTGCTGTTGCGGGCGGACGCGAACTTCTTCTGTGCGCCGGCGACCCACTTCTGGAATTCCTCGTCGGTCACGACGCGGATCGCGATCGGCATGTAGGCGTGATCCTTGCCGCAAAGCTCGGAGCACTGGCCGTAGAACATGCCGGTGTGTTCGGCCTTGAACCAGGTCTCGTTGAGGCGGCCCGGAACGGCGTCGATCTTGATGCCGAAGGCGGGCACGGCGAAGGAGTGGATGACGTCGGCGCCGATCACCTGGACGCGAATCACCTTGTTCACCGGCACCACCAGTTCGTTATCCACGGCCAGAAGGCGCGGCTGCTTGTCGGTCGCCATCAGCGAGTCGAACTCGAACTTGCCGTTATCCGGGTAGGCGTAGGTCCAGTACCACTGCTTGCCGGTGGCCTTGATGGTGATGTCCGACTTCGGGATGTCCAGCTCGCTGAACAGCAGGCGGAACGACGGCACCGAGATGCCGACCAGGATCAGCACGGGAACGATGGTCCAGACCACTTCGATCAGCGTGTGATGCGTGGTCTTGGAAGGAACCGGGTTGGCCTTCCGGTTGAATTTGAAGATGACGATCAGGAGCAGGACGAGAACGAAAAGAACAATGGCGGTGATGAGCCAGAGCAGGAAGTCGTGGAACCAGATGATGTTCTCCATCACCGGGGTCGCGGCGCGCTGGAGCCGCATTTCCCACTCCTGCGGCTGCCCCATGACCTCGGCGGCCATCGCCACGCCGCTCATGACAAAGGTCGCAGCGGCGACGCCAATCCCCATCAACCCGCGGCTCATCCGGCCCCTCGACAACTTCATGCCGCTCACGCTCCTATATCCATAGCTCTTGTGGGCATGCCGCTCGGCAAGCCTCACGTCCCCGTCGCCATTCTTTTTAAGGCTGTCCTTTTAAGGCTGTCAGGCCGCAATTAGAACGCGTCGAATTCCCGCTTCTCAAACCATAATTTGATGCCTACCGCAATGTACCTCATTCGCGAGCCAGCGTTGCGGAAATTGCCCGCCGGAATCGCGGAAAAACCCCATCTTTCCGGGGGTCGGGCCCCTTCCGCTGGCGGATTGTCGATTGCAGGCGCATGATTGTCCGTTGTAGGCAATCCGGGCAGCGCGGCAGCGGCCCGATTCGGCCGCTTTTCACCTCGCAGCGCCCTTTGCCGCCCTCAAGGCGCCGTCATTGCGTTGTCAATGACCGGAAACGCGGGGCCTGAACGGACGAATGGCTCGAAAACCGACTGAGAAAGCGCCCGGAATGAAATTTGTCGAGAAGCCCGGCATCCACACCGCCCGCCTGCGGAGCACCCTCGCAGCCTTGCTGCTCGCGGCCTGCGGCCTCGGTTTTGCCATTCCGGCTCACGCGCAGGGTGCGGTCAAGGCCGTCACCGGCGACTGGCAGATCCGCTGCGACACCCCGGCGGGCGCCCAGAGCGAGCAATGCGCGCTGATTCAGAGCGTGGTCGCGGAAGATCGCGCCAATGCGGGCCTCACCGTCATCATTCTCAAGACCGCCGACCAGAAAAACAAATTGATGCGCGTGGTGGCGCCGCTCGGCGTGCTGCTGCCCTCCGGCCTCGGCCTGAAGCTCGACGACAAGGATGTCGGCCGCGCCGGTTTCGTGCGCTGCCTGCCGAACGGCTGCGTCGCCGAGATCGTGATGGACGACAAGCTGCTCGAACAGCTCAAGACCGCGAAAACCGCGACTTTCATCATTTTCGAGACGCCGGAGGAAGGCATCGGCTTTCCGCTCAGCCTCAAGGGACTCGGCGAAGGCTACGCCAAACTGCCGTAAGGCCCTCCCTGAAGCGGCCGTGGCTCCCTATCTCTTGTCCTGATCCCTGACCCTGCCGCCCTTTCGCCCCGCTGCACCGGTTCGATTGGCGAAAGGTCCTGACATTGCCGACGCGCGGAGCACCCCCGATGACCCAGCCTCACTCCACCTCCCTGATCGAACGCGCAGGGCTCGACCGCGACGACGTCCGCAAGGAGATCGTTCGCGGCCTCGACGGCGCCGACGACGGCGAGTTGTTCTTGGAATACCGCCAGTCGGAGGGGTTGGCCTTCGACAATGGCCGCCTCAAGCAGGCGACCTACGACACCGCACAGGGCTTCGGCCTGCGCGCCGTGAAGGACGACGCGGTCGGCTACGCCCATTCCTCCGACATGTCGCTGTCGGCGATCGCGCGCGCGGCGGATGCCGTCCATGCGGTGCGCGGCGGCTATTCCGGCACCTTCGCGAGCGCCCCGCCCCACACCAATGTCCGGCTTTACGGCGACGCCAACCCGCTCGACGGCGAGGCCTTCGAGACCAAGGTGAAGCTGCTCGCCGAGATCGACGCCTATGTCCGCGAAAAGGACCCGCGCGTGCGGCAGGTCTCGGTCAGCCTCGGCGCGACCTGGCAGGTGGTTGAGATCGTGCGCCCCGACGGCGAGAGCTACCGCGACATCCGCCCCCTGGTACGCGTCAACGTCTCGGTGGTCGCGGGCTCCGGCGACCGGCAGGAAACCGGCAGTCAGGGCTATGGCGGCCGCGAGGGCTATGCCCGCTTCATCGAAACAAAAGCGTGGCGCGCCGCCGCCGACGCCGCGATCCGTCAGGCCCTGCTCAATCTGGAAGCGGTGCCCGCACCCGCGGGCGAAATGGATGTCGTGCTCGGCCCCGGCTGGCCCGGCGTGATGCTGCATGAAGCGGTCGGCCACGGCCTCGAGGGCGACTTCAACCGCAAGCAGACCTCGGCCTTCGCGGGTCTGATGGGCCAGCAGGTCGCGGCCAAGGGCGTCACCGTGGTCGATGACGGCACCATAGCTTCCAGGCGCGGCTCACTCTCCATCGACGACGAAGGCACGCCGACCAACCGCACCCTGCTGATCGAGGACGGCATTCTCGTCGGCTACATGCAGGACCGCCAGAACGCGCGGCTGATGAACATGAAGCCGACCGGAAACGGACGGCGCGAGTCCTATGCGCATGTACCGATGCCGCGCATGACCAACACCTACATGCTCGCGGGCGAGCGCGATCCGGCGGAAATCCTCGCCTCGGTGAAGAATGGAATCCATGCCGTGAATTTCGGCGGCGGGCAGGTCGACATCACCTCGGGCAAATATGTTTTCCAGTGCACCGAGGCCTACCGGATCGAGAACGGCAAGATCGGCGCTCCGCTGAAGGGCGCGATGCTGATCGGCAACGGCCCGACCGATCTGCATCGCATCTCGATGATCGGCAACGACCTCGAACTCGACGCCGGGATCGGCACCTGCGGCAAGCAGGGCCAGGGCGTGCCGGTCGGCGTCGGCCAGCCGACGCTGCGGATGGATCGCATCACCGTGGGCGGAACGGGCGCATGACGGCGACAGCGACACCGTCGAAGCCGCAACGCGGCTGGACGCGCACCATCGGCGAGATCGCCACCGCCTTCCTGATCGTGATGGCGGGCAAGGCGGCGCTGGCCGAGCCGTTCTACGTGCCGTCCGCCTCGATGGAGCCGACGCTGCTGATCGGCGACGCTCTGCTCGCCACCAAGTTTTCCTACGGCTACGGCACCGCCTCGCTGCCGATGAACGTCTCGGTGCCGACCAGCGCGCGGCTGTTCGGCAAATCGCCCGAACGCGGCGATGTCGTCGTCTTCCGCTGGCCCGGCGACACGTCGCAGGCCTGGGTGAAGCGCGTGATCGGCCTGCCGGGCGACCGCGTGCAGATGCGCGACGGGCGCCTGTGGCTCAACGGCACACCGGTGCCGGTGTCCGAGGACGGCTTCGGCGATGCCGAGAACGAGGACGGCGGCACGCTGCCCGCCGCGCGCTACACCGAGACGCTGCCCGGCGGACACAGCCATACCTTGTTCAAGCTGCGCACCCATGGCGCGCTCGACAATACCGCCGAAGTCACGGTGCCGCCCGGAAAGCTGTTCGTGATGGGCGACAATCGCGACAACTCCGCCGACAGCCGCGTGCCGGTGGCGGAAGGCGGCGTCGGCCTGCTGCCGGTCGATAATCTCGTCGGTCGCGTCGATACCGTGCTCGGTTCATGGGATATCGCCGCGAGGCATCAACCGATCTGGAACTGGCCATCGGGCCTGCGCCTGTCGCGGATGTTTTCGTCGGTGCGGTGAACCGACGGAAACAGTTTTCGTTATGCCGGGCATCCACGTCTTAGGAATTTTAATTTAGCAAGGAAAGACGTGGATGGCCGCGACATGGGGGCGTTCGCGCCCGTCTTCGACGGGCTATGCCCGGCCATGACGGAGAGGCCAACTTCCGTCAAAATACGAAATCAGCCCTATCGCACCACGCCGGAGATGAATCCCGGCTTGCGGCGCGGCGGCTTGATGCGGTCCTTCAGATAGCAGCGCGCATCGCGGCCGACATAACCGGGCCGCGCGTAGGTCCACGCCCGGCAGCGGTTGTCGGCCTCGCACGCCGCCTTGCAATGATCGCCTTCGGTATCCGACGGCACCGAGATGCTGCGATAGTCGCCGCCATACCGGTCGGTCGCGATCTCGATCTTGCGGTTGCGCAATTCGACGACACCGGCCCCGCGCACGCCGGACACGCAGCAGGTGTCCGCGACACGGCGCGGCACGCTGTTTTTCAGCCAGCAGATCGCGCTGTCGCGCTTGGCGGTCGGATAGTTGAAACTCCACGAGCGGCAGCGCCGGTCGCGTTCGCAGGCGAGCGCGCAGGTGGCCGGATCGCCGCTGGTGATTTCAAAGTGGGCATAGTCGCCGCCGGGGCGGTCGAAATTGGCCTGCGCCCGTGCAGGCGACGATGTCGCCACAGGAATCAGCACGGCAACGAGCGCGGCCATCGCCAGAAGCTGCGCGGACCTTTTTAAGACAGATCTGAAAGTACCGGATACGTCCATGCCAATATGACTTTCAGAAACATGACTTTCGGAAACCGGACCGGCTCCGCCGACAGTCCGCCGCCCTGCCATCCAAGCGCGGCTTTCCTGTATCGCAGATGAATGTCAGCGCGTGCGCCGCATCGCCGCGACGGCGAACCATTTCAAATCTTCGATACCTCTAAAAAGCGTAGCCGTCATAAACTGGATCGACCGAACCGCCCCAGACCCCATTAAATTTTGTCAACATTTCCTCGGCCGGCGTGCGCCCCACATCGACGATGCGATCGAGCGGTTCGAGGAAACGCGATTCATCGCGGCCCAGATGATCGACGCGGGCGCGGCGGCGCAGGCCTGCATGCGCCAGCACCAGACATTCGCGGGCCACTTCAAAAATGTAGCGATTGCCGATCGGAGTCTTGAAGCCGAGCCGCGGGACAGCATCGCGCATCGCCTGACGCGTCGCGGTATCCCATTCCTTCACAAGCTCCCACGCCGCATCGAGGCTGGCATCGTCGTACAGCAGACCGGCCCAGAACGCAGGCAGCGACGGCAATTGCTGCAACGGCACGCCGTCGGAGCCGCGCATTTCCAGATAACGTTTCAGCCGCACTTCGGGAAAGATCGTGGACAGATGATTGGCCCAATCCGAGAGCGTCGGCTTCTCGTTCGGAAACTTCGCGTTCTCACCTTTGAGGAAATCGCGGAAGGATGAACCCGAGACATCGATGTAATCGTCGCCGCGCTTGACGAAATACATCGGCACGTCGAGCGCGTAATCGACCCAGCGCTCGAATCCCATGCCGTCCTCGAACGCCCACGGGATCATGCCGGAACGCGCGTTGTCGGTGTCGCGCCAGATTTCCGAGCGGAAGGAGAGAAAGCCGTTCGGCTTGCCCTCGGTGAACGGCGAGTTGGCGAACAATGCGGTCGCGACCGGCTGCAACGCCACCGCGACGCGCAGCTTCTTCACCATGTCCGCTTCCGACGAGAAGTCGAGATTGGCCTGCACGGTGCAGGTCCTGTACATCATGTCGAGGCCGTAGCGGCCGACCTTCGGCATGTAGCGAGTCATGATGCCGTAACGGCCCTTCGGCATCGCCGGAATCTCGTCGCGCGACCATGACGGCGTCATGCCGAGGCCGAGGAATCCGATGCCGAGCGGTTCGGCGACCTCGCGCACCTGCGCCAGATGCGCGGCCAGTTCCACCGCCGTCTGATGCACGTTGTCGAGCGGCGCGCCCGACAATTCGAACTGCCCGCCCGGCTCCAGCGAAATCGCGCCGCCGCCGGTGACGTCGTACAGACCGATGATGTTGCCGCGCTCAACGATCGGCTCCCAGCCGAGCAGAAGGCGCATGCCCTCAAGCAGGGCGTTGATGCCGCGGGTGCCCTCGTAAGGCACCGGGCGATGGCCGTTCAGCGTGAACGGCGTCTTCTCGTGCTCGGTGCCGATCCTGAATTCGGATTTGGGCTTCGCACCCGCTTCGAGCCACCCGATCAGCGCATCACGCGAGTCGAGCGGAGTCATATCGATCTGGTCACGCGCCATGCGGCACCTTCTCAAAATGCGCCGCGAACGACGCAGGCCGCCAATGGCAACGGATACACCCACCCGTAGACATAAGTGGTGAATAAAATCTCATTGGGAAGACGCGGCTTCCTTCGCGTCGGGCGTCTGGGCGCAGCAGCCGAGACGGTCGAGCAGGCCGCATAATTTCGCGGCCTCCGCGTCCGACAGCTTGGAGCCGACATGCCGCTCGATCGCGACGGAATAAGCCTCTCCCATTCTTTTTTGCAGGTCGCGGCCGGCCTCGGAAATTTCCACGAACAGGCCGCGCTTGTCGTTCTTGCACTCGCGCCTAGCCGCAAGTCCCTCATCGACCAGACGCTCGATCAACCGCGAGGTGGAATATTGCGGCAGCAGCATCTGCTTTTCGAGTTCGACGGGGCGCAACTCGCCGCCCGGCGCGCGCGACAATTCGAGCAGCGCGTCGTACCAGGCGAGCGGCGGAAATCCGGCCTTCTTCAAATCCTGCTCGACGGCGTCGAGCACGCAACTGCGCACCCGCATCAGGCGAAGCCATGCCTCCGTCGTCTCGGTGGACGGGCGGCGCGCCATCAGGTCATCGCTCGGGCGTAAAGATTTATGCAAATGCATCCACCTTGGCATTCATGCATCTGCATTAAGCCACGGCGATGCAATTGCCAAGCGGCATGGGGCTTTCCGGCTATCTCCTGCCGAAACGTAAACTTTTCCGTCCCCGCACGGCACTCCTTAACCCGGTGTTTACCCTGACACGGAAAAGTCGGGCCTGAAGCGGTCTGTCTGCGCCGGAAATTCGTTTGTTTCTTCAATGGGCGTAGCGACTGGAGGCGGCAAAAAACCGGCGTCGGGTACCGGACAGGGCATGGCATTTCATCAATCATGGGGCACTGAGGGGAATGACCCTTCCGGCAGGCAGCGCGAAACAGGCGCCGCACAGCGCCCCGGTGCGCCCGGCGACTGGATGAATGCACCGGTCCAGCGCCCGCTCTCGTCGCACGAGGCGCGCAACATCGCCGAAATTCACCAGCGGCTCGATTCCATCGCCCGGCAGGTCGAACAATTGTCCCGGCATCCGGCCGCCCGCGGCGAACAGGGTCTGGCGCACCAGCTCAACGACGCGATCTCGCGGCTCGACGCGCGGCTGTCGCATATCTCCGCGCCACCCCAGCAGGCGCCCCCGATGGCGCCGCCCGCCCCCGCGCGACCGGCGGGCCTCGATCTGTCAATCGCGGAGATCATCGCGCGTCAGGGCGAACTCGACGGCGTCACGCCCGCCCAGGAAGCATTGAACCGCAGCGCGCCGAACTTCGTCCACGCGCCGCCGATGACGTCCGAACATCCGGGGCTTCTCAATATCGAGCGCCAGATCGCGGGCCTCACCAGCCAGATCGAAACGCTGCGCCGCCCCGACGGGATGGAGCAGTCCATCGCCGCGTTCCGCTCCGAGCTTGCCGAAATCCGCCATGCCATCACCGAGGCGCTGCCGCGCCGCGCGATCGAATCGCTGGAAGGTGAAATCCGCTCGCTCGGCCGCCGGATCGACGAGACCCACCAGACCGGCGGTGATGGTGCAGCACTCGGCGCGATCGAGCGCGCGCTGTCCGAGATACGCAGCGAACTGCGCTCACTGACGCCTGCCGAACAGCTTGCCGGTTTCGACGACGCGATCCGCAATCTCGGCGGCAAGATCGACACCATCGTCCGCACGAGCCACGATCCCGGCACGCTGCGCCAGCTCGACGACGCGATTTCCGCGCTAAAGACCATCGTCGCCAATATCGCCTCGAACGAAGCGCTGACGCAGTTGTCGGAGAACATCCGCACGCTGTCGCAGCGGGTGGATCAACTGTCGCAGAGCGGCCACAGCGAGATGTTCGCCGCACTCGAACAACGCATCGCCGCGCTGACCACCACGCTGGAGCAGCGCGAGCGTCCGGCGGCGGATACCGGCCATTTCGACAAGGCGGTGCGCACGATCTCCGACCGTCTCGACAATCTGCAGGTCGGCGGCGATGCCGCCGCGACCTTCGGCCATGTCGAGCAGCGCGTCGCGCATCTCCTCGAGCGGTTAGAGGCCTCGGAAGCGCGCCCCGGCCATCTCAATCGCGTCGAGAGCGGCCTGTCCGAGATCATGCAGATGCTGCAGCAGCGCGGCAGCAGCGATGCCGCGCCTGCACAGACCGCACCCGCGACGGACCCGGCGTTCGTCGATGCGATCCGGCGCGAATTGTCCGACATTCGCCAGAGCCAGGTCGACACGACACGCCACACCCAGGATTCGCTGGAAGTCGTTCACAGCACGCTCGGCCATGTGGTCGACCGCCTCGCCCAGATCGAAGGCGATCTGCGGCAGGGCCGCCCGACGCCGCCTCCCGTTCCGCCATCGCCACCGCCGCAGCGCCCTGCCGCGCCGCCGATTCCGCCGCAGACCCGGCCCGAACTGCCCAATCCCGCATTGTTGCAGAGCGCCGCGCGCCCCTCCGTGCCGAACAGCTCGAAGACAGGGCCTGTCGGATCGCAACTCCCGCCCGAAGCACCGCCTGCGGGCCCTGCGAGCGTCGCGCCGCCGCGTGCCGCGCGCTCTCCGATCGATCCGGACCTGCCGCCCGATCATCCGCTGGAGCCGGGCAGCCGCAGCAACAACGCAAAACCATCGGCCGCCGAGCGCGTCGCCAGCTCCGAGAACGCGCTGCGCGATATCCCGCAGCCGAAGGGGCCGGTCAGTTCCTCGAACTTCATTCAGGCCGCGCGGCGCGCCGCGCAGGCGGCCCAGGCCGGCGAGACCCCTTCCAGGAAGTCCCCGCAGAAGAAAGCCAGCCGCGTCACCGCGCTGAACGATGCGGCACGCGCCGTCGCGAACGCGAAAGAGGCATCCTCCGACACGTCCCGCTCCTCAAAGGTGCGGGCGCTGCTGGTCGGCGCCAGCGTGTTCGTGATCGTGCTCGGCACCTTCAAGATGGCGAGCAATTTGTGGAACAGCGGCGAGACGGGCCGCGCGGCCCCGGCGATGGAATCCCGCGCCGTGACGCCCGCCCCCGCCCCGGCAACGACGCCCGCAGAGGTCCCGGATGATACCCCCGCGCCCGCGCCGGAACAGTCCGCGCCGCAGGCCCCGTCGATGACCTCGCCGACGCCGATCGACAAGCAGTCGATGAACGCACCGGCAAATCCGGCGCTGCCGGGCTGGGCCTCCAGCCCGTCGATCACTCCGGCGCCCGCGCAGGCCGCGAACGCCGACATCACCGGCTCGATCCCCTCTGTCGGCGGCGTTGCCGCGCCGCTGCCGGACTCCATCGGCAGCCCGATGCTGCGCACCGCGGCCCTCAAGGGCGATGCGAGCGCCGCCTATGAGATCGCCCTGCGCTACGCCGAAGGCCGTGGCGCGACCGCGAATCTCGAGGAAGCCGCGAAATGGTACGACCGCGCCGCGCAGGCCAACGTCGTGCCCGCGCTGTTCCGCCTCGGCACGCTGTATGAAAAGGGCCTCGGCGTCCGCAAGGATATCGACAACGCCGCGCGCTACTACCGCGCGGCCGCCGATCGCGGCCACGCCAAGGCGATGCACAATCTCGCGGTGCTGGAAGCCGACGGCGGCGGCAAGCCGAACTACAAGGCCGCCGTCTACTGGTTCCTGAAGGCCGCCGAGCACGGCGTCGCGGACAGCCAGTTCAATCTCGGCATTCTTTACGCACGCGGCATCGGCGTCGAACAGAACCTCGCCGAATCCTACAAATGGTTCAGCCTCGCCGCAGCACAGGGCGACACCGATTCCGCGAACAAGCGCGACGACGTCGCCAAGCGGCTCGATCCCGCCTCGCTCGCCAAGGCCAAACTCGCGGCGCAGACTTTCAAGCCCGAACAGCAACCGGCCGAGGCCGTGCAGGTCGCGACGCCGCCGGGCGGATGGGACGCCAAGCGCGCGCAGAAGACCCCGGCCAAATCCGCCAAGCCGAAAACGGCAAACCGCCCGGCGGCCGCGAAGCACGCGGCTCTCTGAGCTGCTTCAATTCACAGCATCCCGGCGAACATCGCGGCGACGCAGACCGCCATCGCCGCGGCGATCGGGCTGATCGGCGTGAAGTTCAGCGCGATGCCGATGCCCGAGGGGTCGTCGTCCGCAGCACCCGTGATGAGGCCGGGACCGAGCGTTTTCAGGAAACCGCGCATGCCGCCCTGTTTCGCCGGGACGGCGCTCAGTTCGGCGGTTGCATCAATGTCCTGCCTTGTCTGCGTCATGCCTGTCCCGCGTGACAAGCGCGGGACACTGTCCAAGTTCCAGCCGTCAGGCCTTCCGCGCCACCGCGATCAATCCCGGCACCGGCGCTTCGTTTTCGGTGCGGGTGGAGACCTCTTCAAGACTGCACAACGCAAGACCCGCCGCGGCTATCGCCCCGCGGACATGAGCCGCTCCGTGCGCGTAACGCAGGCCCGCGCCGATCACCACGCCGTCGCCGGGATGGGTCTCGGTGGTGAAGGCGACGAGCCCGTCCGGGCGCAGCACGCGCGCGACTTCCCTCACGGCCGGAGCAAGGTCCGGCAGATAGATGATCGCATCCGCCGACAGCGCGAGATCGAAACTGGCATCGGCTTCGGCTTTCAAACCCTCGACCATGTCGGCCACTTCCAGCCGCCGGTAGAGGCCGGTGGCCTCTGCCTTGGCGATCATGCCGGGCGACAGATCGATCCCGACGAACCCATTGGCGTTCTTTTCGAAAGCGCGCGCGGCCAATCCGGTGCCGCAGCCGAGATCGATCGTGCTTTTGAAGCAAGCGGGGCGCTTGAGGCCGCCGCAGGCCGACAGCACCGCCCTCAACAACAGCTCCGGCCCCCGATAGTTGAGATTGTTGAGCAGCGCATCCTCGAAGGTCGGCGCATATTGGTCGAACAGCGCGCGCACATAAGCGGGCGGCATGTCCGATACCTTCTCGGCGCCGAGGCGGATCAGCCGCAGCTTGGCGCCGTGGCGATCCTCCGGATCGGCGTCCTTCGCCTTGCGATAGGCCTGGATCGCCTCGCCGTGCAGGTTGAGCTGCTGCTTCAATTCACCGAGCGCGAACCAGGCCGAGGCGAAATGGGGCGCGCGCTCCGCCGCCTGCGCCATCAGATCGGCGGCGGCGGCAATGTCGCCGCGCAATTGCAGGTCCCGCGCGAAATCGAAGCGGCGGTCGGCGATCAGGTCGCCCGATGACAGGAAAAGCGACGCGGGCATGGGAGCCTCAAGAAAACGGTCCTCTCTATCGCCTGACCAGGCGCGGGACAATCTTAATTCGATCGGGGGCCCCGCCGGTGCGCCGCCGAGCCCCTCAGAACTAAATTGATGGCAAGCGCCTCCCCGCCCCGCGCCCTCCTTGACGCCGGAGGTTTGCAGCCCCACCTGCGCCAAAGTGTGCTAAAAACGGCGCACACGGATTCTGGAGACGGCGATGCAGGACGAGGCGAGAGAATTACCGGCGCGGAACGACCAGTTCTCCCGCTTTCTGGGCGGCTCGCCGCTCGCGGTGGTGCTGAAACTCGTTCTGATGTCGGTTCTGGTCGGCGTCGTGCTGGCCGCCATCGGCCTCGACCCCTGGAATATCGTCGAGAGCCTGCGCCGCCTCGCGGACTGGGTCTGGAATCTCGGCTTCGACGCCATCAACAGCCTGTGGCGCTACTTCATCCTCGGCGCGGTGATCGTCATTCCGTTGTGGCTGTTGTCGCGGGTGTTCGGCGCGAAGCCGCGCTGAGGGCAGCCATCCTTCCCACCTGAACGGATTCCATGAACGACCAGCTCACGCATGGCCGGGTCTTCGCCATCGCGGGGCCCGCGATGCTCGCCAATCTGACGACGCCGCTGCTCGGCATCGTCGCCACCGGCGTCATCGGACAGCTTGGCGAAGCGCATCTGCTCGGCGGCGTCGCCATGGCCTCCGTGGTGTTCGACTGCATGTTCTGGCTGTTCGGCTTCCTGCGCATGAGCACGGTGGCGCTGACCGCGCAGGCGCTCGGCGCGCATGATCCGCTTGAGGTTCGGGCCTCGCTGGCGCGCGGCCTGCTGATCGCAATCCTTGCGAGCGCCGTTTTGCTCGCCGTGCAGAAGCCGCTCTCCGCGATCATCTTCAACCTGATGGGCGCGAGCGGGCCGGTGACGGATGCCGCGCGGCTCTATTTCGACGTGCGGCTGCGGTCCGCGCCGGTCCTCCTCGCGAACTACGCCTTGCTCGGCTGGCTGATCGGACAGGCCCGCACCGGCTGGGCGCTGGCGATCCAGATCGCGATCAACCTTATCAATATCGCCTCGACCATCCTGTTGGTTATCGTCTTCAAGCACGGCGTCGCGGGCGCGGCCTATGCCGCGCTCATCGCGGAAGCCTCCGGCCTGATGCTCGGTCTTGCGCTCGCGGCGCGGCTGCTCGGCCGCGACAGATTTCGCATGCCGCGCGCGGTGCTGCTCGACCGCGCCAAACTCAAGCGCATGATGGGAATCAATCGCGACATCTTCATCCGCACCCTGGCGCTGACCGGCGCATTCCTGTTCTTCACCGCGCAAGGCGCGCGCGCGGGCGACGCGGTGCTTGCGGCCAACGCGGTGTTGAACAATTTCGCCCTGATCGGCTCGTTCTTCCTCGACGGCCTCGCCACCGCCGCCGAACAATTGTCCGGTTTCAGCCTCGGCGCGCGCGACCGCGCCCGCTTCCTGCGCACCACGCAGCTCGTGCTCGGCTGGAGTCTCGTGTTCGCCGTCGCGGTGGCACTGGTGCTGGCACTCGGCGGTCCTACGCTGATCGACCTGATGACCGCGAGCGACGACGTGCGGCAGATTGCGAAGGCCTTCATGTGGCTCGCCACGCTGGCGCCGGTCTGCGGCGTGATGGCTTATGCGTTCGATGGAATCTATATCGGCGCGACATGGGCGCGCGACATGCGCAACCTGATGCTCGCCTCGCTCGCGACCTATTTCGCGGCATGGGCGGCGTTGCGCCCGCTCGGCAATACCGGGCTGTGGATGGCGCTGCTGATCTTCCTGCTGGCGCGCGGATGCTTTCAGGCGTTGCGTTATCGCGCGCTGTTGGAAACATCCTTCGCAGAAGGCCTCACACCGGCCAGTCTTCCGCGGTGATCATCGCGGCATCCGCGCCGACGATTTCCGACAGCGACTCCCGCCCGGTCCGCCGCAGCGTGGACAGCAAATCCGTCTTGATCGCCTCGACAAGGCCGAGGCCCTTGTACACCAGCGACGAATACAGCTGAATCAGCGAAGCGCCCGCGCGGATCTTCATCAGCGCGGCGCCGCCGGAATCGATGCCGCCGACGCCGATCAGCGGAAAGGCGCCCTCAGTGCGCACATAGGTCTCCGCCACCATGCGGGTGGAGAGACGCAGCAATGGCCGCCCCGACAGCCCGCCCTGCTCCAGCGCAAGGCCGCGCGCGCGCAGCGTATCCGGACGCGCCAGCGTGGTGTTCGACACGATCATGCCGTCGACGCCGCGCGCACGCGCGACATGCACCACATCGTCGAGTTCGGACAGCGTCAGGTCCGGCGCGATTTTCAGCAACAACGGCACCGCGCCCGCCTCGGTCCGCGCGCGGTTGCGCGCATCGATCACCCGCGCCAGCAGATCGTCGAGCACGGAAGCCTGCTGCAGATTGCGCAGGCCCGGCGTGTTCGGCGACGACACGTTGACGGTGAAGTAACTCGCGACCGGCGCGAACTGGCCGATCAGCTTCACATAATCGCCGGTGCGATCCTCGGACTCCTTGTTGGCCCCGAGATTGACGCCGACGATGCCGCCGCGCCCGCGTCGCGCATTGAGGTTGCGCAGCGCGACCTCGCCGCCCTCGCTGTTGAAGCCCATGCGGTTGATGACGCCCGCGTCTTCCTCAAGACGGAACATGCGTGGTTTCGGATTGCCCGGCTGTGGCTGCGGCGTGATCGATCCGACCTCGACATAGCCGAAGCCGAGGCGCAGCAGCGCGTCCGGCACCTCGGCGTTCTTGTCGAAGCCCGCCGCCATTCCGATCGGGTTCGGAAAGTCGAGCCCGAAGGCGCGGGTCGCGAGCTTGGGGCTGTCCGCTTTCGCGCGTGGCATCGGAAAGCTGCGCAGGCCCTTGATCGCCAGCCGATGCGCGTCTTCGGGATCGAGTTTGCGCAGCAGCGGCAGCGTCAGATGGTCGAAAGCACGGATCACGTCAGACTCTCCGGAAGCCGGTGCAGGCCGTCTGTGCCCAGCACCAGCGTGGTGATATTTTCGGCGGCGGCCGGGTCGAGTTCTCCATACAGATGCGGAAACAGGTCGCCGCCGCGCGACGGCTCCCACTTCAACGCATCACCCAGCGCATCGGCATCCACCGCGATCAGAAATAAATCGGCCTGCCCGGCAAAGTGCTTGACCAGCGTGCCGGGAACCTGCAAGGCGGTGGAAAAATGGATGAACCCGTCCCGCGCATCGTCCGGGCTGCCGCGATAGGTGCCCGCCCGCTCGGCTTCCCGCCAGGCTGACGCCGGGCAGATTTTATAGATGGTCCGCACGACAAATTCCGGGAGTACTTGAGTTCATTACTGTTTTTGATGCAACCACCCTAGCCATCGCAACCTGCGACTTCAAGACCAGACCTTGGGCAGGCGGCGCAAGGCTGGAATGCAACTTCCAGCCGATTGCACAAAAAGTCCGCGAAAGGTAATAATTCCTAATATCAAAACCCCGCCGGACGGTTCGCCGATGCTGACACATGATCAAATCTGGACGGCGCTCGACCGGCTGGCCGCCCGCGCCGGACTATCACCCTCCGGCCTCGCCAAGCGCGCGGGCCTTGACCCCACCACCTTCAACAAATCGAAGCGCGTGACCAGCGACGGCCGCGAACGCTGGCCTTCGACAGAGTCGGTCGCGAAAGCGCTGGCCGCCACCGGCATCAGCGTCGATACCTTCGTGCATTTCATCGAAAACCCGTCGCGCTCGGTGCAGGTGCCGCTTCTCGGTTTCGCCGAAGCGGGCAGCGGCGGTTATTTCGACGATGGCGGCTTCCCGGTCGGCAAGGGCTGGAACGAGGTTCAACTGCCGTCCGTCACCGACGAACACGCCTATGCGCTGGAAATTTCCGGTGACTCGATGAAGCCTGCCTATCGCGATGGCGACGTCATCGTGGTTTCGCCGGGCGCGCCGATCCGCCGCGGCGACCGCGTCGTCGTCAAGACCAAGGACGGCGAGGTGATGGTGAAGGAATTGCGCCGCCGCACCCAGAAGGTGATCGAGCTGCAATCGCTCAACCCCGCGCATGCCGACCGCACGCTGCCGACATCCGAGATCGAATGGATCGCCCGCATTCTCTGGGCTAGCCAGTAACATTTTCCTAAAGGGGGCTAATGATGGACTTTCAGGGATGCGCCTGTTGCGCGGATGTGTTGAACCGGCGTTTCGACCGCCGCCGATTTCTGGTGACCGGCGCCGCCGCCGGCGTCTCAGCGATGCTGCCATCGTTGTCGTTCGCGCGCGGCAAAGTCTACGAGGCGATGGTGCTGTCGTGCATTGACCCTCGTTTGCAGGAGCCGGTCCGCCATTACACGCACCGACGCCACCTCACCGGCCGGATCAGCCAGTTCATGGTCGCGGGCGCTGCCATCGCCGTCGTCGCCGATGCTTTCAAGGATTGGCATAAAACCTGGTGGGACAACGTTGCCGCCTCGGTGCAATTGCACAACATCAAGGACGTGATCGCGATCAACCACCGCGACTGCGGCGCGGCACGGATCGCCTATGGCGCAGACAGCGTCGCAAACTGGAAGACGGAAACCGCGACCCACAAGGCCGCACTCGCATCCTTCCGCGCCCAGATGAAGGAGCGCCTGCCGCAACTCGGCGTCGAGACCGGGCTGATGGCGCTCAACGGCCGGATCGAAATGTTTTCGTAAAGGCAACGGCGCAGATTGTAGAGGCCATTACGCGACCAGCGGCGCGACAATGGCGTTCAGCACTTTCGCTGCGTCGTGCGGATCAAGCCGCACCTGCAAGCCGCGCTGCCCGCCATTAATGTAGACGAGATCCTGCACCATCGCTTCCCGTTCGATGGCCGCGCGCGGCGGCCTCGATTGCCCGAACGGGCTGATGCCGCCGACCTTGTAGCCCGACTGCCGCTCGGCATCCGCAGGCTTCATCATCTGCGCGGACTTGCCGCCAAACGCGGCGGCGAGCTTCTTCATCGACACTTCGCGATCCGACGGCACGATGACGCAGACCGGCTTGCCGTCGACCAGCGCCATCAACGATTTCAGCACACGCGAAGGCTCTTCGCCGATCGCCTCGGCCGCCTGCAGGCCGATGCGATCTGCGTTGCTGTCATACTCGTAGGTGTGCACCGAGAACGCGACGCCCGCCTGCTCCAGCATTCTCGTCGCGCGCGTGACCTTGGACATGATGCGGGATCATGCGCCGCGCGCGAGCGCCGCATCGAGCATCGCCACGGCATTGTTGAGGCCATAGACCGCGACGAACGAGCCGAAGCGCGGACCCTTCTCCTGCCCGAGCAGCACCTGATAGAGCATGTTGAACCAGTCCAGCGACACGCCGGGACGGCCGTCCTTGCCGGCCTTCTTGTGATCGAGGAACGGCTCGCGGCGGCCGATCTCATAGACCACGTTCTGGATA
>Ga0153956_1000525_pt1 | contig 41961 bp, 43 predicted proteins | sample TSFL040MetaG_FD_104704 | JGI IMG/M metagenome (GOLD analysis project Ga0153956, IMG submission 104704) | Attine ant fungus gardens microbial communities from Florida, USA - TSFL040 MetaG | ecosystem: Host-associated > Fungi > Mycelium > Unclassified | place: USA: Florida, Wekiwa Springs... | reverse complement strand
TAGGTGGCGCACACAACTTAACCCTAGCTGACAGTGGTACATCCACGTTAACGGGCGCAGTAAGTGGCTTAACGTCATTAACGACCAATGCCGTTGACATTAATGGCGGTAGCGTTAACACCAGCGGTGCACAAACCTATGGCGCTGTATCATTGGGTGCTGATACCACATTAACCGGTAGTGGTATTGATCTAAGTAACTCTGTCGCGGGTAACACCCATAGCTTAACCTTAACCGATAGTGGCACATCCACCTTAGGTGGCGCAGTCACTGGCTTAACTTCATTAACCACCAATGCTGTTAACTTAGATACCGGCACGATTACAACGAGTGGCGCACAAAGCTATGGGGCTGCATCATTGGGTGCTGATACCACATTAACCGGTAGTGGTATTGATTTAGGCAGCACCATCACCGGTAACACGCACAGCTTAACCTTAGCCGATAGTGGTACATCCACCTTAGGTGGTGATATCAGTGGTTTAAGCACATTAAGCACAGGTGCTGTGAACATTAATGCAAGCTCTATCACCACCACTGGCGCACAAAGCTACGGAGCTGCATCATTGGGTGCTGATACCACCTTAACCGGTAATGGCATCACCTTTACGAGCACGTTGGGCGGCGCACACAGCTTAACCTTAGCAGATGCAGGTACATCCACTTTAGGTGGTGCAGTGAGCGGCTTAACGACATTGAACGCAGGCGCTATCGATATTAATGGCGGCAGCGTTAACACCAGCGGTGCACAAAACTACGGGGCTGCATCATTGGGTGCTGATACCACATTGACCGGCAGTGGTATTGATTTAGGCAGCACCATCACCGGTAACACGCACAGCTTAACCTTAGCCGATAGTGGTACATCCATCTTAGGTGGTGATATCAGTGGTTTAAGCACATTAAGCACAGGTGCTGTCAATATTAACGGCGGCAGCATTAGCACCAGCGGTGCACAAACCTATGGTGCAGCGTCACTCGGTGCTAACACCACATTAACCGGTACGGGTATTGATTTAGGTAGCACCGTTACGGGTAACACCCATAGCTTAACCTTAGCTGACAGTGGCACATCCACCTTAGGTGGTGCAGTCAGCGGCTTAACGACATTAAGCGCAGGCGCTGTCAACATTAACGGCGGTAGCGTTACTACAAGCAGCACACAAACCTACGGCGCAGCATCTTTAGGTGCCGATACTACACTGAATAGCGGTAGCACATTAACAATGGCTAGCTTGAATGGTGGCGGCAATCAATTAACCGTCAATAACAGTGATACAAGTAGTAGTATTACCGGTGTCATTAGTAATCTTTCAGGTTTAACTAAAGAAGGCACAGGTACATTAGCGTTAGCGGGCACAAATACTTATGACGGCACGACAACCATCAACAATGGTACGGTGACTGTCACGAATGCTGCAGGCTTAGGTTCAACCGCCGGTGGCACTGTCATTAACACTGGTGGCACATTAGATATTGATGGCGTCAACATTGGCAATGAAGCAGTCACTTTAAATGGCGGCTCATTAACTAGCAATAACACCGCCGAATTAACAGGCGCTCTTACGTTGGGTAGCGGCACATCCAGTATTATTAATGCTGCTACGGGTACGCTTACTTTAGCAGGCGATATCAACGGCGCTGGTTCACTTGAATTACAAAATACGATTGATATCACGGGCAACATTGGTAACTCAACACCTATCCAAAGCTTAATAACCAGTGCATCAACTACGATTGCTAGCCCAACCATTAGCACTGTAAGCGATCAAACTTATAACAATCCATGGACACTGGCTGCTACCACACAATTTAGTTCAACCGGTGGTACTGTCACCTTTAACAACAGCATTAATGGTAATGAAGATTTAACAATCAATAGTAATGGTGTTACTTTTGCAGGTTTAGTAGGCGGCACCACACCACTTTCTAGCTTAACATTAAATGCAAATACGATTACTTTAGACAACAACATCACGACATTAGGTAATCAAATTTACAATGGACAAGTCACATTAGGCGCGAATAGTTCTCTCTCCGCCAACACGGCGGGTGCAGGTATCACTTTTAACAACGGTATCAGTGGTGGCATGAATTTAACCTTAAATGGCACATCGAATAATACCTTCACAATAAGTGGTCCACTCAATGTCAATACTGTATCGATTGGTGGCACAGGCACGGGTAACACATTGGCTTTAGATACCGGCGGCACACAAAACTGGACGGTTACGGGTAGTAACGCAGGTAATTTAAGTGGTATTACAGGGGTTGGCGGTACATTTAGTTTCAATCACATTCAAAATCTGACAGGTGGCAGTGGCAATGATAGTTTCACCTTAAATGGTGGCACAGTATCAGGCAATGTCAATGGCGGTGGTGGCACCAACACCTTGACTGGCGATAATGTTAATAACACATGGAATATCACTGGCACGAACACGGGTTCTGTGAATGGTATTTCAGGTACATTTAGCAACATACAAAATTTAGTCGGTGGTAATAATAACAATACCTTTGTATTAGCTAGTGGATCACATATCAACAGCATTAACGGCGGATCGCTCACTAGTACGAACATCTTAGACTACTCTGGATATGGATCGACCTTAACTGTATTGTTAAATTCTATTTCTTCAGGTAGCACGACGAGTGATACACAAGGAACAATAAATAGCTACAGTAACATCAATGAAGTCATTGGTGGCTATGGCAATGACTTAATTAATCTCAACGGTAATCCATACACAGTCACTTATACTGGCAATATGCAAGGCTATATTAGCGATCCTTTATTCTTCTTTGGCTTTAATGTGGCAGACAATCCACCGCCGCCACCGCCGCCTCCACCGCCACCACCACCGACACCATCGTCATCGACGAATGTGGCCAGCATCATTCAACAGCCGACCACTAATGCGGATAACAATAGTAACTTGGCAGCTCAAGCAGGTGCACCGGCATGGGTGATCATTAGCGACACAACAACACAAAATATCAATGATTTGTTAAACCAAACAACAACGCAATATAACAACACACTTAATCAAGTTAAAATTTATCCTACTTGTTTTGCTGGTCAATAATTTTCAATACGGCAGCTTCTTTTGCCGTATTATTTTTTTTTAAAAAAAATCTTGCACTCTCTTAACAGATTTCGTATAAAGAACGCCTCGCTCCCCCAAACCCAACTTCTACATCCACCCTTTTGCATTTTTTATCAGGAAAAATAATGTTAGCTATAAAAAAAGGTTTTTCATTAATTGAATTAATGATTGTTATTTCAATCATTGGCATTTTGACACTTGTTGGCATACCGTCGTATCAATATTATTTACAACGCGCGCGATTTGCTGACGTGATTGCCGCAGTGCAACCCTTTAAAACAGCAGTGACACTCGCTTTACAAATGGGTATTCCGCCTGAACAATTAATCAATGGCGCTCATGGTATTCCAGAAGCAATGACCTACAGTAAAAATATTGCTTCAATTAACGTTAATCATGGTTTAATTACCGCAACTGCTTCAAATCTCATTAATCATCATACCTATCTACTAAAACCTACCCTGGACGGATCGCAATGGACTGTAGGTGGTTCGTGTGTAAAAAATAATTTATGCACTGCTTAATTCATGCAATCACTATTTGAATCCAGCCATCCACACGCCACATCAGAATCTGTTATCAATCTTGTTGATCAATTATTAAAAGATGCCACCTCTAATCAGGTATCAGATATTCATATAGAACCCAACGAGTCACAATGTCGAGTACGCTTTAGAAAAGATGGTTTACTTTATGAAGCAGCGATCTTTCCTTCCTCTCTAGCGACGCAAATTATTTTGCGTTTAAAAATAATGGCAGAACTTAACATTGCTGAAAAACGCTTGCCTCTCGATGGACGCATACATTTAGCTCATCTTAATTTAGATATACGCTTAAGCACTTGCCCTATTTTGTATGGAGAAAAAATTGTTTTGCGTTTATTTAATACTAAAAAAAATAAATTATCCATTCAGCAATTAGGCATGAATAGTGCTCAACATCACTTATTTCTGCAAAAAATGCATTTGCCGCAAGGATTAGTTTTAGTCACTGGACCTACTGGCAGCGGCAAAAGCATGACACTTTATGCTGCTTTAGAATATTTAAATCATACCAATAAAAATATTTCCACCATCGAAGACCCCGTGGAACTAACCCTACCAGGCATCAATCAAATCAACATTAATCCCAAAATAGGTTTGGATTTTGCATTGAGTTTACGTGCGTTGCTACGACAAGATCCTGATATTTTAATGATTGGCGAAATTAGAGATTTAGAAACTGCAAAGATGGCCATCCAGGCAGCGCAAACAGGGCACCTTGTTTTTTCTACATTGCATACCAACACCGCTCATGAAACTTTTTCTCGATTGCATTCACTCGGCATCCATCAAACTCTTATCAATAACAGCATTACCCTCATCATTGGCCAACGTTTATTACGTCGATTGTGCGTTTATTGCAAGACAACAAATCACACAGCGAATGAACGTGGTTGCCCCTATTGTCAACAAGGTTATCATGAACGCACCGGTATTTTTGAATTACTTAACGTTACCACAGGACAGTTTTCCTGCTGCATGTCACTTCGCGAAGCAGCCTTAGAAAAAATTGCAACGGGTGAAACCACATCGACCGAAGTAATACGAGTCTTAGGTTCATGTTAATGTTAATTTCAATTTATCGTTGCATCAAAAATAAGTGGTTAGCATTTGATGCAACCATTACACCGATAGATATCGTTATCTTTTTCCAACAATTATCCGCTTTACTACATGCATCTATTCCTATTGCCAAATGCTTTAGCTTACTTGTTCAAATTGAACAAAAGCCTCGATTGCGTACTTTACTATTAACATTGCAACAGCAACTCTTAAATGGAAGAGATTTATGCGCCTGCTTAAATAGTTACCCTATTTATTTTAACGAACTTACTTGTCAACTCATTCGGGTTGGCGAACATACAGGAAAATTAGATGAAGTTCTCAATGCTATTGCCAATCAACTTAAACGTAATGTATTACTACAGCAAAAATTAAAACAAATTTTATTTTACCCCGCCATTGTGGTCAGCGTAGCTTTTATGATGACACTTGGTTTATTACTATTTGTTATCCCACGGTTTGCTGAATTATTTCAAACAACGCAAGTTGATTTGCCATTACTTACAAAATGTATTTTTTATTTATCCAATTTAATAAATACACATTGGCAATGGCTACTATTTTTTGTTGTAGGTGGCAGCATCGCAGCATGGCATTACAAATTTTCTCGTTTTTATCAATTGTTAATAAACCATCTACCTTTGCAATTTTTTAAACACCTAAATGAGGTACGGTTTGCTCGTTACTTTGCACTCACATTGACGGCAGGACTTCCCATAGGAACAGCACTACCACTCATTGCGCCCACCTGTGATCGCCATTACATGCCCTTGATTTTGCGCTTGCATCGAAAAATTGCTCAAGGCCAGAGTGTCTATCAAGCCATGCTTGCTCTGGGTGAATTTCCAAGCTTAATGCTGCAATTGGTTAAGATTGGGGAAGATGCAGGCATTTTAGAACATATGTTAAATAAATTTGCAGATTTTACTGAAAATCAAATTGAAAAGCTGACCCAACGTTTTCACCAATGGCTTGAGCCCTTGATTATGCTAATGCTTGGTGCTTTAATCGGTGGATTGGTTATTGGTATGTATCTGCCCATATTCAGGTTAGGAACCACAATTTAACTATGGATACTTTGTCATTCTTTGCTACCAATCCCGATCTGTTTTTAATTATTGTCGCCCTCCTTTCTCTATTTGTTGGCAGCTTTCTTAATGTTGTCATTTATCGCCTTCCACGCATGATGGAGCAAGCCTGGAGTGAGGAATGTCGTATTTATTTAGGATTAAAACCTCATACAGAAACAGAAAAATTAAATCTTTGCCTACCTTTTTCACATTGCCCGCGTTGTAAGAACATCATCCAGCCTTGGCACAACATACCCATTTTTAGTTTTTTTTGGCTGCGAGGACGGTGTGCTCGTTGTCGCACCCCTATTTCCATTCGTTACTTGCTAGTTGAAATTCTTACTTGCCTTGTTTCTATTTATGTCACCTGGAAATTTGGCTTTACTTGGCAAACCTTGGCCGCCTTACTTTTTACCTGGATTAGCATTTGTTTGATTTTTATTGATCTTGATTATCACCTACTTCCTGACCAACTCACCCTATTGTTATTATGGATAGGCTTGTTTTGCAGTATCTTCCATCTTTTTTGCGGAAGTGCGGATGCCATTATGGGGGCAATTGCCGGCTATGCAATTTTTGCATTAACTCAACTGTTATTTAAAGCCGTCACCCATAAGACCGGCATGGGACAAGGCGATTTTAAGTTTTTAGCAGCCCTTGGCGCATTTTTGGGATGGCAGTTGTTACCTTTAATTATCTTATTGGCCTCCGTCAGTGGCATGATCTTTGCTTGCACGTACATGGTCATTAAACGGCATTTTAAAAGTGTGCCTTTACCATTCGGACCTTATTTAGCCGTGGCGGGGTGGATAGCCTTACTGTGGGGTAATGAAATTATGCAATATTACTTACAAATCGTTTACTAACCCATGCTCACTATTGGCTTAACAGGCGGTATAGGTACCGGTAAGACCACGGTTGCCAATCTATTTGCAGAGCATGGCATCATTATCATTGATGCCGATAAGATAGCGCGTGAACTCACTGACCCGCATGAAGCCACCTTTCAAACGATTGTGAACTATTTTGGCTCGAGCATTTTGTTAAAAGATGGTCAACTCGATCGCCGAAAATTACGTCAAATTATCTTTGACGATCCCAAACAACGCGAATGGTTAGAAAGCGTGCTTCATCCACCTATTCGAGAACGCATTCAAGATGCCATTAAACACGCTACCTCGCCCTATTGTATTGTGGTAATTCCTTTATTATTCGAAACAGGTGCTTATTCATTTATAGACCGCGTTTTAGTCGTGGATGTAGCAGAAGGCATTCAAATAGCGCGCATTCAAAAACGTGATCATGCCACCAAAGATCAAATTCGTGCGATTCTTAATACTCAAACCGATAGAAAAACACGCTACCAGGGCGCAAGTGATATAATTTTAAACGAAGGCAGCGTTGAAGACCTTAAACCACAAATAGAAACCTTGCATCGTCTTTACTTGCAATTAAGTACAACGAATCAATAACGAAACATTGTCCAAATTCAAAGCAAAGCATGTTATGATTGCAAAATGAACTCGGACGTCATCATTTACGAACAACCATTGAACGAAATTACTCGCGTATGCTTACGCTTGGAGCAGCTATTTCATCAAATTGACCATCAACTCAATGATATGTCCCAACTAGGCACACGAAATGTAATCACTTTTATTATAAATGTTCTGCACCTCCTTGATCGTCCCGATTTAAAAGCAAAATTGGCCAAAGAATTAAGCCATCATCTGGCAAATCTTGTACGTTATGGCAACTTACCCGGTGTCGACAATGAAAAATTAGGTACACTTACTCAGCAACTGGAAGAATTATCTCGCAGCTTGATTGATAGTAGTGGAAAAATAGGTCATCGGTTACGCGATATTGAATTACTTAATATGCTGCGCTTGCATTTAGCAAGCCCAGGCGGTGGCTGCAGTTTTGATACACCCTTATATCATTATTGGTTACAACAACCGACTGAAGTCCGTGAAGCAACCATTGTTGATTGGTTAAGTGAATTTACTCAAATTAGAACTGCCGTTTTTTTAGTACTCGATATTGTGCGTAAGCATGCCAAAATTGAAGAAAAAACAGCCGTGCATGGTTTTCACCAGGAATTACTGGACCCGCAATCCAATTTGCGCATGATTCGAATCGGCATTCGAACCAATATTCATGCATTCCCTGAAATCAGTGTGGGAAGACATTTTTTGAGCGTGCGATTTTTTTCTCCCGATATTTTGCAACGACCTGCTCAATTTACGGAAAATATTCCTTTTTGGTTAGCTTATTGTAATTAGGTTAGGGCGTGTTAATCATTGAGAATTCGATAATGACCATCAATACAAAAAACATTGTATGTCCCATTTGCAAAAAAAAGGATACCTGGCGGCTCGAAAATGGTTACCGTCCATTTTGTTCAGAACGGTGCAAACTCATTGATCTTGGAGATTGGGCAGCGGAAAAACATCGCATTACCGGTGAAGACGATGATAAAAAAGAGGATAACTCAGGAGATGAATAAGCACTCACCCATCCTTGTCTTGCCAATACGATCTAATCTGTTTTCATAACGCTAAGCACTGCATCCACTAGAGAACTTTTTAATGGCATGCACAAACTTTCATGAATCGCAGTGAACTTTTGTTCTAGTATTTGAATTTTTTCAGGATGATTTAAAAAATCACATAGCAATGAGCAGATAGTATCAGGATTTGCTTCTTCTTGAATAAGTTCAGGCACCAACTTCTCATTAGCCAATAAATTAGGTAAACCAATAAAAGGTGTTTTAACTAATTTTTTAGCTAACCAATGCGTAAACCGCGACATGCGATAAGCAATGATCATGGGTTTTTTATATAGCATCGTTTCTAAAGTGGCAGTACCTGACGTAACAACCACCATATCTGCAGCAGCCATTACATCATGCGATCGCCGTGTAAAAAACTGTAAAGGAAGATCTGGGGTGAGTTTTTTATACCATTCATAAAATTCTTGATAACGTGCTTCATTGACATGGGAAGTAATGAAACGTACTTGGGGATGCATTTCCCAACATTTTTTAGCAGCCAGTAATAAAGGCTCCGCCATATGACGAATTTCTTGCCGTCTACTTCCCGGTAAAAGGGCAATATACACGCCTTGCTCATCCACACAAAGGGAACGTCGTGCAGCCCGAGTATCAATTTCTAAAGGAATTTGTTCAGCTAAAGGATGTCCTACATAACGCACTGGCACGTGATGCCGCTCATAAAATTCAGCTTCAAAAGGCAACAGCGTTAACATTAAATTAATTGCCTTATTGATTTTATGAATCCGATAACGACGCCAGGCCCACACACTGGGACTAACATAGTGCACTACAGGGATACCTGCCGTACGCAAACGTTTTTCCAAACCAAAATTAAAATCAGGTGCATCAATACCGATGAACAAATCTGGAGGGTGACGTGTAAAGTGGCGATATAAATCACGCCGCAATTTCATTAAATCAGGAAGACGCAATAGCGGTTCAATAAAGCCCATTACCGCCAACCGTTCAATATCAAAAAGGCTGCGACAACCGGCTGCCATCATGGCAGGCCCACCCAAACCTTCTATCACTACATCAGGATATTTTTCACGCAAAGCATGCAGCAGTTTTGCACCTAACAAATCACCGGATGCTTCTCCTGCTACAATACCAATTTTCAACGGACGATCCCTGCATTGGAAGATTCAATAAATTGCATCATACGCAGCACTTCAGGCGTAGCAATTTTCTGTAATTCTTCTATTGCTTTACCTATCGTTAAACCACTGCGATAAATAATTCTGTAAGCCTGTCTTAATTGACGCATCACATCCGTAGCAAAACCATGTCGCTGCAAGCCTATCGTGTTTAACCCATAAGGCTTTGCATAATAGCCAGATACTTTCACAAAAGGTGGCACGTCTTTAATAATCACAGAATTCGCTGTAGCAAAACTATAAGCGCCTACGCGACAAAATTGAAAAACGCCGGCAAAACCGCTCAATACTACATGATCTTCCACCGTGACATGACCCGCTAAAGAAGCATTATTAGCAAATATGGTATGATTTCCTACGATGCAATCATGAGCGATATGTACATAGGCCATAAAATGATTGTCGTGACCTATTTTAGTAATACGCACTTCATCAGTACCGCGATTAAACGTACAAAATTCGCGAATAACATTGCGATCACCCATTTCTAAATAAGTTTTTAAACCCGTGTATTTTTTATCTTGTGATACTTCACCGATGGAAGCAAATTGATAAATTTTATTATCGCGTCCAATGCGTGTGGGCCCCTGAATCACCACATGTGGACCAATCCACGAACCTTCGTCAACTTCAACATCTGGGCCAATGATAGAATAAGCACCGACATGGACATTATTAGCAATTTTCGCAGAAGAATCGATTATGGCAGTTGGATGAATCACAGCTAACCTCTTTTAATTTGTTTTACGCGCACTCATAAATTCAGCTGAACAAGCTAACTCATCGCCTACATAAGCTGAGCCTTCCAGCTTCCAAATGTCACGTTTCGAACGCATGACTTTTACTTCAAGACGAAGCTGATCACCCGGCTCAACAATACGACGGAAACGAGCATTATCAATGCCTGCAAAATAATACAACACACCATCATCAGCAGTAGAACTTGTTGACTTATATGCCAACACAGCACCTGCCTGGGCCATGGCTTCAAGTATCAATACACCTGGCATGACTGGACGTCCTGGAAAATGCCCCTGAAAAAAAGGTTCATTTATTGTTACATTTTTAATCGCAACTAATGATTTCCCTATATCGATGTCAATGACTCTATCAATTAATAAAATAGGATAACGATGCGGCAACAGTTGCAGTATCTCGTGAGCATCAATGACACTTTTCATGTGGTTTCTCTCTCTATTTTTACCTTTAAGGCCGCTTCTAACGTTTTCACACGCTGCATTAGATTTTCCAAACGATGAAAACGAGCATTATTTTTACGAAATTCGTGATTAGGTACAGCACCCACAATACCAGAAGAATAAATACCCGGCTCAGAAATTGACTTTGTAACTGCTGTCATTCCAGTAATGAAGGTACGATCACAAATTTGCAGATGACCTGCAAAACATGTTCCGCCACCAATCATACAATGTTTACCAATGGTTGTACTTCCGGCAATAGCAGTGCATCCGGCAATAATAGTGTGCGCACCAATTTTGACGTTATGCGCTACTTGAATCAAATTATCCAATTTTACGCCATTTTCAATAACCGTATTTTCAATAGCACCACGATCAATAGCAGTGTTTGCACCAATGTCGACATCGTCACCAATCTCAACACCACCCAATTGCGGTACGGTATACCAAGCACCATTTTGATTTGCAAAACCAAAACCACTACTCCCAATGATCACGCCACTGGCAATCACTGCGCGCTTACCGATTTTCACTTGATTATAAATAGTCACATTGGCATCCAAACGGCTACACTCGCCAATTTCAACGTCATCACCAATCACACAATGTGCACCAAGTATCACGCCTGCTGCAATTTTTACTCGTTTACCAATCACACAATGTGGGCCTACGGTTACCGTGGGATCAATGACACTGCCTGGTTCAATGACTGCAGAAAAGTGTTTTTCACCGGTTCCTTTCATGGATTGAAAGAAAAAAGCAGCCACTTGTGAGTAAGTAAAATAAGGATTACGACTTACAATAGCAATTTGAGGACATAAAGCCGCATCATCTTCCCCTAAAATAACAGCCCCCGCTTGTGTTGATGCAAGGTATTTTCTGTAAGAAGTATTTACTAAAAAAGTAATATGGTGCGGTTGAGCTTGTTCGATAGTGGCGACACCTGAAATAAGGTGCTCTGCATTCCCTTTTATCGAAACATCAAGGTTTTTAGTTAATTCTGCTAAAGTAAAATATTTTTTTGAATTCATAGATTGATTCTAAAAAACAAATCTCCCCAACCGGGGAGATTTGTTTAAAATGAACTACGCTTTATTTACTATTAAACTGTTTAGCAACATCTTTTGTGATGTCACTGCCATCAGCAGCATAGATAACAGCTTGAGAATCAAGAACAAGTGCATAAGATTCTTTCTTTGCAATCGCTGAAACAATACCATTCAAGTCACCTAAAATACCTTGCATGATCTTATTTTGTTCTTTCTGTAAATCTTGTTGATAAGAGACAACTTTCTTCACTAAGTCTGCACGATCAGATGCAATTTTCTTTTGCATTGAATCTCTTTCTTTTTGAGACATCGTGGGTGATTCTTTTTTGAAGTTATCTAACTCATCTTGCAAAGCTTTTTGTTCATCACCAATTTTAGTTTGGCGACCTTTAAATTCACCTTCTAACTGCTTACTTAATGTAACAACACGAGGTGATTGCTGCAGTACTTGTTGGACATTAACGATAGCCACTTTAATAGGCGCGGCGGTATCTGCATGACTAACAGCTATTCCTGCAGAAAGTAAAATAGCACTGACTAGAATGCCAAACTTTTTCGCGATCTTCATGATGTTCTCCAATATAAAATTAAACCCAGTATCCCTATAACTAAAGACGATTATTGTACTGCCAAATTCCAAAACATCACATCGTTTTTTATCAGAAATTTGCTCCCATAGCAAACTGGAATGCTTCAAGCATATCGTCAGGATGTTTCTGTCTATTCAATGCCCTAGCCAAGCTAAGTTGAATTGGACCAAACGGTGTAAGCCAATCCGCTTCAACACCGATGGAATAACGTAAAGGTCCCGAATCGGAACTCTTTCCACCAAAAGCATGATTATCTAATGTGGTGTAGACATTACCAATATCAAAGAAAGCAGAGGTACGTAAACTGTCAGACACATGATTAGGGAAAATTAATCCTACACTACCATCCACTAAAATATTTCCACCAAATGGTTTTCCATTCGAATCTCGAGGTCCTAAGGTATAACCTTGATAACCACGAACTGATCCTATACCTCCTGCATAATAATTTCTGAAGAATGGATAATCAGAAATGCCATGGAAACCATTACCGTAACCTAAATCTGCCTTACTCAACACAATATATTGATCATAAATTGGCTGATACCATTTAGCATGATAATTTATTGCATAATAACTGACAGAACCACTGGATAAAGGAGCAAATGCATCTAAAAACAAAGTTTGCTGTGCACCACAATTAGGGAAAATCGCTTTATCACGGCTATCTCGCGTATAACCTGCTTTAAAATCGAGCTCTTGAAAATGCGTGCCATGGTCAGTCACAAAGGTATTAATTTGGTTAGAAACACCGCCCGGAATAAGATGAATCAATGTATTCTGATAGCCTAAACCTGCTTGTATTTGATTAATGACTGCATCTTCTTGACCAACAGGTATACCATATAATACCCCTGCATCATATTCATGCGTGGTGTAGCCATTATTTACACCAGCGCCGCGAGGATCAACGCGTGATGCCGCCAAACTGATGGTCCGACTAATACCGTCGGCTGTATAATAGGGATCGCTATAATCGATACCATAAAATTGTTCATATTTGCTGCGCTGTAAATTGATACCAAATGTACTGCCTGTACCTAAAAAGTTTTTTTGATTAAATCCTAACCCCAAGATAACGCGATCGATTTGCGAATAACCGACTTTAAATGTCGCTGTGGCGGAATTATCTTCTTTAACTTTATAGTTCACGTCCACTTGATCACTGGTGTTAGGTACAGGCTTCACTGACATGTCTACTTCACGAATAAAGGGCAGTAAAGTTAATCGTTGTTTTGATTCATCCAATTTAGTGGTCGAAGCGGGTGCAGATTCCCATTGCAACATTTCTCGCCTTAACACTTCATCATTGGTGCGATTATTTTCTGAAAAAGTAATGTGGCGAACATACACATGCTTACCAGCATCAACATCAAATATTAAAATGACATTTTTGTCTTTGTCGTTGATTTCAGGGTGCAATGAAACGGTGGCAAATAAATACCCCTGATTACCTAAAAATTTACTAATCGATTTTTCGGAATCAATAATTTTTTGTCGAGAAAAAACATCCCCTGGTTTCACATTAATGTGCTGCAAAATTTGTTCGCGCGGCAATACAGGATGGCCTTCGACTTTGATAGCTTTAATAAAGTAAGGCTCACCTTCATTCACTACAATAGTAATGTAGACAGACTTGTGATCAGGTGTGACTTGCGCCTGAGCAGATTTTACTTCAAAACGTAAATAACCACGATCCATGTAATAACCACGTAATTTATCCAAACTCATTTCCAATTTTTCTTCGGAATAACGGTCCGTCTGGGAAACGAAAGTAAAAATTCCTGGCGTCGTTAAGTCTAATTGTTTGATTAGGGTGCTTTCGCTAAATACATGATTACCGATAATAGAAATGCGTCGGACTTTCGCCACTACCCCTTCAGAGATCGTTATCTGTAAAAATATTCGGTTGCGTGTCATCGGTGTGGTGGTTACATCGACGGTCGCATTATAACGACCTAATTGGTAATACTGATTTAATAAGCTATAACGGATCCGCCCAATCACCGCAGGGTTATAAACACGTCCCTCTGCAACATCGAGTGATTTCATTACTGATGTCAATTTATCAGTAGGAATCGCAGAATTGCCGGTAATTTTTAATTGACCAATGGTAGGACGTTCGACCACATGAATGATTAACGTATTGCCTTCATGAGATAAAGTAATGTGTTCAAAAAACCCTGTTTTATATAATGCGTGCAAAATAGCGCCTGTCTTTTCCGGCCCTAATACTTGACCACGTTTAATGGGTAGATAATTCTCTACTGTTTGTGGCGTGGTGCGTTGTAATCCGTCAATTTCAATGCGCTTAACAACAAAAGACTCTGCCCAAGCAGCGGATAAAAGTTGAGAAAGTAAAATGACGATGTAGATTATTTTTTTCATTGCGCTGTTTCATTGTGTCAATTCTTTGAGGTGCCAATTATCTATAAATACATCCCTAATAGCAACGCACCAAATGCAAATAGAGGGGCAGCTGCCGTTAAACTATCAATCCTGTCTAATAAACCGCCATGGCCTGGCAATAAATTTCCCGAATCTTTAATGCCAACGCATCGCTTTAACATGCTTTCAAATAAATCACCAACTACTGAGAATAAAACAGTCACTAAAGAAAGCAATATTACCCATAGCCATTCGGAGCTTATTGTATGTGTCATCGCTAAAACAATCAGTGCAGCGATTAATGCAAATAAAAGTGCACCCATGAGTCCTTGAATACTCTTTCCAGGACTCACCAATGCTGCAAGTTTATGTTTACCCCATTTTCTTCCCACAAAATACGCCGTTGAATCGGCACCCCAAATCAAAATAAAAAGGAAAATTAATCCAAAAATGCCATCGGATTGGTTGCGAATAAAATTTAATGCTACCCAACAAGGCAATAAAACCAATATCCCCATGATGCCTCGCCAAAATATTCCTTTACTCCAACACTGACTTCCTTTCGGATAGGCAATAATTAATCCCACAGAAAAAATCCACCATACACAGCCGAGAAATAAAATCCATGGAATAGGAATAAAAAGCGCATTAAAAAAAACAAATGCCATCAAGACAACATATAATAGACGCGTCGGCCGTCGCTTTAATCCCATCAATGAAGTCCATTCCCATGAGGCTGCCAATCCCACTAAACCAAACAACAAACAAAATACAGAAGGCGGCAAATAAAATAACACCCCAAGTGTAATCGCGATTAAAACAATAGCCGTCATTATTCGTTGTTTAAGCATACAATCTCATCTTCGTTTTCATTTCTTGCGCCATAACGTCGTTCGCGTTGAGCAAAATGTTTCAATGCTTTATCTAATTCATCAGCGTCAAAATCTGGCCACAAAACGTCTGTAAAATACAATTCTGAATAAGCAAGCTGCCATAACATAAAATTGCTAATTCGTATCTCACCACTGGTACGAATAAAAAGATCAGGGTTAGGTAAATCTGCAAAGGATAAACGCGCTGAAATGTGGGTTGGCGTAATTTCTTCTCTTTTTAACCGACCTTGTTCAATATCCAGCAAAAGTTGTTGCATGGCTTGGTAAATATCCCACTGACCGCCATAATCCACCGCAATAATTAAAATCATTCCTGTGTTTTGATGCGTCAATGCTTCAACTTCGGTAATTTTCTGGACTAACTTATTATTTAGGCGAGTCCGATCGCCAATGAAACGTAATTGAATATTGTTTTCATGGAGCATCTTAATTTCGCGCTCCAATCCCGATAAGAATAAGTCCATGAGATAACTCACTTCTTGCGCGGGACGGCTCCAATTTTCGCTACTAAAAGCAAACAAAGAAAGGACTTTAATTTGACGCTTAGCACAATTCTTTACAACTTGACGTGCAGCTTCTACACCAGCCCGATGTCCTGCGATGCGGGGTAAAAAGCGCTTTTTCGCCCAACGACCATTGCCATCCATAATAATGGCAATGTGTTGCGGCAGTTTAGCAGTTTTCATTAAATTGCCATTAAATCAGATTCTTTTGTCGTCGTTAGTTGATCTACTTCAACTACATACCTGTCTGTTAACTTTTGCACTTCATCAGAGTAACGACGTTCTTCATCTTCAGTGATTTGTTTTGATTTAAGTAAATCTTTTAATTCTGTATTCGCATCTCGGCGAACATTACGAATACTGACACGTGCAGTTTCTGCTTCGTTGCGTAAAACTTTAATTAATTCTTTACGGCGTTCTTCATTCAATGCGGGCAAAGGTACGCGGATGACATCCCCTGTTGTTGCCGGATTTAAACCTAAATCGGAATTGAGAATCGCTTTCTCAATTAAAGAAACCATTTTCTTTTCCCAGGGCGAAATGGTTAACGTTCGTGAATCTGTCACAGTAATACTAGCCACCTGATTAATTGGCATCTCACTACCGTAATAATCAACTCGAACATGATCCAGAATACCTGGATTGGCTCGACCCGTTCTTAATTTTGTAATTTCAGTTTTAAATGAATCAATGCTCTTACGCATACGCGTTTCAGCATCTTTGATAACTTTTTGCATTGCTATTCTCCACTATGAATCAGTGTACCGACATCCTCGCCCAATGTAATACGGCGCAAAGCACCTTGCTTATTCATGTTAAAGACGCGTAAAGGAAGATTTTGATCTTGGCAAAGTAAAATGGCCGTTAAATCCATGACGCCCAAACGTTTACTAATAACTTCATCATAGTGAAGTTGCTGATAACGTTCTGCTTTTGGATGTTTGATAGGATCGTGATCATAAACCCCATCAACCTTGGTTGCTTTCAAGACAATATCAGCATTAATTTCAATACCGCGTAATGCCGCAGCCGAATCTGTTGTTACGAGTGGATTGCCTGTACCACCAGATAGGATGACGACTCTACCTTGCTGTAATTTTTCTTGAACATTATATCGATCGTATTGGTCAGCAATACCAGGAATACCAAACGAAGACATTAAGCAAACGGGCGTATTTTTCTTTTCAATGGCATCGCGTAAAGCCAGTCCATTAATAACCGTCGCCAACATGCCCATTTGATCCCCTGTAATGCGATCAAAACCTGCTGCATTCAAATCGGCGCCGCGAATCAAATTCCCGCCGCCGATAACCAATGCAACTTGAACACCTAGCGAGGTGGCGCCTACAATTTCTTGAGCAATTCGCGAAAGCTTACTTGCATCAATACCAAATAAATGATCGCCTTGTAATGCTTCGCCGCTTAATTTTAATAAAATCCTTCGATAAATAGGCTTTCCAGTTTTATCCATATAGACGCCTTATTGATTAGCTGCCTTGTACTTGTGACATCACTGTTTCTTTAAAATCTTCGGAAATTTTTTCAATACCCTCGCCTACTTCAAAGCGATAAAACGCTAAGACTCTGGCACGATTTTTGTTCAGTAAACTACCCACGGTAACATCCGGATCTTTCACATAGGGCTGACCCACTAAACTGACTTCGTCGAGGTATTTCTTTAAACGGCCAACAACCATTTTCTCAATAATTTCTTGTGGCTTACCGCTAGTTGCTGCTTGCGCCATGTAAATTTCTTTTTCTTTAGCAATCACATCTTGTGGCACTTGATCTGGAGAAACCACGATGGGACGACTAGCAGCAATGTGCATAGCTACATCACGAGCCAAGTCTTTATTATCAACATCTAATTCCACAATAACACCAATCCGACTGCCATGAACGTATGTACCCACGCTCGTTGCTTTTGGGTTACTTAATACAATGCGTCGCACTTGCACATTTTCACCAACTTTAGCAACTAGATTAAGACGCGCTTCTTCAACCGTTTGCGTGCTTTGGCTTTGCAATGGTAATGTCATGAATTGAGTCAACTCTTGCACTTGTTGTTGCAACGCAGTTTCGCCAACCGCCTTAACAAACGCCATAAAGTTTTCATCTCGCGCCACAAAATCGGTTTCACTATTAACTTCAACCATGGCGGCTTGATTATTCTTTTCAGCAATAAAAACTGCACCTTCTGCAGCAATACGGTCTGCTTTTTTATCTGCCTTTGTTCGACCTGATTTACGCAACTCTTCAATTGCTAATTCCATATCACCATTGCTTAGCTCTAATGCTCTTTTGCATTCCATCATGCCTGCACTGGTTCTTTCACGTAACTCTTTTACAAGTGCCGCTGTAATATTTGCCATGTCTTACCTCTTACTTCGTCTCATTATTATCTGTTTCGATGCCCGCAGAACCTGCGTTCGTTTCATCGCTTTCAGCTTCAATAAAGTCATCTTCGCTTTCAACACCACCATCCAATGCACTGGCACGGGCTTCTAAAATGGTATCGGCAACACAAGACGTATAAAAACGTAAAGCACGTGTGGAATCATCATTACCTGGAATAATATAAGACACACCTTCAGGATCGTTGTTTGAATCCACGATGCCAATCACAGGAATACCTAAACGGTTTGCTTCACGAACAGCAATCTTTTCGTGACCTACATCAATAACAAACAAGGCATCAGGTATACCGCCCATGTTTTTAATACCGCCCAAGCTATTCATCAACTTATTTTTTTCGCGTTCTAAGCCCAAAATTTCTTTTTTGGTTAAACGACCAAATTTACCGGACTCAAACATGGCTTCTAATTCTTTTAAACGTTTAATGGATTGGCGAATTGTTTTGTAATTCGTCAACATACCACCCAACCAACGGCGGTTCACGTAAGGCATTTTGCAACGCTCTGCTTCAGCTTGCACAATGTCTTGCGCAGCGTATTTTGTACCTACGAATAAAATCTTGCCTTTTTTAGCGGCAGTGCTACTGATAAAATTTAAAGCATCTTGAAATAAAGGTAAGGTTTTACCTAAATTGATGATATGAATCTTGTTACGGGACCCATAAATGTAAGGTGCCATTTTGGGATTCCAGTAACGTGTTTGATGTCCAAAATGTACACCGGCCTTCAATAATTCTTGAATTGTGACTTGCATTAAATTTTCCTCTTGGGTTAAGCCTCCGCTCATCCGCCTCACCAACTTTTCCTTAAAAATCAAGGGCAAGCACCCGGCAAAACGTTCCAATAAGCGTGTGGGACTAAGTTATTATTGCTTAATAAAGCACGCCTTTATACCATAGAACCACTTTATCAACAATATGAGAGATGCATGTCCACTATCACCATTAAAACCCCTGACGAAATCGAAAAAATGCGCATTGTCGGTAAATTAGCGGCTCAAGTGCTCGAAATGATTGAGCCTTATGTGGTCGTCGGCATTACGACGGATGAGCTCAACCAAATTTGCCATGATTATATCGTTAACGAACAAAAGGCTATTCCTGCACCTCTAAATTACCAGGGTTTTCCTAAATCTATCTGTACTTCAGTGAATCATGTCGTTTGTCATGGCATACCTGGACCCAAAAAATTAAAAGAAGGCGATATTATCAATATTGATGTCACGGTTCTTAAAGATGGGTATCATGGCGATACTAGTAAAATGTTTTTTGTCGGCAAGCCATCCATTTTAGCCGAACGTCTAGTAAAAATTACTTTAGAATGCCTGCATGTTGGTATTCAACAAGTGAAACCCGGCAATCATTTCGGCGACATTGGTGCCGCCATCCAAACGTTCGCAGAAAAAAATCGTTTTACTGTGGTTCGGGAATACTGCGGTCATGGGATTGGAAAAATCTTTCATGAAGCTCCCAATGTTTTACATTATGGTACACCAGGCACAGGCGCTGTTTTAGAACCCGGCATGATTTTTACCATTGAACCCATGATTAATGCTGGCAAACGCGATGTAAAATTGTTACCCGATGGATGGACGGTCGTGACTAAAGATCATGCCCTTTCTGCACAATGGGAACATACCATCTTAGTTACTGACACTGGTTTTGACGTCCTAACAAAGCGCACTGAAGAAAATTTTTAATTAAGGAGATCACCATGTTTGAATTACCCAAACTACCCTATGCACTTGACGCCTTACAACCTTACATATCCAAAGAAACCCTCGAATATCATTACGGAAAACATCATCAAACTTATGTCAATAATCTAAATAATCTTGTCAAAGATACCGAATTTGCGTCCATGTCTTTAGAAGATATTATTATGAAATCCACCGGCGGCGTTTTTAACAATGCAGCACAAGATTGGAATCATACTTTTTATTGGAATTGCATGACGCCTAAAAGCTCGGGTGAACCCACTGGAAAATTAGCGGATGCCATTAAGAAAAAATTTGGCTCTTTCGACGAATTTAAAAAATTATTTTCGCAATCAGCTACGACTTTATTTGGTTCAGGCTGGACTTGGCTTGCCAAAAATGCCCAAGGCGAGCTTGAAATTATCAATACTGGCAATGCAGGACTGCCGATGAAAGAAGGCAAAAAAGCACTATTAACTTGTGATGTCTGGGAACACGCCTATTATATTGATTACCGCAATGTTCGCGCCAAATATGTAGAAAACTTTTGGCAATTGGTCAATTGGGATTTTGTAGAGAAAAATTTTGCCTAACAATTTCATGAAAGAAAAAAGCCCTGTTTATCAGGGCTTTTTTATTAGCACTCTAATGGATATTCACTCGACACGATTTTTTATTTACCACTTCTTCTTTAAAGTCACCATCATTCGCATGATGGAACAACGAATTAAGCCCGCAAACATTAGCAAATCGATGTTTTTTCTTCATCGTATTCACATGAGGTTTGTGTGCAAACTTTTTCATCGAATGCTGCACTAATTGGCTTAATATTGTTGGGTCATTGAGTTTATCAAACGTATCAACTTTATGATTCAGAATCGCACAAACAATAGCATTCGCACAATCCAATCCTAATTGCTTAGTCTCTTCCAATGAACATTGATTTAAATTGGAAGCATACATTTTAATTAATCGGTCAGCGATCTTCTCGAATTGCTCTTTTAAATCATCATCAGGAAAAAAAGATGCTGACTCACGATACTGATGCTTTTTTTTATGTTGTCGCCACATGGCTATACCCACACCCGTAGCAACACCACCTACTGTAACTGCAGCACCCAAACCCGCCGAGACTAATGTTGAAATAACGCCTAACGCAGCAAGCATAATCAACAATCCGGTAATTGCACTGGTTCCCAAACCCACAGACGCCTCAAGTAACCAATCGCGACGTGTTTTTGGAAAAGATGAATTACCCAAAGCTAAATGCGCAATTTCTTGCTGAAATAAACACAATGAATTAACAAATGTTTCTTTGAATACATGATTTAATTGGATATTGTCAGTCATGATATAACCCTCCTGGTTTTATTTTTTTCTTCACCCCTTCAATCTAACAAAATAAAATTAACACAAGCTTAACCGAGAGCATTTAGCCTTCACCATTACTTCGTATTTAACTAGGATGTGACGACAATTCGAAGCTACCCCTTTGTTTTTATGAAATAAAGCACAGGGGCGAAAAAAATTATTTAAAACACGGCTGCATAGAAAGTAGCAAGCTCTCTTCACATTGAATTTGTTTATTCACCGTTTGACTATATTGATGCGCCAGCTGCTTTAATGGGAATTTTTTGTTCTCATTAAAAAAATACAAATGAGAATTAGCACTTACCGTAATACCTAGCGTAGTACCAGTAATTATTCCTAACACTATACCACCTAAAACACCGCCAATAATGGCGCCCGGCAAGCCTCCAATTGCAGATCCAATCACTGAACCAAGCATAAAACCCAGCGTGGCGCCCGCAATAAACCCCAAAACAGCGCCTAGAAAACTCAGAGCGCCTACTATCATTTGCTGACTAACTGTCAAATGTTTTAGTTTTTTCTCATAATGAGTAGCCGCCTGCTGCAAATGTTGAATATGTTTTTTCTGACATTTGAGTAAATAAGTGCAAAGCTCAATAAATGATTGGTCTTTTACATCATCATTACCATCAATAGGTTTATGTTGATAAAAATCAATCAAGCATCGAGTCAATTGATTCGTATTTTCAACTATAAACTTTATCTCAGCACGTTTTGCCTGTATTGATGCAGAAGAATATTTATCGACTTTTTCTTCAATTCCTTGAAAAGCAAACTCCTCTTTGATAATCATTTTTTGCAAAAAATGAATTTTATTATTTATTTCTCTAGGAAAACTTAGCACTTTTAAATTTATCCAAGATAAATTGTCTAAAGTTAGCAGCTGCAGTTCAGAATTTAACCGTAGCGTTTCCTTTTCAAAATCATCTAATACTGATACTTCATACGCATCATTTTTAAAAACATCATCTGTATTCACTTGCTCTGATTTTAAATAAGGCTCCATGCCTAACTTCAAATATTCATCAAGGTCTAGCAAATATTGCTTATCTAGAAAAGTAAATTCTATAAACTTAAAACCTGCATTTTCGCAAATTTCCTTGTTAGATGAATCATGATCAACACAAACAGCGTTCGTAATATCAATAAAAGGATTATCGATATTTAATAATAAAATACCTTCATCATTAACCGCTTTGGTTTTATTTAATGTCACTTGCACCCACTTTAGAAGAGAGATCGCTGGCGATGATCCAAATACATCGATACTATTAAATATTTCTTCTTGTGGAAACCAAGTCGCTAGTTTGTCTTCTATTTTCTTTTGTGAAATATTCCCAAAACTGCATTGGAAAAATTTTTTATGTTGCGCAAGTTGACGCAACACTATTGATATTTCTTTATCAAAACCTGCAATTTCCTGCATTTGATTATTTTCAGTAGCCAAAGTTACTTGAGATAAAACTGCAAGTGCTTCAAAACGCCAACACACAGCTGTTTTTAAACCATCAAAGATATAATTTGCTAACTCTTTATAAGATAAATTATTTTCTGCCACCTCTGTTTTTCTAACTTTAATAGTAACAACCGTTGATGTATCCGCAATGGAAATCTGTTTATAATAGGTGGCATAAATAAATTCTTCATCATTTTCTTTTTCATAAATAATACAATCATTAGGATTTTTAAAAGTAGCAATTTTATCTTTAATTTGTTGTGAAGATAATTTTTTCAGATCAATCATTTAAAAGACCTTGAATCAATTATTGAGGTTAACGTTGCAGAAGATGCTTTTCTAGTAAGAGCGCATGAGAGCGTAAGCTTTTAAGTTCTTCAAGTAAATCCAATATTACTGCAATTCCTGCAGCATTAACTTCCAAATCTCGTTGCAAACGCAAAGCTGTTTGCATTCGTTGCAATTGCAGTATGCTAAATAAATTTTTAGTTTGAGCGATCGGTTTTATAATTTCAAATGCGATAAAATCATTAGCTTGTTCGTTTTGAACATGACAAATACGGCATAACTCTTCTAGTGTTAACAATGATTCGTCTGAATAATCCGCAATAATTATTAATTCCTTTTTTGCCATGGCATCCTCTATATAAGCCAATCTTTCCGTGGATTAAAGGGCAGCACTTGTGCCATTCGTTCATAAAGTTGCCGTTGCTCATCGGTATGCGCTGATGGAGTTTGAATTTGCACTATGGCATATTGATCGCCAGACGTAGGCTTGCCAGGCAAGCCTCGCCCCTTTAAACGCAATTTCTGTCCTGTGTGCGCATTTGCACCTAACTTTAAACCCACTGCCCCACCCAATGTAGGGATTTTAATATCTGCGCCTAACGCTGCTTCCCAAGGCGTCACGGGCAACGTAAGAATGACATCACGTCCATTTAATGAAAAAAGAGGATGCGGCTCAATTTCAACTTCCAAATAAAGATCACCGGCAGGTCCTCCACCTATACCTGGATTGCCTTGACCTGCTAAGCGCAATTGCTGACCTTGCACAGCTCCTGGCGGTATCGTCACTTTAATGGTACGTAAACGCTGCTGGATATTGCCATCAGGACTCGGCTCTTGAATTTGTAACTGCAACGTCTTGTTAATGCCATGAAAAGCATCTTCAAGAGAAATAGCAATTTTAGCGTGCGCATCACTACCACGCTGCTTAAACTCTTCAAAATCACCATGAGCAAAGCCGGAAGGATGACGTCTGCCGCCTCTACTTCTACCAAAAAGCTGGGTAAAAAAATCACTAAAACCACCCAGATCGCCTTCATCAAAACCTTGTCCGTTATAGGTATAAAACTGAGTACGATCACCCCAATCCGAAGGCCTTCTAAATTCTTGACCTGCTTTCCAATTACTTCCTAATTCATCATAAGCACGGCGCTTTTCCGGATCCTTTAATACTTCATAGGCTTCTTGTAAATTTTTAAATTTTTCTTCGGCATTAGCTTCTTTACTAACATCGGGATGAAATTTTCGCGCTAAACGGCGATAGGCTTTTTGAATATCTTCTTGGGATGCTTTCTTATCTACGCCCATGACAGCGTAATAATCTTTGTATTCCATGTTAGGTATTAACTTTCTTCAGGTAATCTGACGGTCAATACATCACATTTTGCACCATGCAAGATCGCATTGGCCGTTGAACCTAATAACAATGACAAGCCATGACGTCCGTGGCTACCACAAATAATCAAATCCGCACGAATATCTTCGGCCACCTTTAAAATTTTAGTTTTCGTAGGACCAACTTCTACAAACTGACTGGATTTATGGACATTTAATTTGTCCGCCAACTTAGCCATGGCATTGCGCGCTTCTTCAATGAGTTGGCCTTCAATATCTTCAATACCTAAGTAGGCATAACTATAACCAGGTAAAGGTTCAACCACATGCACAATGCTAACCTTAGCGCCAGTAAACGTTGCCATGGCGCGTACTTTTTCAACTAAGTATTCCGTGTCACTAGTAAGATCTGTCGCAAATAAAAGTTGTTTGTACATGAATCAATTCCTTTGATTGTGGTTAAATCAAACTGGGGTAGCTGCTTTGGAAAAAACAATACGGTCATTTTTCAATCCTACTTGAATCGTATCGCCAGGTATAAATTGCCCACCTAATATTTCCTGAGCCAATGGGTTTTCGATATGCTGCTGGATAGACCGTTTTAATGGTCTGGCTCCATACACAGGATCATACCCCGTTGCTGACAAATAATCCATTGCCTCTTCCGTCACACCCAATCCATAATCTCGTTCAGATAAACGTGTACGTAGACGATTAATTTGTATTTCTGCAATAATTTTGATTTGCTCTTTATCCAATGGATGAAAAACAACAATCTCATCGATGCGATTAATAAATTCAGGACGAAAATGTTTACCCACCACACTCATGACCGCTGCTTTCATTTCAAAATAATCACCTTCCTTAGATATATCTTGAATTAATTCCGAACCTAAATTAGACGTCATAACAACCACCGTGTTACGAAAATCCACTGTGCGTCCTTGACTGTCCGTTAGACGACCATCATCTAACACTTGCAGTAAAATATTAAAAACATCAGGGTGCGCTTTTTCCATCTCATCAAGCAAAATCACCGAATAAGGTTTACGTCTGACATGTTCAGTAAGATAGCCTCCTTCTTCGTAACCCACATAACCTGGAGGGGCGCCTAATAATCGGGAAACAGAGTGTTTCTCCATAAATTCAGACATATCCAAACGAATCATGGCTTCTTCCGTATCAAATAAAAAATCAGCCAGTGTTTTACATAATTCCGTTTTACCCACACCGGTGGGCCCTAAAAATAAAAAAGAACCAATAGGACGATTAGGATCAGCGAGTCCCGCACGCGAACGTCGAATGGCATTACAAACGGCAGTGACTGCTTGGGTTTGACCCACGATACGCTTACGCAAAACATCTTCCATATGAAGCAATTTTTCTTTTTCACTCTCTAGCATTTTCGAAACGGGAATATGTGTCCATTTAGAAATGACTTCTGCAATTTCTTCATCCGTTACCTTGTTACGTAATAATTGCTTTTCTTTCGGAGCAGATTTTGAAGAATCATTTTGTAATTTTTTCTCTAACTCAGGAATCACTGCATATTGCAGTTCAGCCATGCGGGTTAAGTTTCCTGCACGTCTAGCATTGTCAAATTCAGTGCGGGCTTTTTCCAATTCACCTTTAATTGCTTGCGCATCTTGCAATGTGCCTTTTTCACTTTTCCAAATGGCATCCAGCTTGGCGTATTCCTCTTCTAATTTTTTTAAATCTGCTTCTAATTTTTCTAAATGTTTTTTAGAGCCTTCATCTTTTTCTTTTTTTAAAGCTTCACGTTCAATTTTAAGCTGAATAATGCGCCTTTCTAGGTTATCCATCATCTCAGGCTTAGAATCAATTTCCATGCGGATGTTACTAGCAGCCTCATCAATTAAATCAATCGCTTTGTCAGGCAAGTTACGATCCGTAATATAACGGTGCGATAAAGTTGCCGCTGCTACAATGGCTGAATCGGTAATTTCTACCCCATGGTGCACTTCATAACGTTCTTTTAACCCACGCAAAATGGCAATCGTATCTGGTACCGAGGGTTCATCGACCAAAACACGTTGGAACCGTCGCTCAAGAGCCGCATCTTTTTCAATGTATTTTCGATATTCATCTAGTGTAGTCGCACCCACACAATGCAATTCACCCCTGGCCAATGCCGGTTTTAGCATGTTACCTGCATCCATCGATCCTTCCGCTTTGCCGGCTCCCGCAACGGTATGTAGTTCGTCAATAAACAAAATCACCTGGCCTTCTTGTTTTGCTAATTCTTTTAATACAGCTTTCAAACGTTCTTCAAATTCGCCGCGAAATTTCGCACCGGCAATTAATGCACCTAAATCTAATGACAATAAACGCTTATCCCGCAACCCTTCAGGGACTTCACCATTCACAATGCGTTGCGCCAATCCTTCCACAATAGCGGTCTTACCAACGCCAGGCTCACCAATCAAAACAGGGTTATTTTTCGTACGTCGTTGCAAAACTTGAATAGTACGACGAATTTCTGAATCACGACCAATGACCGGGTCCAATTTTCCCTTCGCTGCTTGAGCCGTCAAATCAATTGTATATTTAGCTAATGCATTGCGTTGGTCCTCAGCATTTGGATTTTCCACGCTTTGTCCTCCACGTTCTTCATCAATGGCTTTTTCAATGGATTGCGGGGTTGCACCGCATTGACGCAAGATATCGCCCAACGATCCCTTGTCTTCCATTACTGCTAATAAAAACATTTCGCTCGATATAAATTGGTCTTTACGTTTTTGTGCAATTTTATCCATGAGGTTTAGAACACGATTTAATTCGTTGGAAACATGAACTTCGCCTCCTGTTCCTTCCACTTTAGGAAGTCGCTTGATAGCTGCATCGATTTGCGTATTGAGCGCGGAAAGGTTGACGTTAGATTTGGCAAGAACTGAGCTAATAGTGCCATTTTGCTCATTTAATAATGCTCGCATGACATGAACTGGCTCAATAACTGCTTGATCATTTCCCAGTGCCAATGATTGAGCATCGGCTAAAGCCATTTGGAACTTATTCGTTAATTTATCCATTCGCATTTGTCATTACCTCGAATTTATACCGTTCATCAATGAACATGAGGGCAAACGTAATAAGTTCAATAGTTATTAGTATTTTATCGCATTCGTTATCTTCGTGTAAGCTCACTTATGTCCTGTACATTATGAGAAGCTCTCGGAGTTGGGTTGGAGACAAGCTTGTCATGACCTGCGAAAGGACATTCATATAACTTTGTCATTCTTGTATGTGTTAGGTAATTCGTTGACACTACCTATTCTTTAAGCGCTTCTAATGCCTATCCTTTACCTCACGCGGGTCCTGTCGCTGCAGGTATCCCACTCGCTTTTTGCTCGTGGGAACCCTCCTTCCGCGCCACCCGCGTGAACGAAATCCCTCACTCTCGGTGTTGAGTAAGGAAGTTTTTATCAACGAAATATGTAACATCTACAAGGATGACAACTAGAAATTGAAATGACAGCATTGCTTCAACAGCAGGCGCTTTAGGGGGGAGGAATAATCATTCTTGAAAGAGTTGGGTCGTCTGCGATTCGAACGCAGGACCAACAGGTTAAAAGCCTGCTGCTCTACCGACTGAGCTAACGACCCAATTTCTGAAAGAAACACAGTCAGAGGCGCATATATTACTGGTTTTATGAAAAATATCAACGACCAGCAACGTCTCCCCATAAATATTTATGCAGTTGAATTTGCAATCGCACAGGTAATTGATCAGCCAATATCCAATCAGCCAATTCTCCAGCTTTTAACTCATGATAGCTCGGGGAAAGTAGAATCTGACAACGCTCAAAAAGCTTATGATCTATGATAATGTTTTTTGTCCATTCATAATCTTGTTGATGGCAAATAACAAATTTAATCTGATCCGAAGCCGACAAATAGTCAAAATTCTTCCAATAATTTCTCTCAATCTCACCCGATCCTGGAGTTTTTACGTCTAATACTTTTACTACACGGGAGTCCACCCCACTGACATCGAGCGCACCACTGGTTTCTAAGGAAACCTCATAACCCGCATCACAAAGTCGTTGCAGTAATTCTAAGCAGTCTTTTTGCGCTAAAGGTTCGCCCCCTGTCACTGTCACATAAAGCGTGTTATAGCGTTTCACTTCAGTCAAAATAGTTTCTATGTCATACCAAGTGCCGCCTTGAAAAGCATAAGCAGTATCACAATACTGGCAGCGTAACGGACAACCCGTAAGACGAATAAAAACCGTTGGCAATCCAACCGTTCTGGTTTCACCTTGCAAGGAGAAAAATATTTCAGTTAAACGAAGACGAGACATTGGATCAGTGACCAGCAGTTTTAATTTGCTTGAGTTGCTCGGATGCAACTCGTGCTGATGCCGTCCCTGGGTAATGATTAATGACTTTTTTAAAGGACACTTTAGCGTCCGACCATTTAGATTGTGCTGAATAAATTAAACCTACTTTTAACTGCGCATCAGAAACTCGAGGACTATCCGGGTAAGAAGAAACAACCGTGCCAAATTCATTGAGCGCTAAGTCATTTTTCCCCATCAAACCATAAAGTTCGCCTAGCCAGTAATGCGCGTTTGATGCAAATTGACCAGAGGGATATTTTTTTAACATGCCTTGCAAGGCATCAACTGCTTCATTGTATTTTTTAACTTTAATTAAATTATAAGCCGTCTGATAAATTTGTTGCTCTTCCGCAACATTGGGTTGATCACCACCAACAGCCGTTTTCTTCAACCGAGCATCGGTATTTGTCGTATCTGCACCTAATGTAGTTTTTGCTGTTTGCTTTGTCGTAGCGATTTTATTTAGCTTAGATTTCGCATTGTCTGCGGAAGCATCATCTGTTGCTGGCACGGTACTTCCTTCCACCGCGCCTGCCGCTATTTTTTTATCTGTTTTTGAATTTTGTTGTGCGAGTCGCTTATCTAAATCCGTGTATATGCTTTTTTGCTGATTTTGCATGACCTGCAATTGATGCGTTAATTCTTCCACTTGGCCGCGTAACGATTGAATTTGATCTTGTAAGGATTCAATGCGCGCTATGCTTTCACTGCTCTGTAAATTATTCAATTGCTGCTCTAAATGCTGAACACGCTGATCAAGGCCCGATGTGCCAGCTGATGATGAGGCAGTGGACGAAGAAGACTGCGCAGGAAGAAATGTATTATCAGAGGCATCGCCGCCCTGACCCGAATCAGAATCATTATCAAATTGCTGTTGCATTGCATCTGCATCAAAAACAGGTGCTTCTGCAAAAGCGGGTACAGCAATGCAAGCTAGCATTGCTGTACTTAAGACGACACTGATTCGATAAAGAAAAGTCATAGTTATTGCTGCAAGTAAACTAACACACCACGGCGATCGCGTTGATAGTCGGCTTCGCTGTGACCTGATGAAGCTAATTTTTCAGCACCATAACTTACTACGCGAACCTGATTGCGATTCACACCCTTTTCAGCAAGTATTTGGGCAACAGCCTTTGCACGTCGTTCGCCTAAGCCAATGTTATATTCGCGGCTTCCGCGAGGATCGGTATGGCCTTCGAGCATGGCTTTTGAGCTTGGATTAGCAGCAAGCTTTTCTGCATTCGCAGAAATAGCAGGCTTATCTTCGTCATGCACCACATTGCTATCAAAGTCAAAGTAGTACGTACGATTAGCAGCAAGATGCGTGCCTTGCTGATCGCCAAACTTCGTATCTTCGCCTAAACCTGAAGATTGAGAACCTTCATCAGTATAAGCTGAATTTGCATCGTTAATTGCCAATTCATCTTGTGGTTTATGCTTTGAAGTACAGCCAACAAGCGCTATGACAGAACAAACTAACGCAACATCTATCCATTGTTTTAATTTCATGGTACCCCCAAGCTTTTTTGCATTAACGTTAACGCAAAAGTATACCCCGAAATACTTACTTATCAAGTAGTAACACTACCCCTTTTAGCCTAAGAAGGGTGACCATGCTGGATCTTGAGCCTCCCCATTACGAGCAGGTAAAATTAATTGAATTCTACCATCACTGGAAACCATCCCTAAGACATTACGACCACCTAAAACTGTATCATACAGTATCATGCTGCCATTCGGTGCCACACTTGGCGAGGCGCTATCAGTGGATTTATTGCTTAAAACACGAACTACACCAGTATCTAGATCTAAAATCGCAATGCTATAGACACCCGCAACGCTATGAATCATGGCAACATGGCTACCGTCAGCTGTGTACGAAGCACGTGCGTTGTAATTGCCATCGTAAGAAAGACGCGAAATGGCTCTGTTCGCTAAATTCACTTGATAAATTTGCGGACCACCCCCGCGATTAGATGTAAATAATAGGGAGCGACCATCCGGTGACCAGGAAGGCTCCGTATTAATATAAAAATCATTGGTTATTTGAGTCAGATGCCGCGAAGCAATGTCCATCACATAAACATTGGGTGAACCGCTCTTGGACAAGACCAAAGCAAGTTTACGTCCATCAGGAGACCATGCTGGCGCGCCATTGATGCCTGGATAATTACTAACCAAAGTGCGCGCACCAGTGATAATGTTTTGGGTATAAATATTGGCTTGACGATGCTCAAAAGAAACATAGGCAATTTGATTACCTCTGGGCGACCAAGCAGGAGACATGATTGGTTCGGGTGAGCTTAATAAAGGCCTTGGGTTATAGCCATCTTGATCCGCAACCTCGAGTAAATACCGCGTTTGTTCAGGTGTTTTTTGCACTACGACATAAGCCAATTTAGTGGAAAATACGCCTTTCACGCCAATAAGATGCTGATAAACCAGGTCGCTGATATGATGAGCAATCGCCCGCAATTCATGTTCAGAAACCGTATAATGCTGACTAAGCGCCGTTGCTCCTTTACCTTGCAATGCGTCTAATAATTTAAAACTAATCTCATAGCGGCCATTACCCAGCGATTGAACCTTTCCTATGACGGTATTATCTGTAGGCTGACTGGCGACCTTGAAACGTCCACTATTCTGCAAATCATTCCCAATGATTTTGGAAATATTTTGCGGCGCTTCATCTGCACCTTGGAAAGGAATGACTGCAATGGGAATCGCCCCTGCAACACCTCGGGTTAATTCCATGCTAATCATGGCAAATGACCCGTGCGAAACCAACCAACCGGCCATTAACACTATACCTATCAAAATTTTACGCATATGTATGCCCTTATCTCGAGTCTCAGCTTGGGGGAAGAATAGCATGAATAAATGAGCGCTGCGAATTACCCATCGTTTAAAATATTTTCTGGTTTTACTTTTAAATTAAATTCTCGGAACAATTCAAAAGCATCTGCTTCTTTAGGCACGGGTAAAGGAGATGCCTTCATAACAGCAGCGCGTGCCGAATTATCCAAAGCAGTATCACCGCTTGAACGAATAACACGGACTTCCGTAACCATACCGCCGGGTGCCAGATGAATTAATAAAACACAGTATAATTTCTTATTTACTTGTGAAGGAACTATCCAATGCTCGCTAATGGCTTGCTGAATCAATGCTTGGTATTTATTAACGATGCCTTGCGCTTGATGCACTTCAGAACCCTTGATATGAATATTTTCATTTACTAATTGTTGACGCATGGATTTTTCAGTTTGTTGCCGCAAAGCAGTTTGGAATTGTTTTTGTAAGTCTTTTTGCTGTTGAATCTTTTTCTTTTCGGTTTGTTTTTTCAATTTATTTAAATCTGCTAATAAATCTTTACCAAAAATTTGTTCTTGTTTTATTTTTTTAAATGTTGGCTTCGTCGGTTTAGTAGTCTTTAAAGCAATCACATCTTTAGCTTCGATTTTCGGAGTGGGTTTAGGATTTTCCACCGCTTTTACAAGCGGTTTTTGTGGCTCAATGGGTGGTGGTGTAGAGGGTGTAACGATTTTACTTTTCTCTGTATCGCCTAAAACAACTGCACTGATAACGTCATTTTTATTGGTATTTTCGACCACCATCAGCGGGGCTGTAAACTCAAAGCTTAAAATCAAAACCAATAAAATGCCTACGTGGAAAATCAAAGAAACAATAAAATAAGTTCTATTTTCTGACATAGCTATTATCCCGTTTTTGAATCAGACGGGGAGGGTTCCGTAATCAACCCTACACTTTTTGCTCCTGCTTGTTGTAATAACACCATGGCTTCAATGACTTTTCCATAATTGACATTTTTATCTCCGCGCACTAGCACGGGACGTTGTGGCGCGGCTTCATGCGTTGCTAACTGAGCAGTGACTAATGAACTTAAAGTGCGAGCCGGAATGGGTTGATTGGGTTTATCCGCTACATTCAAATAAAAATTGCCGGCCACATCCACCGTCACAATTAAGGGTTCTTTTTGTTGTTCTGTTAATGCTTTTGCTGCCGTCTTTGGTAGATTTACTTTAACACCTTGCGTCAAAAGTGGTGCAGTAATCATGAAAATCACTAATAAGACCAACATGACGTCAATAAAAGGCACCACATTAATATCCGACATGGGACGCCGCGATCCAGGTTGATGAATGTGTGCCATGGGCTTACTCCATTACTTCCATAGGACGTACTGGGGATGGGGTTGGTATTGGAGCTGGCTGCGTTTGACGAATCAAAATATTAATAAATTCTTCTTCAAAGGCATCAAACCGATTCATTAAACGACCGATATCCGTTAAAAAACGATTGTATGCAATCACGGCAGGGATAGCAGCAAACAATCCTAATGCCGTTGCAATTAAAGCTTCGGCAATACCCGGAGCAACCATGGAAATTGTTGCTTGTTGTACATTCGCAAGTGCCGTAAATGCTTGCATGATACCCCATACTGTTCCAAACAAACCAATATAAGGACTCGTTGAACCGACGATAGCTAAGAAAGGCAAATGTATTTCGAGTTTGTCATTTTCGCGCACTTGTGCCACGTGCATGGCGCGCTTAGTGTTCTCAATAATGGCATCTAAGGTGCTGCCGGCTTGCTTACGAAAACGTTGAAATTCTTTAAAGCCCGCATAAAAAATCGCTTCCAAGCCTTCACGTTGTTCTCTGCTTCCTTCACCATACAATCGTGATAAATCTTCGCCAGACCAAAAAGCGCGTTCGAATTTTGTTGCTGCCTGACACATCCGGCGCAAATAAAAAGCACGTTCTAAAATGTACGTCCAGGAAAAAATAGAAGCACCTAATAAAACCAGCATCACGCACTTTACGATCAGGCTTGCGTGGATGAAATAGTTAAACAAACTGGCATCATAACTCACGTTGTTTCTCCCGATAATTAAATTTTAGTGTGACACAACTCATCACTGAAATCACCCTAGCTTTCAACACCTTCAAATAAATTCATGGTTTGAGCACTTAATAATTTATCCGGTATTTTTAAACCAAAATGCCTATACGCATGATGGGTAGCAATCCTGCCACGGGGTGTGCGTAAAATGAAACCTTGCTGAATAAGAAACGGTTCAATGACATCTTCGATGGTATGTTTTTCTTCGTTAATAAAAGCTGCCAAACTTTCAAGACCGACGGGGCCACCGGCGAATTTTTCAATGAGGGCCAATAATAATTTCTGATCCATTAAATCAAAACCCTGACTATCCACATTTAAAAAATCCAATGCTTGCTTAACGATCACGCTGGTAACCACGCCATTGCTTTTTACTTCCGCATAATCCCTCACCCGTCGCAGCAAACGGTTAGCAATACGTGGCGTTCCTCGGGATCGACGACCAATCTCTTCCGCACCTTCCTGTTCAAGTTCAACTTTTAAAATTTGTGCTGAACGCATCACAATTTGTAATAAATCGTTGACTTGATAAAACTCCAAACGTTGCACAATGCCAAAGCGATCGCGCAAAGGTGATGTTAATAATCCAGCGCGCGTTGTGGCGCCAATCAGCGTGAATGGAGGCAAGTCTAATTTGATGGATCGAGCCGAAGGACCTTCGCCAATCATAATGTCAATTTGATAATCTTCCATGGCGGGATAAAGCACTTCCTCTACCACGGGACTTAAACGATGAATCTCGTCAATAAATAACACATCCCCTGCCTGCATATTGGTAAGCAATGCTGCCACATCGCCCGGACGTTCGAGCACAGGACCTGACGTTTGTTTAAGATTTACACCCAATTCATTCGAAATAATATTGGCTAGCGTGGTTTTTCCGAGCCCAGGAGGTCCAAAAATAAGTACGTGATCCAACGGCTCGGCACGCGCTTTCGTTGCACGTATGAAAATATCCATTTGCTGGCGCACCGCTTCTTGACCAATGTAGTCAGCCAATTGCTTGGGTCTTAATGCTCGATCAATCGGATCTGACTGTTGTTGTTCAGGGGTAATGAGTCGATCACTCATCATTATGCTATCTCCCGTAAAGCGTGGCGTATTAATTCTTCACTACTTGCCGCACCATCATCAATTTTGGAAATGGTTCTTGCGGCTTCTTGTGGTTTAAAACCGAGAGCGACTAAAGCAGCAATGGCATCTTGTAAAATGGGATACCGATTGCCCTTGGCATGCGCAGCTGTTTGCCGTTCTTCTAAAGGCACTTCGTCATACCAAGCCGCTAATTTGTCTTGCATCTCAATAATTAAACGTTCTGCTGTTTTTTTCCCTATGCCCGGCAAGCGCGTTAAGCTTGCAGCATCGTTATTCAATACGCCACGTACAAATTCATCGATGGATGCGCTGGATAAAATTGTCAATGCCATGCGCGGACCCACTCCATTGACTTTTAACAATACCCGAAAAAGCTGACGCTCTTTCGCAGTAAAAAATCCATATAAATGATGTGCATCTTCACGAACCACGAAATGAGTAAACAAATTAACTTCTTGACCCACCTCCGGCAATTGATAAAACGTGCTCATGGGCGCATCCACTTCATAGCCTATCCCTTGCACATCAATTAACAATTGCGGTGCTTGTTTTTCTAAAAGAATGCCACGAATTTTTCCTATCATGTGTATCCTTAAATAATCAAATCGCTAAAGCGTTTAAAGCTTCGAACGTGCGCATGGCAAAGTGCGATGGCCAATGCATCCGCCGTATCGGCTTGCAATCGACCACTTAAATTCAACAAACGCTGTACCATATATTGCACTTGCTCCTTTTTTGCAGCGCCATGACCAACAACAGATTTTTTTACCTGACGTGCGGAATATTCTGCGACAGGAATGGGGCAAGCTACAATAGCTGCGCCACGCGCCTGCCCTAATTTTAAAGCTGAGTTGGGGTTTTCATGCATGAACACTTGCTCAATAGCAGCTTCTTGTGGCTGATGCGTATTAATAACTTGTTGGATACCGAAGTAAATTTGTCGCAAGCGCTCAGCAACAGGATAAGTTGCTACATCAATATAACCGCTCGCAATATGCAAATGGCGATTGCCTTCTACACGAATCACACCGTAACCCGTACGACGCGAGCCAGGATCGATCCCAATGATCACGGTCATAGATGGTCCCCATGGCATTAACTTACAAAAGTATACCAGCTATGTCAGATCACCTAGAATGTTTTCCGCTATGTCCGCATTGGAATAGACTGATTGGACATCGTCTAAATCTTCTAAGGCATCAATCAAATCGACCACTTTTTCGGCGATCTCTTTATCTGTCACTGGCACTTCTGTACTGGCTATCAAGGTAATGTCGGATTGCTGCGGCTGAAATCCACGTTTGATCAATTGATTTTTTATCAATAAAAAATTCTCAGGCAACGTGATGACTTCGATGCTTTTATCCGTATGTAGCGTAATGTCTTCGGCACCATTCTCCAATGCAAACTCCATGAGTCGCTCTTCATCCGTACCTGGTGCAAAAATCAATTGGCCCAATTTTTTAAATAAATAGGCCACCGAACCATCCGTGCCTAAATTACCACCGTGCTTGGTGAATGCATGCCGTATTTCAGCGACCGTGCGATTACGGTTATTGGTTAGACATGCCACCATGACAGCAATACCGCCTGGACCATAACCTTCGTACGTTACTTCATCCAGATTTTCACCTTCCATGCCGCCCACACCCCGTTTAATAGCGCGATCAATGACATCACGCGTCATATTGGCTTCTAAAGCTTTATCCAATGCAGCACGTAAACGCGGATTAGAATTTGCTTCACCGCCACCCATTTTAGCTGCCACGGTAATTTCGCGAATTAATTTTGTATATAGCTTTCCACGCTTCGCATCTTGCTTTGCTTTATGACGTTTTATGTTTGCCCACTTACTATGTCCTGCCATATTTCACCTTACTTATTTTGACTCTTTGGTTTTGACCACGCGAATGCCCAATTCAATTAATTGTTCAGGTTCAACTGTCGATGGTGCATCCATTAGAGGACAAGTGGCTGATTGCGTTTTGGGAAATGCAATGACATCACGAATCGAACTTGCGCCTGTCATAATCATGGCAAGCCGATCAAGACCAAATGCAATTCCGCCATGCGGAGGGCATCCTAAACGCATTGCCGTCAGAAGATGGCCAAATTTTTCTTCAGCTTCTTGCTCATCAATGGTTAATAATTTAAAAACGGCTTTTTGCATAGCAACTGAATTAATACGAATGGAACCACCACCCAATTCACTGCCATTTAAAACCATGTCATAAGCACGCGCTAAAGTAGATTCAGGATTTTTACCCAATTCATCCACGCTCTCCACTTTGGGTGCGGTGAAGGGATGGTGACAAGCAACCAATCTACCTTCACTTTTTTCGAACATTGGGAAATCAACTACCCATAAAATTTTATAACCCTCTTCCACTAAACCACGGTCATGACCAATACGTACTCTTAATGCACCTAACGCATCACTGACGATTTGTGCTTTATCAGCACCAAAGAAAATAATATCGCCCACTTTGGCTTTGGTGCGTTCAAGAATTTGTGTAATCACTGCATCCGGTAAAAATTTTAAGATGGGTGATTGCAAACCTTCTTTACCTTCGCTATTGATTTTAATGTAAGCAAGACCACGTGCGCCAAATACACTAATGTATTGGGTATAATCATCAATTTCTTTTCGACTTAATTCCGCACCCCCTGGCACACACAAAGCAGTCACGCGACTGTGTGGGTCATTCGCAGCTTCTTTAAACACTTTAAATTCGACATCTTTCACTAAATCCGCAATATCCACTAATTCAAGTGGGATACGCAAATCTGGCTTATCGGAACCAAAGCGACGCATTGCTTCAGCATGCGTCAGGCGAGGAAACGGCGTGGGAAACTCAACGTTCAGTAAATCTTTAAACAACTGACGTATCATGTTTTCCATGATGGTTTGAATTTCTTCTTCATTTAAAAAAGATGTTTCAATATCTAATTGCGTAAATTCAGGTTGACGGTCCGCACGCAAATCTTCATCACGAAAACAACGAACAATTTGATAATAACGATCCATTCCCGCCATCATTAAAATTTGTTTGAATTGTTGCGGCGATTGCGGCAATGCAAAAAAATGCCCCGGGCGCGTACGACTCGGCACCAAATAATCGCGCGCACCTTCTGGCGTTGCGCGCGTTAAAATCGGTGTCTCAACATCAATGAACCCTGCAGCATCCAAAAAGCGACGCAAATGTTGCGTAATCTTCGCGCGGAAGCGCAAACGCTCTAACATCTGCGGGCGACGAATATCCAAATACCGGTAATGAAGACGCGTTTCTTCACCCACTTCTTCATCATCAATAAGAAAAGGTAACGGGTCTGAACGATTTAAAATAGTCACTTCAGTTGCATTCACTTCCACTTCGCCGGTTTTTAGATGAGGATTAATGGTGCCTGCCGGACGTTTTCTTACGATACCTTCTACTTGAATGACAAATTCGTTACGTAGCGCTTCTGCATGATGAAATGCAGTGGCTTGTTCAGGTGCCACCACCACTTGCACAATGCCTTCACGATCACGTAAGTCGATAAAAATAACACCGCCATGATCACGTCGACGATGTACCCATCCTGTTAATTTTACTTTTTGATCTAATAAATCAGCCGTGACTTGGCCACAATAATGACTACGCATGAAAAACTTACCTTAAATTTTATTATGTATAGCAGCTGTAGGAGAAACTTCCGGTTGTACAACACCCAGTGAGATAACAAACTTTAATGCTTGATCCACACTCATTTCCAATTCAATGACCTTACTTCGGGGTGCCATCATTAAAAAGCCTGACGTTGGATTGGGCGTTGTCGGAATAAAATAACTCACCATGGTCTCATCCAATGCACCTTCAATGGCTTTACCCACTTCACCCGTTTGAAAAGCAACGCTCCATACGCCTGGGCAGGGATATTCCACCAATAAAACCTTTCTAAAAGACTGACCGCCCGGTGAAAACAATGTTTGAGTTACTTGCTTTACACCGGTATAAACTGTTCGCACCAAGGGAATGCGTGCCATGGTAGCATCGCCGAGTGCAACAAACCATCTACCAATGACATTCGCAGCAAAAACACCGGTTAAAAAAATGACTGCCAAGGTAATAATCATACCAATGCCGGGAATGTGTACCCCTAATAAAACATCGGGCTGAAATTGAGGTGGTAACAATAGTAATGACTTACTCAACAAATCCACTAAGAATTTGATGACTAACAAAGTGACCCAAATCGGCAACCAAACCAACAACCCTGAAATGAAATACTTTCGCATTTGTGCTAACACATTTCCCCCGACCTGCTATAAAAAGGCGATTTGTCAAAAATTCTAGTATTTTAATAAGATAAGGCGATAAGAGTACAGTTAAATGATTACTACGTCATGCGTAATTTGAATAAATGCTTATTTATAGTCATGCTATTGATTTTATTGATTTTTAGGAGAATAGGACGGTGACTTCCTCATCAATTTTAATTACCGGATGCTCGAGTGGTATTGGGCTTTATACTGCAAAAGCCCTACAACAACGGGGGTATCAAGTGTTTGCTTCAGCACGCAAACTTGAAGACGTTAGTAAATTAAAGGCGCTCGGATTAAATAGTATTCAGCTTGATGTCAACGATCCAGCATCACACCAACAAGCACTTGATACAATCTTAAAGCAGACGGGTGGCACGTTGGATGCTTTATTTAATAATGCAGGTTTTTTGTTGGCTGGAGCTATCGAGGATTTGAAACCCGATCAAATACGCGCTCAATTTGAAACAAACGTATTTGGACCTATTGCGCTCAGTCGAGCAGTACTACCGATTATGCGACAACAAGGCCATGGACGGATTATTCAAAATAGTTCCATTCTTGGGCTTGTCACTTTGCCATTTTATGGCGCTTATAATGCTTCAAAATTTGCTCTCGAAGGATTTAGCAGGACCTTACGTCAAGAATTACGCGGCACATCGATTCATGTGTCTTTAATTAACCCAGGACCTATCGAAAGTGCGTTACGAAAAAATGCCTTTCAGCATTACCAAGCAACTTTGCAACAGCAAAACACATTACACACGAATACCTACAAAAAATTGGAGGCAAATTATTTTGATCCTAGCAAGAGTGATAAAAAAATCATGCAATCGCCAGAAGCTGTGATAAAAAAATTGATTCTTGCGTTGGAGAGTAAGAAACCACGCTTACATTATGTCGTAGGCCTTCCTGCGCAAAGTTTAGCAATACTGCAACGCATGTTGCCAGAATCACTTTTTGAATGGTTACTGACAAAGATTAGTCGGTAAGTATATTTTTTTGAGAAGTAATTGCAGCCTGATTGGATTTATCTCATCATAGCGCGCTATAAGCTTTAAAAGATGGATTACTTTATGTCACCTTATATTCTAGTTCTTTATTATAGTCGCTACGGCGCTGTAAAACAAATGGCCCAATTGATTGCTCGCGGGATTGAATCACAAGGCATTGAAGCACGTGTACGCACTGTCCCCCCTGTTTCAACGACAATTGAAGCTGTTGATCCAGCCATTCCTGAGAGTGGCGCGCCTTATGCTACCTTGGATGATTTAAAACATTGCGCCGGTCTTGCTTTAGGAAGCCCAACACGTTTTGGCAATGCAGCCGCGCCTATCAAATATTTTCTCGATAAAGCTAGCAGCTTATGGCTAGGTGGCAATTTAGTGAATAAGCCAGCCGCCGTTTTTAGCTCTACCTCGTCTATGCATGGCGGGCAAGAAACGACTCTCTTGAGCATGATGTTGCCTTTATTTCATATGGGCATGATTGTGATGGGCTTGCCTTACACCGAGGCTGAATTAGGCACCACCTTGAGTGGCGGCACACCTTATGGTCCCACGCATGTGGCAGGACCGGATGGCAAAAATCCCCTGACAGCGGAAGAACAAAATCTTTGTCTTGCTTTAGGCAAACGCTTAGCAAAAATCACTCAGCAGTTAAATACGGATTAAATTATTCATGCGACAACAAGGCTTTAATCTTGTTGAATTGCTCATTGTACTTACCATCATTGGCATTCTGACAAGCATAGGAATGCCAATTTATTCACAACACATTATCCACGCACATCGCCTAGAAGCAGCTAATCGGCTGACTCAATTAGCGATTGCCATGGAACACTATTACATTGAACACCAAACTTACCAACCCGGTCCTTTAAATGAGTTCGATGCAGCCAATCATTCATCGCTGCCCTATCGTTTTACGCTGAGTAAATCTTCAGATGTAAGTTACGAACTGACAGCTACACTGATCGAAGGGCAAATGCACGATCCTTGCGGCACGTTGACATTAAATGCACTGGGAGAGAAAAGTGCCAGTGGCCAGACACAATTATCCGATTCATGCTGGTAGGCACTCTTTAAGGACGAAAACAAATAGCTTGTCATTGCTGACGCCTTCGAGTCTTCGACAAGCTGAGCTGGAACCAGTCATTGCGAGGAGCCCATGGGGCGATGAAGCAATTCACTGATTGATCACTTATCACCTGTTCTAAATTAGAACAATATGGTTTATATAGAACCTATTTGATGCTATTATAGTCACCTCGATGACTCTTAAAATAAAAAATAATATTCATTATCAATGTATTACAAAAACGAGGCCCTTGCTATTCATGAGCTTTGATCGCCTTCCCAAAGAGATCACTAATAAAATCTTGGTCGAGCACCTAGAGCCTCGCGATTGGGCCGTGGTGGCACAAGTTTGCAAGGGGTGGAAAGGATTGATCGAGCCCAAATCAAGCCCCGAAGAACAGCAGCGGCTATTAGCTTTATTAATCAACAGCACACTTTGGAAAGATTTAGATATCTTACAACGTCGAGGGAATCTCTCTCATTACTTCTCTCGCCTTACTCAAGACAAGGTACGAGTAAGATG
>Ga0153956_1000524_pt1 | contig 41992 bp, 37 predicted proteins | sample TSFL040MetaG_FD_104704 | JGI IMG/M metagenome (GOLD analysis project Ga0153956, IMG submission 104704) | Attine ant fungus gardens microbial communities from Florida, USA - TSFL040 MetaG | ecosystem: Host-associated > Fungi > Mycelium > Unclassified | place: USA: Florida, Wekiwa Springs... | reverse complement strand
GTTCGCGCAGCGAAGTGGATATCACCTCGCCATCGGTCGAGAAGTTCGACTTCAAAGGCAAATATCCCAAGGGCGTGGAAGCGGTCACGGGGTGGGGCGTCGGCGGTCCGGTGAACTCCTATGTCGTGCGGCTGCCCTATCTGAGCATCGGCAACTTCAAGGAGCCGAGTGTCGTTGCCGGTTTGGACGGTCCGCACTCCGGTTCGATGAGCGATCCGAATTTCCTTGGCAACATCGGAAGCGCCTACATGAAGCGCTTCGTCGTCACCTTCGATTACGCGCATCAGATCATGTATCTGAAGCCCATCGTCCCATCGCCGCCCGATGTCGGCACGTTTGACCGTTCGGGCATGTGGATTAACGCCACGGATGACGGCTTCCTCGTCAATTCGGTTTCCGCTGGTGGCCCGGCGGAGAAGGGCGGCTTGCGCAAGGACGATGTCATCACCGCGATCGACGGCAAGAAGGTTGAGCCTGAAGCGTTGGCGACGGCGCGTGCGCTGCTGCGGACACGCCCGGCAGGATCGATGGTGACTCTCGATTACAAGCGCGGTGGAAAGCCCATGCACACGATGATCACCTTGCGCGATCAAATCTGAGCGGCCCGCTTGCCAGCGCGCACCGCCCATGCTCTGTGCGGTGCGCGCTGCGTTTTGGCGGTAACCGGTATGAATGTTAATAACTATCTTCGCCGCATCGGATTGAAGTCTCGTCCGCCCGCGACACTCGCTGGCCTCACCGCCATCCATCGCGCCCACGCGCTGGCCATTCCTTACGAAAATCTCGACGTACAGTTCGGCCGGTTGGTGACGATCGAACGGCCCGCCATCTACGAAAAGATCGTGGAAAAGAAGCGCGGCGGCTGGTGCTACGAAATGAACGGCATCATGGGCTGGGCGCTGGGCGAACTCGGCTTCAACGTGACCCGCGCCACCGGCGCCGTGATGCGCGAGGTTTCGGGAGCCGCGTCCGACGGCAACCATCTGGTGCTGCGTGTGGAATTGCCGGAAGGGCTTTACCTCGCCGATGTCGGCTTCGGCGACGGCCCGCGCAACCCGATCCGCGTGGTGCCCGGCGCGTTCCATGCCGATGGTTTTGATTTCAGCCTGCGCCGCGTCGATGAGAACTGGTGGCGCCTGAACAACGATCCGCGCGGCGGCGCGCCGAGTTTCGATTTCAACCTCGATCCGGCGAGCGAAACGCTGTTGGCTGAAAAATGCGATTTCCTGCAAACCGCGCCGGTTTCACCCTTCGTGCAGAACCTCGTGGTGCAACGTCATGTTCCGCACGGTCTGGAAATCCTGCGCGGACGAACATTGCGTACCATTCGCGCGGACGGCATCGGCAACACCGTGATCGCGGATGCGGACGAGTTGGTGACGGTGTTGAAGAAGGTGTTCGCGCTCGATGTGCCGGAAGCCGCCACGCTGTGGCCGAAGATCGTCGCGCGCCATGAAGAGGTCATGGCGCAGAAGGCTGCGAACGCTTAGGCCTTTGCGATGAAGTCGCGCACGATCGGATAGATCTCGTTCTGCCAGCGATGCCCGGCGAACACGCCGTAATGGCCGACACTCTTTTGCAAATGATGCTGTTTGCGGTTGGCCGCGATATTCGGTGTCAGCGCGAGCGCGGCTTCGGTCTGGCCGGGCGCGCAGATATCGTCGTTCTCGCCTTCGATGGTGAGCAGCGCTGTGTTCTTGATGACTTTGAGATCGGCTTTCTGGCCGCGCCATTTGAAGAGGCCGCGCGCCAGATGATGGTCCTGGAACACCCGCGCCACGGTTTCCAGATAGAATTCCGCCGGCATGTCGAACACGGCGAAATATTCGTCGTAGAAATTGCGTGTCGCCGCCGCCTTGTCGTCGCGTGCATGGATCACATGCTCGAACAGATCCAGATGCGCGCGGATATGGCGGGGCAGGTTCATCGACATGAAGCCGCTGACTTGCAGGAAGCCGGGATAGACGCGGCGATGCGCGCCCTTGTAACGCGCCGGCACGGTCGAGATCAGGTTCTTTTCAAACCATTCCAGCGGATGATCGGTGGCGAGATAATTCACAACCGTCGGATTGATGCGCGTATCCACCGGTCCCGCCATCAGCGTCAACGAACGCGGCTGGGCAGGGCTGTCGTTCTGCGCCATCAGCGCCACGGTTGCGAGAAGCGCGTTACAGGGCTGGCAAACGCCAATCACATGCGTGTCCGGCCCCAGATATTCGATGAAGCGCATGACGTGCTCGATATAGTCGTCAAGCCCGAATGCTCCGTCCTGGCGCGGAACATCGCGCGCGTTTTTCCAGTCGGTGATGAAGACATCGTGATCGGGCAACAGCGTGCGCACCGTGTCGCGCAGCAGAGTCGCGAAATGTCCGGCCAGCGGCGCGACAAGCAGCACGCGTTTCTGATTCAATGAAATCGATTTGCGGAAGTGGAGCAGTGTGCCGAACGGCGTTTGCAGCGCAGGCTCTTCGCTGATCTGGACAACATTGCCGGCCAACTCAATGTCCGAAATGTCATAAGAGGGGCGGTCGTGCGTGAGGCCGCTGCGCGCGACCAGTTCGGCCGCGGCACCCATCGTGCGGGCGAAGAGGTTGCCCCACGGCCCGGCCATCGGCTCGCGCAGCACGGATGCTGTGAGATCGGCATAGATACGAAGCGGAGCAAGAAAATCCTGCCGCGCCTGATACGCGTTGTACAACATGCCTCGCGAACGCCCCTTCGTGCCTGATTCCCCGGCACCTTGGTGTGAAGCCTAGTGTATAACGTGCTGCATTGCGAAATGGTTTCTTGCGGGTGCGAAGAGGGGCGGGAAATGGCGGTAATCAGCGTTATTGCGGCGGGTACAAGGGGCGACGCACAACCGCCAGCCATGCTCTGCCGGGAGTTGGCCCGGCGTGGGCATGAGGTCCGTTTCCTCGCGCATGCCGATTTCAAGGACATGGTCGCCGGTAGCGATGTTGTCTTCAAACCACTGCCCGGTGACATCCGCAAGGAGTTGGATAGCCCGCAGGGTAAAGCGTTCTTCGCCGGTGGTGCGAACCCGCTCGCGTTTCTCGGGTGGTTCTACGGCGTCGCCAAGCGTTACGTGAAAGAGGGAACGCCGGCCGTCAAAGAGTATGCGCAAGGCTCCGACATCATCGTCGGCACCGGTTTGATGGATTACTTCTCCACCGCCGTTGGCCGCGCCACGGGTATCAAGGCAGCGCACGCATATATGCAGCCGTTTTTGCCGTCGCGCGAATTTCCGTCGGCGCTACTCAAGCCGCCGCCGTTCGACATGCCCGGTTGGATGAACAAGCTGGAGACGCGGCTCTATTTCGAAACGATGTGGCTCGGCGGGCGTCCGGTCGTGAAGGTGATGCATGACCTGTTGGGGCTGCCAGCACCGCCGTGGCGTTATCCCGCCTTTCAGGAAATCCATCTCGGCCAGCCCTACATGATGGCGTACAGCGAAGAGCTGTTGCCTAGGCCGAAAGATTGGCCGCCCCATGTCGAGGTTACGGGCTTCTGGTTTCAGGACACGCCCGCATCATGGCAGCCGCCGGATGATCTGGTGCGCTTCATCAAGGCGGGATCGCCGCCGGTCTATGCCGGGTTCGGCAGCATGTCGCTCGCCGATCCGAAACAGACGGTGCGCGATGTCATCGCGGCGCTCGATGCCAACAACGCGCGCGGCGTGATCGCGGCAGGGTGGAGCGAATACAAACCGACCGATTTGCCCGCGAGCATCTTCGCCGTCGACGCCGTCCCACATGACTGGCTGATGCCGCAGATGGCGGCAGCGGTGCATCACGGCGGCGCGGGCACAACGGGCGCTGCATTGCGTGCCGGCATTCCGCAGGTCGTGGTGCCGTTCCTCGGGGATCAGTTCTTCTGGGGCTTGCAAGTCGAAAAGCGCGGCGTCGGGCCGAAGCCTGTTCCTTACAAGCAGCTCACGGCGAAGACTCTGGGGGATGCCATTGGCAAGGCGTTGACCGATACGACGATACGGGAGCGCGCGAACGAAATCGGCGAACGTGTGCGCGCAGAAAACGGCCTCGCGCGCGCGGCGGAGATTATTGAGAAAGCGGCGCGCGCCTAGCTGCCGCTCTCGTTCGGTTTGGTCTGCAACTGAACGTAGTTCTGGATGCCCATCTGCTCGATCAGGCGCATCTGCGTCTGCAGATAATCGATATGCTCTTCCTCGCTTTCGAGGATGTGCACGAACAATTCGCGGCTGACATAGTCCTTCACGCTCTCGCAATGGGCGATCGCGTGCTTCAGATCGGGATGCGCGCGCTGCTCAAGCTTCAGGTCGCAGGCGAGAACTTCTTCGACATTTTCGCCGATCAGCAGCTTGCCGAGGTCTTGCAGATTGGGAAGGCCACCGAGAAACAACACGCGCTTGATCAGCGTGTCGGCATGCTTCATCTCGTCGATGGATTCTTCGTAGACCTTCTTGGAAAGCTCGGAGAGCCCCCAATCGGCCAGCATCCGCGAATGCAGGAAGTACTGGTTGATCGCGGTGAGTTCGTTTTTCAGAATGACGTTGAGGTGGCGGACAACTTCGGCGTCGCCATGCATCGAAGCGACCGGAGCAGGGCCTACGCCGCGCGGTCCCGGTTTGACGTCTCGGCCCGTGTTTCGTCCAGTATTTCGGCGATTGTTTCCTGGCATCGTCCGCAATTCCTTTTCACGCCGCACAGACCATAAACGTCTTCCGCGCGGGCGGGACCAGCCTCGCACGCCGCGCGAATCCGCGTTTCGTTCAGCCTATTGCAGACGCAGACGATCATCCAAGGACAGCCGCAGGAGATTGCCACCTGAAGATATGCGATTGCGAATGATTGTCAATTACATACACTTGCTATCAATAACCGACTGAATTCATTGATGTTATTCAGTCATCGACGTCAGGCCCGCCACTACTCGTTCAATTTGGCTTCCGCCAGCACCGCCGAGTCCACCATCTTTTGCACCACACCATAGTTGGTTTTGCCGGTACCGAGCACCGGCACTTCATCGATAAAAACGATGCGGCGAGGGACGGCGAGATCCGGGACACCATGATTATGCGCCCAGCCGATCAAATCCTGACGCGTCGCGTCCTTGTATGTAGTGGCCAGAACAATCTGCTCGCCTTTGCGTCCATCCGCGATGGCGACAGCGGCATGCGCATGTTCGGGCCATAGCGCCGACGCGATGCTTTCTACAACCGCAAGCGAAACGGACTCACCGCCGATCTTGGCGAAACGCTTGAGCCTTCCCTTGATGGCGATGAAGCCGTCTTCGTCCACGGTCACGACATCGCCTGTGTCATGCCATCCATCGGGCGGCGGCACGATCACGCCAGGCGCATCCGGCTTCATATAACCGAGCATGACGTTCGGACCTTTGACGACGAGGCGTTTTGCATTGGCGATGCCTTCGGCCGGATCAAGCCGCATTTTCATATCTGACATGAGCTGTCCAACGGTGCCATGTCGGTTGGCGCCCGGACGGTTCGCGGCGATCACCGGAGACGCTTCCGTGACTCCATAGCCCTCCAGAAGTTCGATGCCATGTTTTTTGCGCACGAAAGCGCGGGTCTCATCGCGCAACCGTTCCGCGCCGCAGACGGTAAGGCGCAAGGTTTTCAGATCGCCCGGCTCTGCGGCGCGCGCATATTGAGTCACAAAAGTATCGGTGGAAACGACAATGGTCGCGCCATGCGCTTTTATGCGCCGAACGATTTCATGCGGTTGCAACGGCGTCGGGTGGCACACCACCTTGATGCCCAGCAGCAACGGCATGATCGACCCGACGGTCAATCCAAAGCAATGAAAAGCGGGCAGGGGATTGAACAGAACATCAGAAGGATAGAGCGCCAGATGCGCGCGCACCTGTTCGACATTGGCGACAAGATTGGTGTGCGATAGCGCGACGCCCTTCGGTTCGCCCTCGGTGCCCGATGTGAAAAGGATCGTCGCCGTCGAGTCCGGCGCTGCATGTGCGGAAACGATGCTTGGCAGAAATTGCCCGACAGCGGCGGAGGCTTTGTCGATCAGCGACAGCTTCTCGCGAACGTCCTCGAGATAGACGATCGTTGCCAGCTTGGAGAGTTCGCCGATCAGCGATTGATAGCCGCCCATCTCCACGAAGCGTTTTGCGGTGACAATACGCTTCACCTGTGCGGTTTTGAGTGCGGATTTCAGCGCCGCCAAACCCGCCGTGAAATTGAGCATCGCCGGCACACGGCCATAAGCGGAAAGGGCGAGGAAGGCGACGATGGCTCCGGCGCCCGTCGGCAAAAGCACGCCCACGGATTCGCCCTGGTGCGTCCCGTGACGAAGCGCGCTGCCCAAGGCCAGCGTTCCGCGCATGATCTCGTCATAGGTGCGTTCGCTGTCGTCCACGTCGATGACGCAGACGCGCTTACCGCCAAATTTGCGCCGCGCGCGCGTAAAGGCGCTGAACACGGTGCGTTGCGTGGTGGACATATCGAACGGCACGACATCTTCGCCGGATGCCGCGGCAACGGTGGCAAGAGTCAAATTTCGCTCCCCAGACTCCGGCGTTGTCCGCCGTCCTTGTTGTCGGGCGAGTCTAGCCCAGCCTCGCGGCGTGGCAAATGGCGGTCAGGCCTGCCGCAAAGGCAGGGTGTGGGCGCTGTCCAGATATTCGTGCAGCCGCGCGATTTTTCCATTTGTGACGGTGACCACAAGGCAGGCGGGCATCGAGAACGGTTCGCCGTTCTTCAGCGTCCCGTGCAGCACATGTTGCTGGACATAGCCGCCGTCGAAAGCGTGGCGGCTTTTGATTTCGTAGCGCCGGTTGGGCAGGTGCTTCGTCACCCAGGCGAGCACCCGGGCATTATCGTCCACGGTCTGCTCAAGGCCATCATTGTTGTGCCAGATGCGGGCGTCCGGCGCGTAACACGCGCGGATCGTGTCCATGTCGCCGGTTTCGATCGCGCGCATGAAGCGGTCGGCCAGCACGTTCATGTCGTTTGCGGTGCTCATGGCGCAATGCTTGGCCCTATCGGGAGCGGGGTCAAGCGCGGGTGGTTTCGCGGCCCGAAGCGTCTTATATGTCCGCCATGACTGTCGTGATCGACAAAAACCAGCTTCGCCACCCGGAAAAGGCGCACCGGCCGGACACGCCGACGTTGCGGAAGCCGGAATGGATCCGCGTGAAAGCGCCGGTGTCGAAGGAATATGCGGTCACCAAATCCATCGTCCGCGAACACAATCTGAAGACGGTGTGCGAGGAAGCCGGCTGCCCGAATATCGGCGAGTGCTGGACCCATCGCCACGCCACCATGATGATCATGGGCGACACCTGCACGCGCGCCTGCGCCTTCTGCAATGTGAAGACTGGTTTGCCGAACGCGCTGGACGCGGACGAGCCGGTGAATGTCGCCAAGGCCGTCGCCAAGCTCGGCCTCAAGCATGTCGTGATCACCTCTGTGGATCGCGACGACCTTGCCGATGGCGGCGCCGAACATTTCGCGCAGACGATCAATGCCATCCGCGCGCAATCGCCGGGCACGACCATCGAAGTTCTGACGCCGGACTTCCTGCGCAAGGATGGCGCGCTGGATATCGTGATGCAGGCGCGGCCGGACGTGTTCAACCACAATCTCGAAACCGTGCCGCGCCTTTATCTGACAGTTCGCCCCGGCGCGCGTTACTTCGCATCGCTGCGTTTGCTGGAGCGCGCGAAGGAATTGGTGCCGACAGGTTTCACCAAATCCGGTCTCATGGTCGGCCTCGGCGAAAGCCGCGAAGAGATCATGCAGGTGATGGACGACCTTCGCGCCGCGCATGTCGATTTCCTCACCATCGGTCAGTACCTGCAGCCGACGAAGAAGCACGCGAAGCTGGAACGTTTCTGGTCGCCGGAGGAGTTCAAAGGCCTTGAAGCCATCGCGAAGGCCAAGGGCTTCCTGATGGTGTCCGCATCGCCGCTGACGCGTTCATCCTATCACGCGGACGCGGATTTCGCGCAGATGCAGGCCAATCGGGCGGCCCAGCACCGGACCCCTTGACGCAATCCCCATATATAGGGGAGCCCGATATTGGAGTTCCTCATGTCTGCAACTGTTGAAAAGCCGGCCGTCTCCACCTACCGCCGTATCGTTCATCGCTCATCCGGTATGCCCACGCAGGATGGCGCGGGTGTAAAGCTCACGCGCCTCGTCGGCACGCCGCAGCTTCCCGATTTCGATCCCATCCTGATGTTGGACACGTTCCGCTCGGACAATCCGAACGATTACGTCGCCGGTTTTCCGGAGCACCCGCATCGCGGCTTCGAAACCGTGAGCTACATGATCAAAGGCTCCATCGCTCATCTCGACAATCACGGCGGCAAAGGCATCGTCACAGATGGCGGTGTGCAATGGATGACCGCTGGACGCGGCGTCGCGCACAGCGAAATGCCCGCGCAGACCGACGGACAGCTTTTCGGCTTCCAGCTTTGGCTTAATCTTCCCGCCAAGGAGAAGATGCGCGATCCCTGGTACGCCGATATTCCCGCGAGCGACATCCCGCAGATCGATCTCGGCGGCGGCAACAGCGCCAAGCTGATCGTCGGCGAATGGAATGGCGTCAAAGGCGCCGGACCGCATCGCGACATCGCGCCGTTCTTCGCGGATGTGACGCTGGCAGCCAATGGCGCAACGGATATTCCTGTGCCTGCCGGACACAACGGGTTCCTCTACGTGTTCGAAGGCGATGCGAAGGTTGGCAGCGAAACGGCCCGCACCGGTCAGCTCGCGGTTCTATCCTCTGGCGACAAGCTCCACGTCGAAGCGGCCGGGCATGGCGCGCGGTTTCTGGTCGTCGCCGGCAAACCGTTGCGCGAGCCCATCGCCAAATACGGCCCCTTCGTGATGAACACGCAGGATGAAATCCGCCGCGCAATACAGGATTATCAGTCCGGGAAGTTTTAACTTCTTCACCCTCAACCGTCATGGCCGGGCTTGTCCCGGCCATCCATGAACACGGACCAACGGCCTCTGGAAAATGGATGGCCGCCACGAGGGCGGCCATGACGAATGTGGTATGTGGTTGTGCAGAGAAAGAATCTGCATGACCTCTCATTCCGAATCCCGCGTCGTCCCATATTCCGCCGATCTCATGTTCGCGATCGTCGCGGATGTGGAGCGCTATCCGGAATTCGTACCGTGGACGGTGAGCTTGCGCGTTCTTAAGCGCGAACCTTTCGGCGAGGGTGAAGTGCTGACGGCGGAAACCGTCGTCGGCTTCCGCGCGCTGCGTGAACGCTACAAGAGCCGGGTCTTGCTCGACCCGAAAACCCGCACCATCGATGTGACTCAGGTTGACGGCGTCTTTCGCCAGCTCGAAAACCATTGGCGCTTCACACCGGAGGGTACGGGTTGCCGTGTCGATTTCTCGATCAGCTTCGAGTTCAAAAGCAAAATGCTGACAGCGGTAGCAGGCAGCGCCTTTGGCCTCGTCATTACTCAGATGACGAAAGCTTTTGAGGATCGCGCGAAGAATCTGTCAGCACGAGCGCTATAGCGACAGCTGTGTGGTTATTTTGAGTGTCTCAGGATAGAAAATCAGAAACTTGGGCGCCAAAAGACCAAAGCGAAAAGTGTGGCTGCAAAGAAGAGTGGAAAAACCAAAATAACAAACATCCACTGATAGCGTCTCAAAACGAATGCAGTCCACGAGGCAAAAACAGCCAGGAGAATAACAAGGGGTGTGAATCGCACGACTTTCAAGACGTAATCCGTCGCTGAAACGGACGGACACACACCGGCTTCACAATGGTAGGGTATGTCGGGTGGCATGAAAAACCAGATCGCGATTTTTAGCGTCTTCCAAAAAAGGAACGCATAAAGGATTGAGGTAGCTGTCACGACAGCCAATGCGCTCAATCGAGTTCGATCCAAAGTATCCCCCTTGTCACAAAACTCGCTGCAACAATTCCATCGCAGCTTCTACTGTTTTCATCCGTATCTCACTGCGGCCGATATCGCCGAAGCGGTGCGCTTCGTGAAGAATTGTACGGCGTTCGCGGCAAGCGGCGATGTGCACAAGTCCAACCGGCTTGAGCGGCGTCCCGCCACCGGGGCCGGCTACGCCGGTCACCGCAACCGCGACATGCGCGTTGGAATTCTCCACCGCGCCTTCCGCCATCATCCGCGCAACCGCTTCCGACACGGCGCCCATATCGGCGATCAGATCGCCCGGCACGTTCAGCATGTCCTGCTTGGCGCGGTTGGAATAGGTGACGAAGCCGCGGTCGAACACATCCGAGGACCCTGCAATCTCGGTCAGCAATCCGGCGATCAATCCGCCCGTGCAGCTTTCCGCCGTCGCGAGGCGCAGCTTCTGCTCGCGCGCCTGCATGAGAACGACTTCAGCAAGACGAAGGAGAGGCGGCGAAAACATCAAAGCAATCCCAAATGTCCCAACACGATCAGAATAATGCATCCCATCAGCGCGGCCACAACATCGTCCGCCATGATTCCGAGACCGCCCGGCACACGACGCTCCACCAGACTGATCGGCCAAGGTTTCACAATGTCGAAAATGCGGAACAGGATAAAGGCTACGAAATAGGCGAGAATCGATAAGGGCGCGAAGGCACAGATGATCCATTGCCCGGCCACCTCATCGATGACGCATTCGGAGGGATCGCTGTTGCCGCTCTCGCGCGCATAGATCTCGCAGGCCCAAGCCCCGATCCCCAGCACGACAATGGCCGCGAACATCAGAGCGAAGCGTCCCGCGAAAGCCGCGATGATCCAAGCGAAGGGCAGGGCGACAATGCTGGCAGCGGTGCCGGGCGCTGTCGGCAACCGGCCAACGCCGAGGACCGTCGCGACGTTCGTCGCGATACGCAGGACACGGGTATTCATGGGGTCCCCAATCTCACCGTTACGAGTGCTTGCGCCGCAAGCCCCTCATTGCGTCCGGTAAACCCCATACCCTCGGTCGTGGTTGCTTTCACGCTGACGCGGGAAGCATCGACATTCAGTATTTCTGCCACGCGCGCGCGCATGGCTTCGCGGTGCGGCCCGATCTTGGGCTTCTCGCAGATCAGCGTCACGTCGGCATTGATGAGTGCTCCACCTTTTTCACGCAGCAACGACATCGCATGTTCGAGGAACTGCGCCGAGTTCGCGCCGCGCCATTTGGGATCGGTCGGTGGAAAGTGCTGGCCGATATCGCCCGCGCCAATCGCGCCGAGCAGCGCATCTGTCAGCGCATGCAGCCCGGCATCCGCGTCGGAATGACCTTCCAGCGTTTTGTCATGCGCGATCTTCACACCGCAAAGCCACACATGATCTCCCGCCACGAAGCGATGCGCATCAAAGCCCATGCCCGTGCGGAATTCCGCGTTGCCGCCAAGCAATTTTTCCGCGAAGGCCATGTCATCCTGCGTGGTGATCTTCAAATTCCGCTCTTCTCCGGCAACCGCTTCGATTTTCAGTCCGGCCAGTTCTGCCATCGCCATGTCATCCGTCACGCTTTCGTGCCCGAATTTGCGATGCGCTGCGAGAATGGCATCGAACCGAAATCCTTGCGGCGTCTGCGCCCGCAGCAAGCCGTCGCGAGGAACGGTTTTCCATTGCCCTTCGTTCCGCGTTTTCAGCGTGTCCGCGACGGGCAGGAGCGGGATGGCTGCATCGGCGCCGTTTTCCAATGCCGCGATCACCCTGTCGATCAACGCGCGCGAGATGAGCGGGCGTGCAGCATCGTGGATCAGGACGAAGTCCGGCTTTTGCACGCTTAGTGCCTGCAGACCGTGGAAGACGGAATGGCTGCGTGTATCCGCACCGGCGACGGGCGCGAGCAACTTCAATCCGTCCGTTGCCTTGCGAAACAGGTCTTCATGTCCAGAACCGATGACGATCTGTGTAGCGGCGATGTCGTCGCGATAGGCGAAAGCATCGAGCGAGCGTCGAAGAACAGACGTGCCGGCGAGGGATTGAAATTGCTTGGGCACGTCGCCGCCTGCGCGCGTCCCCGATCCGGCGGCAACAATGAGCAGTGCGATGCGCGACATGCCCGCCAAGTAGCGGGGCAGATGGCGAGGGGTCAACGCGCTCTGACCGGGATCGCTTGCTTCGACACCCTATCGTTGCCTAGAATGTAGACAGAGGCGAATATGCCTCTTTTATAGGCATTACCGTGCAACCTGCCAGCGAAGCCGCCGAATTGGAAAAGCCCGGTTTGGGCCAGATCTTTGCTGTCCTGCCCATGCCGGTGCTTCTGGTGGGCAGAGACCTCCGGGTCCTCGCGGTCAACCCTGCCGCCGAGCAGTTCTTCGCTGTCGGCGCCGGGCTCCTGACGCGCCAGCGCCTCGATGAACTGGTGCCGTTCGGCAGCCCGATCCTGCAACTCATCTCCCAATCACAGGAACGTGGCGCGTCGGTCGGCGAGCGTGATGTCGATCTGGCCACGCCAAAAGGCGGCGAGCGCACGGCGGATGTCGTTGTCACACCGGCAGGCGATCAGGATGGCAATGTCGTCGTGACGTTGCATGAGAGGAGTCTCGCGCAGCGTCTCGACCGTCAGCTTCTGCATCGCGGCGCGGTGCGTTCGCTACATGGCATGGCGGCAGTGCTTGCACATGAAATCAAGAATCCACTCGCGGGCATCCGTGGCGCGGCGCAGTTGCTGGAAGAAGCGGTTCAGCCTGCGGACCGTGCGCTCACGCAACTTATCTGCGATGAAACCGATCGCATCCGCGATCTGGTGGATCGGATGGAATCCTTCGGCGATCGCCGCGCCTTCACGCGCTCGCCGGTGAATATCCATGAGGTTCTCAATCGCGTGCGGCAGGTGGCGGATACGAGCTTTGCGAAGCACATCAACTTCGTCGAGACATTCGATCCGTCGCTGCCTTTTGTGTTAGGCGATAAGGATCAGTTGATCCAGGTGTTCCTCAACCTTGTGCGAAACGCCAGTGATGCTGCGCCGAGAAGCGGTGGCGAGATCACGCTGACCACCGGTTATCGCCCCGGCATGCGCGTCGGTGCCGGAACATCCGGCGCGCGCTTGAGTGTACCGCTGGAAGTGACGGTGCGCGACAATGGTCCCGGCGTCCCCGAAGATTTGCTGCCCTACATCTTTGATCCGTTCGTCACGACAAAGCCGAACGGCAGCGGATTGGGGCTCGCGCTCGTCGCAAAGATCATCGGCGATCACGGCGGCGTCGTGGAATGCGACTCCGCGGCGGGACGCACCGTGTTCCGCGTGTTGTTGCCCAAAGCAGAAAGCGAAGGCTGAACATGCCGGCGGGAACGATCCTGATTGCCGACGATGACGCCGCGATCCGCACCGTGCTGCATCAGGCATTGGGGCGCGCCGGGTATGATGTGCGCACAACAGCGACGGCGGCGGGACTCTGGCGTTGGGTTTCGCAAGGCGAGGGAAGCCTTGTCATCACGGATGTCGTGCTACCGGACGAAAGCGGATTCAATCTGTTACCGCGCATCAAGCGCGCGCGGCCCGATCTGCCGGTCGTCGTCATGAGCGCGCAGAACACCATTCTCACGGCTATCACAGCGGCGGAGCGCGGTGCATTCGACTATCTGCCCAAGCCGTTCGATCTGAAAGAGCTTATTGCTCTTGTTCAGCGCGCGCTCGCCACGCCACAAGCCGAAAGCACGCCGGCGACACCGGCCGAGACGGACGAAGAACGGTTGCCACTTATCGGCCGCTCGCCAGCAATGCAGGAAATCTATCGCGTCATCGCGCGTCTGACGCAGACCGACCTGACGGTGATGATCGTCGGTGAATCCGGCACCGGGAAAGAACTCGTCGCACGCGCGTTGCACGACTATGGCCGCAGACGGAACGGGCCATTCGTGGCCGTGAACATGGCGGCGATCCCGAAAGAACTCGTCGAAAGCGAATTGTTCGGCCATGAGCGTGGCGCGTTTACCGGCGCCACCAATCGCGGCGTGGGCCGTTTCGAGCAAGCGGAAGGCGGCACGCTGTTTCTCGACGAAATCGGCGATATGCCCCTGGAAGCGCAGACGCGCCTGCTACGCGTACTACAGCAAGGCGAGTACACCACCGTGGGTGGCCGCATCCCGATCAAAACGGACGTCCGCATCATCGCCGCGACCAATCGCGAATTGCGGCAACTTATCCAGCAAGGCCTGTTCCGCGAGGATTTGTATTATCGTTTGAACGTCGTGCCGCTGCGCCTGCCGCCCTTGCGCGAACGCGTCGAAGACATCCCCGATCTGGTTCGTCACTTCTTGCGCAAGTCGGAAGAAGAGGGGTTGCCGCCGAAATATCTGGACGCCGGCGCGATGCAGTTGCTTCGCCAATATCGCTGGCCCGGCAATGTGCGTGAGTTGGAAAACCTCATCCGCCGTCTTGCCGTGTTGCACGCCGGCGAAACGATTCCGGAAACGGCCATCGCGGCCGAATTGAAAGAGCCGCCGCGCGCCAGCGCGCTGAGCGATCCCGAGCAATCCGAAACCCTTTCGGCCGCCATCGAGCACCACCTGACGCAATATTTCGCGGAGCATGGCGAGGGGCTTCCACCGCCGGGCGTCTATGAGCGTATCCTCCAGGAGATCGAGCGGCCCCTGATCTCGATCTGCTTGGCCGCGACTCGCGGTAACCAGATTCGGGCAGCCCACCTGCTGGGACTGAACCGGAATACTCTGCGCAAGAAGATTCGCGACCTGGGGCTGGAAGTCGTCCGCGGCCTGCGTCCGGACTAGCCTCTTAACCCCGTTGCGTTTTTGCATCGCGGCATTCTTGCAACAGCCTGTGGCATCGCTACACTGTGCGCCTAATCTCAAATGCTGACCGGGACTTAGCGTCTGCTGGCGGCTGCTTTGAAGGGCGTGGATGGCGACGACCAATACCATTGATACGCCTCCGCCCCGCGGTCTGCTGGGCATGTTTCGCTCCGTCTCGCGTCCCTCTCTGGCCGCGTTCGGCGTGGCGCTTCTGGTCATCGCTTCCGGCGGACTGACCTACGCAATCGTCACGGGCGGGGTCGCCTATACGCCCACATCTTCCGTCATGCTGGCGCTGCTGCTGGTCAATCTGGCGCTGGTGCTGTCGCTCGGTGCGTTGATCGCCTGGCGCCTCACGCGGCTTTGGGCCGAGCGCAAATCCGGCGCCGCCGCCGCGCGGCTGCATGTGCGCCTTGTCGCGATGTTCAGCGCCATCGCCGTTATCCCTGCCATCTTCGTGGCGATCTTCGCCGTGCTCACGCTCAACCTCGGCATCGAGCAGTGGTTTGCGCCGCGCGTGAAGAGCGCGATTGAAAACTCCATCGCCGTTGCCGAGCGCTATGAGAATGAGCACGAAAAATCCATCACCTCCGACGCGCTCGCCATCGCAACCGGCATCGAACAGGACCCGCGCCTGTTCGATGAGAACAAGCATGTGAAGCCTGACTTCCTCTTCGCACAGTTGGCCGATATGGCGCGCGATCGCGGTCTTCAGGCGGCTTACATCTACGATTCCTATGGCCATCTCCTCGGCAGCACCAAGGAGCAGGGCATTCTGGATACGAAGCCGCCATCGGCCAGCGACATCGCACAGGCGGCAAGCGGCAAGATCTTCCTCGACGCGAATTCAAAGCTCGGCGTCGTGCGCGCACTCATCCGCATGGTGGCGTTAAACGACGCTTATCTGCTCGTCGTGCGCCGCGTCGATCCCACGGTGTTTGCCTATTACCAACGCACGGCTGCCGCCTCGGCCCAGTACAAGGTGATGGAGCAGAACCGCGCCGGGATGCAGATCATCTTCGCCGAGCTATACGGCATGGTCTCGCTGCTGATGCTGCTAGCTGCCATCTGGATGGGCTTGTGGGCGGCGAACCGGCTGGTGCGGCCAATCTCGCAACTCATCGGCGCCGCCGAACGCGTGTCTGCCGGCGATCTGCGCGCGCAGGTGAATGTGGAGCGCGATGACGACGAAGTCGGTGTGCTCGGTCACGCGTTCAACCGCATGACGTCCCAGCTACGCGCGCAGCGTTCGGAATTGATGGAAGCCAGCCACCAGATCGATATGCGCCGCCGCTTCACCGAGGCCGTGCTCGCGGGCGTGAGCGCAGGCGTAGTCGGCCTCGACAAGGACGGGAACGTCACGCTTCTCAATCGCGCCGCGGAACGGCTGCTCGATGTCGCGCCGCATGAAATCGAAGGACGGCATTATTCGGAAGTCATGCCAGAACTGGCGGCGCTTATCCGCAAAGCGGTGAGCGAACCTGTCGGGCGCGCCAGCGGCGAAGCCAGCGTGAAGCGCGCCGGCAAGACACGCAGCTTGAGTGTGCAGGTGGACAGCGAGCGCGGCGATGCCGGCTTCGTCGTCACCTTCGACGACATCACGGACTTGGTTTCCGCGCAGCGCACCGCAGCGTGGGCGGATGTCGCGCGCCGCATTGCGCATGAGATCAAAAATCCATTGACCCCCATTCAGCTTTCTGCCGAACGCCTGAAGCGGAAATACGCGAAGGAAGTCACGACCGATCCGGAAATCTTCAACCAGTGCGTCGATACCATCGTGCGGCAGGTGGGAGACATCGGCCGGATGGTCGATGAGTTCTCGTCCTTCGCCCGTATGCCGCAGCCGGTGATGCGGCGCGAGATATTGCAGGAGCTTGTGCAGCAGGCCGTGTTCCTGCAGCGCGAAGGCAATCCGCAAATTCATTTCACGACCAAAATGCCGGTGGATATGCTGCATGTCGTGTGTGACGGGCGGCTTATCTCACAGGCGCTTACGAACGTGTTGAAGAACGCCGGGGAGTCCATTGGCGCGCGGATCGAAAAGGGCGATGACACCCCCGGCGCCATCGAGATTCAGATCGAACCATCCGAGGATCGCGTGGTTCTGCGCGTGACGGACAATGGTGTGGGTCTGCCGCCGGAGCATAAGCATCGGCTGACGGAGCCCTACGTTACGACGCGCGCGAAGGGCACCGGCCTCGGCCTCGCCATCGTGCGCAAGATTTTCGAAGACCATGGTGGAGAACTGACGATCTCCGACCGCACGGATGACCGGTCCGGTGCGGAAGTGTTTATGGCATTGCCGTTGAAGCAGAAATCTGTGCGCGACGCCGGTGCGGAAAAAACGGAAGCAGCATGAGCAAAAACGGATCTTTGATCGCGTCTGAAGTTCTCGTCGTCGATGACGAGGAGGACATTCGCGATCTGATTGCAGGCATCCTCGGTGACGAGGGCTACGAAACCCGCGTCGCGGCGGACAGCGACAGCGCCTTCGCGGCGTTGCGCCTGCGGCGGCCGCAGCTTGTGATCCTCGATATCTGGCTGCAGGGCAGCAAGCTCGACGGCATTCAGATCCTCGAGCAGTTGAAGCGCGAGTATCCCGATCTTCCGGTGGTCATGATCAGCGGTCACGGCACGATCGAAACCGCGGTCTCATCGATCAAGAAGGGCGCTTACGATTTCATCGAGAAGCCCTTCAAGGCAGATCGCCTGGTGCATGTCGCCCAGCGCGCGCTGGAAGCGGCGCGTCTTCGCCGGGAAGTGCAGGAGCTGAAACTCAAGGCGGGAGACGATTCCGAACTTGTCGGCATGTCGTCCGCGATTTCGCAGGTACGCCAGCAGATCGACAAGATCGCGCCAACGGGAAGCCGCGTGCTCATCACGGGCGCGGCAGGCGCCGGCAAGGAAGTCGTCGCGCGGCTGATCCACGCCAATTCGCGCCGCGCGGGCAATGCCTTCGTCGCGATCAACTGCGCCACGATGGACCCGGATCGGATCGAGGTGGAGCTTTTTGGCGAAGAAACGAGCGATGGGCCGAAAAAGATCGGCCTGTTCGAACTCGCGCACAACGGCACGCTGTTCCTCGATGAAGTCGCGGACATGCCGATGGAAACGCAAGGCAAGATCCTGCGCGTGCTGGTGGACCAGACGTTCCAGCGCGTTGGCGGATCGACGCGCGTGCAAGTCGATGCGCGCGTGGTCTCATCCACCACCGCCGATCTGCGCATCGAGATTTCCGAAGGGCGTTTCCGCGAGGATCTTTATCATCGCCTCAACGTGGTGCCGATCCGCTCGCCGTCGCTCTCCGAACGGCGCGACGACATTCCGATGCTGGTCGTGCATTTCATGAAACGTTTCTCGGCGACGTCCGGTCTCCCGATCCGCGAGATCGGCGAGGACACGATGGCGATATTGCAAGCGCACAGTTGGCCCGGCAACGTGCGCCAGCTCCGCAACATCGTGGAACGCCTGTTGATCCTCGCAACGGACGACGCTGCGCAGGTGATCTCCGCCGATCTGCTTCCGGCGGATTTGGGCGCCAGTTCATCGTGGAACAATGGCGGGCGCGGCGATTTGGTGATTTCGTTGCCGTTGCGCGAAGCCCGCGAGATTTTCGAGCGTGACTATCTGCTGGCGCAGATCAATCGCTTCGGCGGCAACATCTCGCGCACCGCATCTTTCATAGGCATGGAGCGTTCGGCGTTGCATCGCAAATTGAAATCGCTGGGCGTCGGTCCCACGGGCCGGGAGCAGACCTTCAACGCATGAGCGCCAAATCCTTTCACGGCTGGCCCGGCAAGACGCCCCAAGGCCGGGTCGCCTATGTCAACGGGCGTTATGTGCCGCATGCGCAGGCCGGCGTTCACATCGAAGACCGTGCGGTGCAGTTCGCGGACGGTATCTATGAAGTCGTCGGCGTCGTCGGCGGGAAGATCTTCGATGAAGAGCATCATCTGGATCGCCTGGTGCGCAGCGTCGGAGAAATCGGCATGGCCATGCCGATGGAGCGCGACGCGTTGAAGCTTGTCATTCGCGAGATGGCGCGGCGCAATCGCGTGACCGATGGGCTGATCTATATGCAGGTCACGCGCGGCGCTTACCGCCGCGATCATGCTGTGCCGCTCGCGGCCGGCCGCCCGACGCTCATTATGACCGCGCGCAGCATGAACCCGGTGCAGATTGCGCAGCGGCGCGAGCAGGGCGTGAAAGTGGTGACCCGGCCGGATGAGCGCTGGGCGCGTTGCGATATCAAATCGACCGCACTTCTCCCCAACATTCTCGCCAAGACCGCCGCGCGTGATGCCGGTGCATTCGAAGCCTGGCTGATCGACCAGGATGGCTATGTGACCGAGGGAAGTTCCACCAGCGCCTGGATCGTGGACAAGGACGGCAACATCGTCACCCGCGACCTGTCCCACGCGATCCTGCCCGGCGTGACGCGCCGCGAGATCGTCGATGCCGCAGCGGAAGCGCAGATATCCATTATCGAGCGCCGTTTCACCCCTGCCGAAGCCCTTGCCGCGCGGGAGGCTTTCATGACCGCCGCGACATTGGGCGCGACGCCGATCGTCTCGATCGACGGGCACAAAATCGGGGATGGAAAGCCCGGCCCGGTCGCCCGGCGGCTTCAGGAGCTTTACCTGCACCACGCCGAAAAGCTGGCTTCCGCGACCTGAGGCTGCAAAGGCTGCCTTCGCGATTGCAGCATTTGGCCTTATACTGGGAGTCGCTCCGGGTGGGCTGGGGCGACAACAAGAAGAAAAAGCGTGCCGGCAATGAGCGAAAAACAACAAAACCTGCAGGACACTTTCTTAAACGCCGTGCGTAAGAGCAAATCGGCGGTGACGATCTTTCTCGTCAACGGCGTGAAGCTTCAAGGGAATATCACTTGGTTCGACAATTTCTGCGTTCTTCTGCGTCGGGACGGGCAGGCACAGCTCGTCTACAAGCACGCCATCTCGACGGTGATGCCGCTGGGCCCCATCCAGTTGATGGAGCAGGAAGTGGCGCCCGCGATGGAAAACGCCTGAGCAAGACGCGGTTTCAAGTCTCCGAACAGAAGCGCACCGGCGCTTTCGTCATTCATATCGAGCGCAAGCAGCGTGACCGCTATGAGTTGCGTGACGCAGAAGCGCGCCTCGATGAAGCCATTGGTCTGACCGCGGCCATCGGGCTCGACGTCATCTCCGCCATTATCGTTCCGCTGGCCCGTCCCGCGCCGGGTACGCTGATCGGCTCCGGCAAGGTCGAAGAGATCGCCGCGGAAGTGCGCGCGCTGGGACCGGAAGTCATCGTCGTCAATGCGCAGCTCTCGCCCGTGCAGCAGCGCAATCTGGAGAAGGAATGGAATGCGAAGGTGCTGGATCGCACCGCGCTCATTCTGGAAATCTTCGGCGAACGCGCGCAGACGCGGGAAGGCCGCCTTCAAGTCGAACTCGCGCATCTCACCTATCAACGCTCGCGGCTGGTGCGGTCATGGACCCACTTGGAACGCCAGCGCGGCGGTTTCGGCTTCCTCGGTGGTCCGGGTGAAACCCAGATCGAAACCGACCGCCGCCTGATCGGCGAGCGCCTCGCGAAGATCCGCAAGGAAATCGAAGAGGTGAAGCGCACGCGCGGGCTGCATCGTTCGGCGCGCAAGAAGGTGCCATATCCCATCGTCGCGCTGGTCGGTTACACCAACGCCGGCAAATCCACGCTGTTCAACAAGCTCACCCATTCCGAGGTGATGGCGAAGGATCTTCTGTTCGCCACGCTCGATCCCACCATGCGCGGCCTGCGATTGCCGAACGGTCGCCGCGTGATCCTGTCAGACACGGTGGGCTTTATCTCCGATCTGCCGCACGAACTCGTTGCGGCTTTCCGCGCCACGCTCGAAGAAGTGCTGGAGGCCGATGTCATCCTGCACATCCGCGATGCCGCGCACGATGAAACAGAAGCGCAGAAGCGTGATGTGGAAGATGTGCTCATCGAACTCGGCGTTGAGGCCAGTGAGGAACGCCCGATCGTCGAAGTCCTGAACAAAACCGACCTGCTCGATCCGGAAGAGCGCGAAGGCCTGCTCTCTCACAACGGCCGCAAATCCGCCGTCGCGATTTCGGCCGTTGGCGGCGAGGGGATTTCTGATCTTCTGACCCGGATCGAGGGCGCGCTCGGCAAAAGCGAAGTCCATTTCCGCCTGACCCTCGATCCATCGGATGGCGCGGGGCTTGCCTGGGCGCACGCGCATGGCCGGGTCACGGATCGCAAGGACAGATCGAACAAGTTGGTTCTTTCCGTCAGCGCCGATCCGCAGGAGGCGGACCGTTTCCGCCATCGCTACGGCAAAGGTCTCGCCGTCGAACAAGAGGGTGGTACAGCGGCGCGCTAGCGCAAGCTTCGGGGGGAGCTATCCAAGGTGAAATGGGCCGCATTCACTTTCGCAGGCGTCGCTCTCATCGGCCTGGGCGTTGCGGCTTATTTTGCGCCCTATGTGTCTGCGGAACTGTTTCCCTGGCTGGAGCCGCACACCATCGTTGATCCGGCACCGGCGAAGCTCGCGCGCGGACGCATGGTCGATGACTATTTCGCCGTGCAGTACCTTGGCGCCAACACCTATGCCATTGGGGAGCCGCGCTATTACCAGCAGAATTATGCCTATCTGATCCTGGGCGAGAAGCGGGCGATCTTGTTCGATTCCGGATCGGGCACGCGCGACATCAGCGGCGTGGTGGCGTTCATCACCCATCTGCCGGTGACGGTGATCGTCTCGCATCTGCATTTCGATCATCTGGGCGGGGTCACTCCGTTCGACCACGTCGCCATGATCGATCTGCCGCAAACGCGGGCCGATGTGTCTGGCGGATGGTTCACGCCAACGCGCTACGAATATCTCGGGCTCTTCGATCGTCGGAAGCCGCCGTCGATCCGCGTGAGCGAATGGCTCAAGCCGGGCGCCACCATCGACCTGGGCGGCCGCACGCTGACCGTCCTCTCCACGCCCGGCCATACGCCGACCTCCGTGGCTCTGTTCGATCCCGCGAAGAAATGGCTTTTCATCGGCGACTTCATCTATCCGACAACGCTCTATGCATTCCTGCCGGGTGCAAGCCTGTCGGCTTATCAGGCGACGGCTGAGCGGCTGCTGCGCACGCTGCCACCGGACACGATCTTATGGACGGCCCATTGCTGCCGCGTGGGAGAAGGGATCGCGGCGCCATGGCTCGATATGGCGAACCTGCGCGATCTGGACCGAGCGCTCACCGGCATTCGCGCCTGGAAGGCGCAGCCCACCGGTCTCTATCCGTGGCGCTATCCCGTCGATAGCGAGATGACGCTCGCGGCGGGCTTTCCGTGGAACAATCCCTAGCGCTCGGCCAGCTTTGCGGCCTGCCAGATCGCTTCCATTTCATCCAGCGAGGCTTCGTCCACGCTCTTACCGCGTTTCGCAAGTTCGCCTTCGATCACCTTGAAACGGCGAACGAATTTGGCGTTAGCGGCGCGCAGGGCACTTTCGGGATCCACTTTCAGATGCCGCGCCAGATTGGCGACCACGAACAGCAGATCGCCGACTTCTTCTTCGACTTTCTCCTGAGACTGATGACGGGCTTCGACGATCTCTTGAGCCTCTTCGGTCAGCTTTTCGAGAACTTTGGTGGCATTGTCCCAATCAAAACCGACGCTTGCGGCGCGCTTCTGAAGTTTCAGCGCACGTAACAGCGCGGGCAGGGCGCGCGGCACGTCGTCGAGCAGGCTTGTCGTGCCCGACGCCTTCGCGGCGCGTTCCTTTTTCTTGTGCTCTTCCCACGCAACAGTTTGTGCTGCGGAGTCCTCCACTGCCGCCCCCGACGCAAAAACATGCGGGTGGCGGCGGATCATCTTCTCGTTGATGGCGGCGACAACATCGGCGAAATCGAAGAGGTTTTTTTCCTCTGCCATGCGCGCGTGGAACACCACCTGCAAAAGCAGATCGCCCAGCTCGTCCTTTAACTCGGGCCAGTTCTGGTCCTCGATCGCGCCGGCGACTTCATACGCTTCCTCAATCGTGTAGGGCGCGATGCTCGCGAAATCCTGTTCGATATCCCACGGGCAACCACCATTTGGATCGCGCAGGCGGCGCATGATGTCGAGAAGAGTGGTGATGTCTGATGGATTCGTCATGGCCGGATCAGACCGAAGCCGCTCAAACAAAGCGAGGGCTCGACAAATCTCCTTATATGCAGTTAAGTCTTAGTCGCAAATACGGAGGGGTGAGCTATGGCGCAGGAGCATTCGCCGATTCAGGACGCGCGCGTGAACACGGTGCTCGACCGGTTGCACAAGCAGGCGAACCGCCAACTCGCGGGCGTCGTCGCGCACATCGCCGGCCGCGCGTTGCAGATGCTCGTGACCCGCAAAAGAGAGTTGGAAGATACCAGCTACTACCGCGACAAGCTCATTCCCATCGATCGGAGGCAGGGCGCGCTGATCTATCTCTTGTGCCGCAGCCTGAAGGCGACGCGCGTGGTGGAATATGGCACGTCGTTCGGCGTTTCGACGCTCTATCTCGCAAGCGCCATTCGCGACAATGGCGGCGGCACGGTGATCGGCACCGAACTTGAGCCGTTCAAAGTGAGCATCGCGCATCAGAACTTCGAAGCAGCAGGGCTTTCATCCTTCGTCGATCTGCGGGAAGGCGATGCGCTGGAGACACTGAAGGATTGCGGCGGACCGGTGGATTTCCTGCTGGTCGATGGCTGGCCGCGGCTGGCGCCCGATGTGCTGAAACTGATGGCGCCGCAACTGCGCAGCGGCGCCATCGTTTTCTGCGACGAGTCCGGCCATTCACCGAGCGACAGGGCCGCTTACAGAAGCATCGTGCGCAATCCGGCGAACGGCTTCGTCTCCGCGCATTTCCCGCTCTATGGCGGCACGGAAATCACGGTGAAGACCTGACTACTGCCCGTTTTCCTTCAGCCGCAGCATCGACTTTCCGACAAAGGCGAAAAGATCGGCGCCGACGGGCAGGCGCTGCGCGACCTTCGGGTCCGCGAACGCATCTTTCCACACTTTGGAAGAACCTTCGGCGAGCTTCGGGTCGCCTTGCGTGAACTGGTTCACCAGCGCGCTCCAGCGGCGGCCAACATCCAGCGCTTCCGGCGAGTAAGGATCGCCTTTGGCCATGACGGCCTTCGCGTCTTCGAACAGCGTGTTCCACGCTTTCGACACGTCTTCCTGATTGAAGTGCTGTCCCGAAGCTTTCGCCAGATCCTCCGGCGCGTAGTTCTTCTGGATCAGCGGATCGAACATTTCTTTCCACTCGTCATTGCTGAGCTTGTTGCTCATCGTCGTCTCCTTGGTCAGTTGCGTGAGATCGTCGATGGAAAGCGTTTCGCCGGCGGCTAGCCGCGAACGCGCCGCGCGGATGAGGGCGAGGGCATGTTCCAGCCGGGTGCCTTCCTCCTTGAGCGCCTGCTCCTGAATGGCCAACACCGCCTCCAATGTTGATGCACGGCCCGCCAGCAGCTCGCCGATACGCGCGAGCGGCAGGCCAAGCGCCTTCAGCGCCAGGATCTGGTGCAACCGCGCCATTTCCTCAGGCCCATAGGCGCGCCAATCCGCTTGAGAACGCAGCGGTTTCACCAGCCCGCGTTGCTCATAGACACGCAGCGCTTTCACGCTCACGCCCAGCCGCCGCGCGGCTTCGGAGGGACTTAGGTGTTGGTCTTTCATCAGCATGGGACAGGCTTTCATCGACACGCAGGTTTGTGAAGGCATCCCCAAGGTCCGGCGCAAGCGCTAATTTGTGCAATAATTCGGGCAGGTGGAGGGCGACATGCACAAGATGATTCCGCTTCTGGCGGCGCTGGCTTTGGCCGGCCCGGCGCTGGCGAAGGACGATTTCGCGAAAAGCATTCTGGACGCGCACAACCGCGAACGTGCCGCCGTGCATGTGCCATCGCTGGTTTGGGACGAAAGCCTGGCGGCGGACGCAGCCGTATGGGCGAAGCATTTAGTGGACACACGCCGGTTCGAGCATTCGTCGTTCGAGATGCGCCGAGGTGAGGGCGAAAACCTCTGGGAAGGCACACGCGGCGGCTTCGCGCCCAGCGAGATGGTTGGTGCCTGGGCTGCGGAAAAAACCTATTTCGACGGTGGCGCGTTCAGAACCGGCGTAACCGCCGGCCACGTCACCGGCCATTACACACAGATGATCTGGCGCACGACCAAGGCTGTCGGATGCGCGACGGTCAGCGGACGCGATGTCGATGTCCTCGTGTGCCGTTACAGCCCGGTGGGCAATCTCGTGGGCGAGGCGCCGTACTAGGTGGCAGATGCCAGCACCCATGCGTCCGTCGGCCATTCAAAATATCGTATAATCTATATTATGGGAAATATCAGATGGCAGTTGCCGAACACGGGCGGCCCGATATGGTTCCCGCACCCAGAATTCCCTGACTCGGCTCCCTTCGCCAACCGGATATCGCTCTCATGAAACGTGTGCTTTTCCTCGCCGCAGCGTTCGCTGCCTGCATCGTCGCGGCGCATGCGGATGACTCCAAGAAGCCCGATGCCACGGACGGCTCACCGAATTTCCAGCCGACCCAATACAAATCGACCGGCAGCGTGACCGCCGGCGGCACGTCAGTCGCCTATGACGCGATCACCGGCACCTTGGTCGTGCATCCCAAGGGCTGGAACGACGCGGCAACCAAGGAGGACGCCGACAAGAACCCGACAGCCGAAGCCACCATGTCCTATGTGGCCTATCTGAAGCACGGCGCCGACGCTTCCAAGCGGCCGATCATCTTCCTGTTCAACGGCGGCCCGGGCTCTGCCACCGTATGGCTGCACATGGGTGCCTTCGGCCCGCGCCGCGTGCTGACCAATGACGACACGCACACGCCCGCCGCGCCTTACACGCTGGTCAACAACGATCAGAGCCTGCTCGATACGAGCGATCTGGTGTTCATCGACATGCCCGGCACCGGTTTCGGCCGCCTGGGCGGCAAGGACGCGGACAAGAACTTCTATGGCGTCGATCAGGACATCCACGCCTTTGCGATGTTCATTCAGGAGTTCCTGAGCAAGTACAATCGCTGGAATTCGCCCAAATACATCTTCGGCGAAAGCTACGGCACCATGCGTGCCGCCGGCCTGTCGCTGGCGCTTCAGCAGCACGACATCGATCTGAACGGCGTGATCCTGCTGTCCGACGTTCTGAACTGGGACCTCCTCCCGGACGATCCGGAACTCAATCCGTCGATCGATGAGCCCTATATCGTCGCGCTGCCGTCCTACGCCGCAACGGCCTGGTACCATCACAAAATTCCCAATCAACCCAAAGAATTGCGGCCGTTTCTTCTGAAAGTGGAACACTTCGCTACTACGACCTACGCCCAGGCGCTTCTGCGCGGCGCGGGACTGAACTGGACGCAGCGCAAAGCCATCGCGGCCCAATTACACGCCTATACCGGCCTGCCCGTCGGCTATCTGCTGAAGTCGAACCTGCGCATTGAATATGGCGCCATGCAGAAAGAGCTTCTCACCCAGCAGGATCTGACCACCGGAACGCTCGATACGCGCTTCACAGGCCCGACCCTGGACCCGCTGAGCAAGGTCGCCGAATACGATCCGCAAAGCTCGGGCATCGGCTCGGCTTATATCTCGGCGTTTAACGGCTATGTGCGCAATGTGCTGAACTATACCGGCGCGTTGGAATACAAGCCGAGCGCCAATGTTTACAGCAGTTGGGATTACAAGCACCAACCGCCCGGCGCGGATCACCCGCTGATCCAGCTTCCGAACGTGCTGCCCGATCTGGCGGCCGCCATGAAGCGCAATCCGACCATGAAGGTGATGGTCAATGGCGGTTATTTCGACATCTCCACGCCCTATTACGAAGGCTGGACGGAAATGCGCCACCTGCAGATTCCGGAGAAGCTGCGCAGCAATCTGGAGTTCCACTATTACGAATCCGGCCACATGGTCTACGTCCACCAGCCTTCGCTGGTGCAGTTGCACGACAATGTGGAAGCGTTCATCCGCAAGACCAGCGGCGTGAACTAGGCTTTCGGATAGAGGATGATCTGCGTGCAACGGAAAGCGGCGAGCAGCTTGCCGCTTTCCTCGTTCGTGATCTTCGCATCCCAGACCTGTGTGGTGCGTCCACCGTGCAGCAGCGTGGCTTCGCCCAGGATCGCGCCGGAATTTAGCGTGCCCATGAAATTGGTTTTCAGTTCGACGGTGGTGAATCCGTTCGCGCCGTCCGGCCATTTGGTCGAGACGCCGTAGGCGCAAAGCGTATCCGCCAGCGCCACGATGGCCGGCGCCCATAGCGCGCCATTGCCGGCGATGAGTTGCTTGGTCACGGGCAGGCGGCCGACCACCCTGCCCGGCGCGCATTCCGTGACCTTGATGCCCAGCATGTGCGGCAGCCCATCGGCATTCCAGCCATTCATGATTTCCGGTGTGAGATCGAAGGCCATTTTCCTACCAGTTCAGTTCGCCGATCATGGCGGCGTAAACATCGATCCCGTCCCACACATTCTGCAAGCGGATATTCTCGTTCGCGGCATGCTGGTTGTCGTCATGATTGGCGACCGGCAGGCCGACCAGCGGCGTATGGAAAATGTCGTCGAACACATAGAGCGGCACGCTGCCGCCCAAGGTCGGCACCACGGCCACGGGCTTGTCGGAGGCTTTCTGTGCCGCCGCGATCACGGCGCGGGCCGGTGGCGATGCCATGTCGGAGCGCAGCGCGGCGTACCCGTCTTCCCAATCGATCTTGATGATCTTGGGATGCGCAAGCCGCGTGGCTTCGTCCGGTGTCTTGTCCACGATCGTCCAGCCTTTCGCGCGCAGGAAGGCTTCCATCTGCGCGCGCACGCGTTGCGGCGTCTGGTTCGGCACAAGGCGGAAATCGATGGAGACTTCCGCGTCCACGGGAATGGCGTTCGCCGCCTCGCCGCCCACTTTGCCCGCACGGATGCCGCGAATATTCAGCGCGGGCCGCATGATCGCATCCATCAGGCTGTCTTTCGTCTCCGCCTGCGCGATCTGAAATTCCTTTTTCAGCTCGCTCTCGACCGGTGGCAGCGCCGCGATGGCATCGCGCTCGGCTTTCGTTTCGGGCCGCACATCGTCCATGAAACCGGGGATGAGCACGCGGCCGTCGGGGGCGCGCATCTCGGAAATCAGTTCCGCCGCCATCGCCGCCGGATTCGGAACCCAGTTTCCATAATGCCCATCATGCAGTGCTTTGATTGGCCCATAGATCGTGGCGTCGAGCCCCACCGTGCCGCGCGCGCCGAAATAGATCAGCGGGCGGCGCGACTGATGCACCGGCCCATCGCCGATCAGCCACAGATCGGACGACAGCTTGCCCGCATTCTTGCGCATGATATCGCCCAGGTGCGGAGAGCCCGCCTCTTCCTCGCCTTCCCACACAACCTTGATGTTCACTGACGGCTTATGGCCCGTGGCCTTCAACGCGTCGAAGGCAGTCAGGAATGCGAGTTCGGAAACCTTGTCGTCGCCGGTCGAACGCCCATAGAGCCGCCACTCGGGATCGTAAGGCGGCTTTGCGCTCTTCATATCCACGACATGCTCGCCGCTGCCGAGCGGCCCGCTGCGCATCACAGGATCGAAGGGCGGTGTCGCCCATTGCGATGGCGTGACGGGTTGGCCGTCATAATGCGCGTAGAAGACCACCGTGCGCGTTGCGCCCGGCGTATTGAGTGAACCGAACACCACAGGTGGCGCATTCGGGACGGTGAGCAATTCGGTTTGGAAGCCACGCGCTTTCAATTCGTTCTGCAGCCAGGCACCGGCTGCCGCTGTTGCCTGCGGCTCCGCGGCGATGCTGTGAAAACGCAGCAGCGTATCGAACTGCGTGAGGATCTGCGTCTCGTGCGCGGCGCGCCAGCCATCGACCTGTTGCTTGAGCGAGTCTGCGTGCGCCGATGCCGCGCAACAGAGCAAGGCGGCGCCCAGTGCCGATGCGAGTCCCGTTTTCATGATCCCTCCCGCGATTCGATGAAAAACTTTGCCGGTTTTTCGGGAGCATGACAGGCGCAAAACCGCCTCAACGCCCTGAAAGGACTATATTATCCTATAAAGATGTGAAATTAGGAATTCTCTTGACACCGTGACGGTCGCACCGTACATTTCTCCCAATTCTCGAATTGCGCCCAAACCGTACCCGCCCGCGAAAGCTGGCGGTTTTCCTGTATTTGCGTTCCGCTTGTCATCCCCGGCCGAGCGCAGCGAGGGGAAGGGGACCCAGGTATTTCAGCAAGATCGGTTTTGCCGGTGAAGCGCGAGCTTCGTCTGTAGGATCGCGTGCTCATTTCCGACCTGGGTCCCCTTCCCTCGGCGCTTACGCGCCTCGCCGGGGATGACAGGTTTTGTTTTGGAGAAAGACGAAAATGCACAAGCTCTAACGTCGCCCTCGCCCGGACCGGGCGTGGTGATGGGGACAGACTCTTTTGGAGAAGCCGAGATCGCGCTCAAGCGGGTCCAGGACGCCGAACCGGGAGAAGTCCGTCATTATCGCCACGTTCAAGGTCACGCCCCTCATACAGCGCCGATGACAAATTCCGGCGTGGGCGGAAAAGGTAGAGGGAGGGGGCGGTACCCCCATCAGTTTGCAATTCAAATACCAGCCATCGAAATCGCGCACAAACAACTACTACATCTGGCAATCGCGCGATGCGCCGCGAGAGCTTCAATCCACCGCGATCGTCATACCATCATAAGCCGGCTCCACGCCTTCGGGCAGAGAGCGTTTCAAGGCTTCGTAGTCCAGATCGATATGCAGGTTGGTGAGGATGGCGCGCTTCGGTTTGACGCGCGCGATCCATTTCAATGCGGTGTCGACATTGGCATGGGTTGGATGCGGATCGTGCCGCAAGGCATCGACGATCCATAGCTTCGCGCCTTCCAGCGCGGCGAAAGCATCCTCGTCCAGTTCGTTCACGTCGCTCGAATAGGCGACGGGACCGAAGCGGAAGCCGAGCGAATGGATGCGGCCATGTCCCTGGCGAAAGGCCAGAACCGGAATATCGCCGCCCCTGCCCGGTACATTCACCGCCGCGAAAGGCTCCGGCAGTTCGTGCATCGTCATGATTGGCGGATAGCCGCTACCCTCCGGCGTTGAGAAGATGTAGCCGAATTTGTGCATCACGCTTTCGCGCGCCGCACGATCGGTGAAAACATCGATGCGTTTGCGCGCGGCATAGGCAATGGCGCGAACGTCATCCATGCCATGCGTCTGATCGGCGTGATCGTGGGTGATGAACACCGCATCCAGCCGGCCGCAATGCGCCGCCAGCATCTGCTCGCGCAGGTCAGGCGATGTATCGACCAGCACTGCCGTTTCGCCGTCGCCGGAACGTTGCCGTACCAGGAGCGAGCAGCGCGACCGCCGGTTCTTCGGATTGTTCGGATCGCAAGCGCCCCAATCGCCCGCGCCATCCGGCCCGCCGAGGCGCGGCACGCCGCTGGACGATCCGCAGCCGAGAATGGTGATCTCGAGAGTCATGCGGGGCGCTTCGCCTTCGTGAACAGGCGAAAGAAATTGTCCGTCGTCGCTTTCGCCAACGCATCGACGCTGACGCCTTTCAACTCCGCCAGCATCGTCGCCGTGTTCACGACGAAGGATGGCTCGTTGCGTTTGCCGCGATGGGGCATCGGCGCCAGATAGGGCGCATCGGTTTCCACCAGAAGCCGGTCGAGCGGCACGGTCTTCAACACCGCGCGCAATTCGTCGGATTTCTTGAACGTCGCGATGCCGGATACGGAAATGCAGAAACCCAGTTCCACGGCCGCATCGGCCAGCATTTGCGTTCCGGTGAAGCAATGAATCAGGCCGGGAAACGCGCCCTTCCCCATCTCCTCGCGCAAAATGTCCACGGTCTCCGGATCGGCATTGCGTGTGTGGACGATGCAGGGCAATCCGAGCTCACGCGACGCCGCGATATGCGCGCGGAAATTCGCGATCTGCGGTTCGCGCGGTGAGTGATTATAATAGAAATCCAGCCCCGTCTCGCCGATGCCGACCACCTTGGGATGCCGGGCGCGCTCGATCAGCGGCTGCGGCCCATCGATCAATTCCGGTTCGGCTTCATGCGGATGGATTCCGACCGAGCACCAGATGTTCTCGAAACGCTCCGCGACCGCGAGAACCTGCGGAAACTTCTCCAATGTCGTGCCGATGCTGACGCAGGTTTTCACACCCGCATCTCTCGCGCGCGTGACAACTGCATCGAGTTCAGGTGCGAATTCGGGGAAATCGAGATGGCAATGACTATCGACCAGCATGCAAACTCACAAACGCGCGCGGCGCGCGGTATCGGAAATGGCTTTGTCCGCCGAAAGGATCGTCTGCCGCGGATCCAGATGCAACGCGCCAGTGCGCAAGAACGAGCGGTTGAGCTTTTCCAGCAGCGCGGTCCAGCGATCCAGTCCGCCTCCACCTTCCATCGCACGAAGCCGAATGCGATTGGTGAGCGCCTCGATCAGAAACGTGCCGAAGCGATCCGTACCGTCCGTCATACGGGAGAGCTTGTCGGCCAGCGCAAGCGTCGCGCCCAAATCCGGCGACGACGCGCGATCGACCAATCGCTCCGCCTCTTCCGCCAGCGCCAATCCATCGTCTTCCGCCAAGGTCAGCGCCGCGCCGATAGAACCGCCGGAAGCTTTGACCAAGGTGGCACGTTCTTTCGCGCCAAGATCGGGAAGCCGCGCCGTCAACTCCTTCTCCAACTGCGCGTCGGAGAGCGGGCGAAGATCGAGGCGCTGGCAACGCGAACGGATCGTCGGCAACAACTGCCCCGGCGCATTGGAAAGCAACATTAACATCGCGCGTGCCGGCGGCTCTTCCAGTGCCTTGAGAAGAGCGTTCGCTGCCTGCGGATTCATATCGTCCGCAGTATCCACGATGGCGATACGCCATCCGCCCGCCCCCGAGGTCATGCCGAAAAATCCGGCGAGCTTGCGAATTTCCTCGACGCCCAGAACCGTCATGGGTTTGCCGGTGCTCGCATTGATGCCGCGTTGCAGAACCAGTAATCCGGGATGGCCACCGGCGGAAACTTGGACGGATGCCGGATCGTTTTCCGGAACCGACAAATCCTCCGCGCCACGATCTGTCGCGCCGAAGGCCAGCAAGTAACGCGCAATGCGAAACGCAAATGTCGCCTTGCCGACGCCCGGCGGCCCGCTGATCAGCCAGCCTTGCGGCGGCCGTCCGGCACGGATCGCGCGCGATGCCGTGGCGAGCGCGGCTTGATGCCCAACGAGCGACAAGGTTTTGCGAGGATCGTGCGCCTCAATTTCCGGCGCAACTTCGAGCTTTTTCCGGGCCATGGCTTAGAGACTGAAGCGTTTGGCGACCGTTTGCCAGATCAATTCCGCCACCTCGTCCTCGCTTCCGCTGGCATCCAGAAGAAAACAGCGGTCGCCGTTACGTCGCGCGATATCGGCAAAGCCCTGCCGGAGTTTTTCGTGAAACGCCGTGTCGAAGCCTTCGAACCGGTCCTCGCCGGATCGGCGTGCTTTGGCGCGCTCCAGCCCCACAGAAACCGGAAGATCGAGAATGAGCGTGAGATTGGGCCGGAAGTCGGCAACGGAAATCGTCTCGATCCGGCGAATGGTTTCGCGATCCATGCCGCGTCCGATTCCCTGGTAGACGTAAGTGGAGTCGGTGAAGCGATCCGATATCACCCATCTGCCGGACGACAACGCCGGCTTGATCGTCCGCGAGATATGATCCGCACGCGCCGCGAACAGCAGCAGCGTTTCCGTCAACGGATCCCAACGTCCAGGCTCGCCTTCGACGAAAAGCTTACGGATCTGCTCGGCACCCGGCGATCCGCCAGGCTCTCGCGTGACCACGGTTTTGATACCGCGTTTTTCCAAGGTGGTCGCAAGCCGTTTGGCCTGTGTGGACTTGCCGGTGCCCTCTCCGCCTTCAAGCGTAATGAATTGCGGGGTCACGGCATGCTGCTTTCAATGCCCGGTGATCATGTGACGAATGCCGAGGAACATCCGGCCGAAGATTCCAGCACGATCCACCGAATTGGCGGCATAGACCGGAACCTTGAGCCCCGGAAATTCCGGTGCCGTGATTTCCATCACACCGATCTGCTGTCCTTTGGCGATGGGCGCTTTGATCGGTCCGTCGTAATGCACCGCGACCTTCATGCCGGGGCGTGACTCCACCTGCAAGGTCACGCTCAGCGGCTTGCCAACGACGAGGGGGACGGTGTCCGTGGTGCCTTGCCAGACCGGCGCGTTGCCGACGACGGTGTTCGCTTTCACCACGGGATATTTCCGGAACTCGCGGAATGCGAGACCAAGAAGGCGCGCGGCTTCGTCACTGCGGCGGCGTTCGGCGAACCAGTCCTGCCGTTGGGGGCTGTCCTTGTCCAGATCGGGATAGCGCAAACCGTTCAACACCAAGATCAGGCGCTCGCCCTTCTGTTTGGCCGAGGCGGTGATGCCGTAGCCCGATGCGTCGGTGTGGCCGGTCTTCAAGCCATCCGCGCCATCGAGCTTTTCCAGAACCATGTCTCGGTTCTGTTGCGTGATGCCGTTCCACACAAAGCTGCGCTCACCGAAATAATGATAATATTGCGGATAATCATTGATCAGATGCCGCGCGAGCGTGGCCAGATCGAGTGCGGACATGAGCTGACCCGGAGGATCGGGCAAGCCATCCGGATTCACGAAATGCGATTGTTTCAGGCCAAGCTGCTTCGCGCGCTTGTTCATCATGCTGACGAAGCCATCGACGGTTCCGCCCAGCGCCTCCGCGACCACGACGCAGGCGTCGTTTCCGGACTGGATGATGATGCCGCGGATCAGATCCTCCACGGGCACACGGCTTCCGACCGACACGAACATCTTGGAGCCACCGGTTTTCCAAGCGGTTTCGGAGACCGGGAAGGTATCGGTGAGATGAACCCGGCCGTCCTTCAATCGGCTGAAGAGGAGCTCGATCGTCATCAGCTTGCTCATCGACGCCGGAGGCATCGGCGTGAAGGCGCTCTTCGCCCACAGCACTTGCCCGTCGCCATCCATCAACAGCGCATGTTCCGCCGTCGTGTTGAGTTCGGCTTGCGCCGGCGCCGCAAGGAGCACCGTGCCCAGTAGTGCAAGTAAGAAACGAATCCGCATGAACGGAACACTCCTGAAGCTGAATCTGATTCGCAAAGCGGCTTTATTGATCGACCACGATTTGCGCATCGTTATTACCAAGCCCTGTCAGCTTGGCCAACGCCGCATCCGCATCTGCGACACTGTCGTAAGGCCCGCTGCGGACGCGATAAAGTTTTTGCCCGTTACGCGTGATCGGCGAAACATCGAGATTGCCTGCCCCCGCGAAGCGCGTCTTGAGTCTTGCCGCATTCATCGGACTCGAAAATGCTCCGACTTGCACATAAAGATGTGTAACAGCCGGAACCGGAACTTTCTGTACTTCGCCGGTTACTTGTGTGTCAGCCGGCGGCAAGGTGGGTGCGGTTGCGACCGGAGTCGGAAGTGCCGCCGTCTGAACCGGCGGAGCAACGGTGGCGCCCGGAAGAATATTGAGAGCCGAACTGTCCACTTTCGTTGTTGGAGCCGCCGGGACCGCTGCCACGATCTCGGGAGGCGTCTCTTGCGCCGGAACGCCGGCAGCGGAATCCGCACGGGCGATATAGGTGACCCTAACGCGCGCGGTGCCGGTACGAATGACATCAAGCGCGCGTGCCGCGGCTTCTGAAAGATCGATGATGCGCCCTTTCGCATAGGGGCCACGATCGTTCACGCGCACGATCACGGATTTCCCGTTATCGAGATTGGTCACCCGGACGTTCACGGGCATCGGCAACGTGCGATGCGCGGCGGTTAGCTCCGTGCCGTCATACATCTCGCCGTTTGCGGTGTGATGGCCGTAAAAGGTCGGGCCGTACCACGAGGCGATTCCCGTTTCGTCATAATCCGGCTGTTCATGTGGGTAATACCATGTGCCGTCGATCTGATAGGGATTGCCGACTTTGTAGACGCCGGCATTCGAGGGAAGCCTGACGCCACCATTGTTTGCAGGCGGCGTGGATGCGCAGGCCGCGGCCAGTCCGGCCACGGCAACAACCATTCCTGTTCGCTGTAGACGTTTCAGCATCCGGCGGAATCACCAACCCCGAGCGAAAAGACCGTAAGCGATGGGCAGCGCAGGCTTCAACCGGGCGCTTGCGCGCCCTTCCCGTTCGGCTTAGGGAGCGCGTGTGGATGGGTGGCCGAGTGGTTTAAGGCACCGGTCTTGAAAACCGGCGGGCCTGCAAGGGTCCCGTGAGTTCGAATCTCACCCCATCCGCCACTCACAAGCTCGCGTAGATCGCATCGATCAGCGCCTTGTTGCGCGGATTTTGCCAGCGCGGGCCCATATCGTTGGTCACATAGCTGAAAGCGACGCCCGTATCGGGATCGCAAAAGCCGAGCGAGCCGCCCGCGCCGAAATGGCCGAAGGCGCGCGGATTGGGACCGAGCGGCCTTTCCGGCTGGGTGAGTTGGAAGCCCAAGCCGAATCGGCTGGGCCGCTGACTGATGAGATCGATGCCGCTCGAATGTTCTTTCACAGCCTCAGTCAGTGTGGCTTTAGAAATGATGCGAACGCCATCGATTGCACCGCCCTCGCCGAGCGCTGCATAAACACGGGCAACACCTCGCGCGGAACCGTGGCCATTCGTCGAAGGTATTTCGGCCCCGCGCCATTCGGGCGTGTTCACATATCCGCCGCCGGAAATTCCCGGCGGGTTCCAATAGGCGTTGAAGCGCATCAATTCTTCTGAGCTTGGCATACTTTGCTGCGAGGCCGCCGTCGGCCAGAGATATTCTGCCACCCGTGAGTGTTCTGAAGGTGGAAGCCCAATGTGAACATCCGCACCGAGCGGCTGTGCGATGTCTTCACGTAAAACCGTACCGATGCTGCGCCCGGAAATGCGGTGAACGATTTCGCCCAGCAGAAAGCCGAAAGTGTTCACATGATATCCATGCGCGCTTCCCGGCTTCCACCATGGCGTCGCGCGCGCGAGAGCTTCCGTCATCGCGTTCCAGTCGAGCACGGCGCCGGCGGGCAACGGTTCGCGTAGCGAAGGCAAACCCGATTGATGCGAAAGAATGTGGCGGAGTGTGATCTCTTCTTTGCCACCTTGTGCGAATTCCGGCCATACCTTTGCCACCGGTGAATCGAGAGCGACGTGCCCCTGTTCGACCAAACGCAAAACACAAATCGTGCAGAGGGCTTTGCTGACGGAGAAGAAGTTGACGATCGTTTCGTGCTGCCAAGGCTGGTCTCTCGCCGCGTTCTTCCACCCGCCCCAAAGATCGACGACGGACTGGCCATGAATGGAAAGCGCAATCGCCGCGCCAGGTTCTCCCCGTGCCGCAAAGTTCTCCCGAAATGCATCGCGCATGCGGGCGAAACGGGGATCGCAGACCCCATCTATGGGAATGTCAGGCGTAACCATTAGCCGCTACCGAAATCGGGAAGCGGAGGAGTTTAACCTCAGCGGCCCGCTGCCGTCACACCACCGGCTGAAGCGACGGCAATCGCAGGGGCGATAGGCGTTTCATATTGTTTGTATTCCGGCACCTGATCGAGGCGTACGAATTTGTAACCCTCTTCCAACAGTGCGGGAACGACATCAGCCACCAATTCGGACGACTGGCGATGGATGCAATGCATCAGCACCACACCGCCGTCTTTGCGGCGGACCTCCCGCATGTAGCCTTTCGCGCATTTGTCCGCGTCCCAATGACGATGCCAGCAATCCCAGTCCGCAGAGCTGAGGATATAGCCGTCGGAACTCATCGCGATGTCGCCGCCGATATCCCAATACACGGGCCCGACATATTGCTTCAGCACCGGATCGGCGTTGAGGACGGCTGCGTGTTGTTTACGCCATGCACCGTAAGGCGCACGGAAGTAGAATTTGGCGTTGGCCGGCATGAGGGGGCGAATGTAGTTGTCCACGTCCCGGATCTGGGCGATCAGCTTGTCGGGATCGCTAACGTATTTCTTGCCAAGCAAAGCGTGGGTCGCGCTGTGGTTCGCCAGCAAATGCCCCTCGGCTGCGATGCGCGCCAGTATATCGGGATATCGGCGGGCCATTTTTCCGACGATGAAGAACGTGGCCTTGATATGGTTGGCCTTCAGCACGTCAAGAACCGCGGCGGTGTTGGCGTTGGGGCCATCGTCAAAGGTCAGAGCGATGGTGTGGGTGCCGCGCAGACCCGAATGGAAGATGTTCTTGGTCTGGAAAAATGCGATTTGGTCTTTGGTGGACATCTGTGCAGGACCGGCCCAAGCCGTACCCAACACGCAAACCAACGCGAGCGATATCGCCGCCGCAAAGCCCCGAAAACGCATGACAACCCCAACCCAGTGCCCGGGAGAAGTTTAGCGTATCAGCAGTCCGCCGCAAGCCGCTGATAGTTAAGCCGAATATGATTTTGTGCGATGCGCCTCAGAGATTTGCCGCATTTTTCCCAGTGGTGCGGTCTACCAGGGCACGCACGGCGCTGCGAATGCGCGGATAAGTGCCGCAACGGCAAATGTTCGTGATGGCGGCCGCCAGATCATCGTCGGTTGGGTGCGGATTGGTTTTGAGCAGCGCGCTCACCGCCATGATCATGCCCGACTGGCAATAGCCGCATTGGGGTACCTGATGTTCGATCCATGCTTTCTGGATTGGCGTCAGGCCATCGGCGCCTAAACCTTCGATTGTCGTGATCTCTGCACCGGCAACGGAAGAAACCGGCGTCACGCAGCTGCGTTGCGCGGCGCCGTTCACATGCACCGTGCAAGCCCCGCACTGGGCGATACCGCAGCCGAATTTGGTGCCGGTAAGCCCAACGTCATCCCGTATGACCCAGAGCAAAGGGGCGTCTGGCTCGACGTCCAATTCATGGCTAACGCCATTTATCTTCAATTGGATCGTCATAGCCTGTCTTCCATATCGCTAGTCGAAATCTAACATAGCCTGCGCCGCTTGGCACTTTGGACGGCCCAGGCGCTAGTTTGAGACCCATTCCCGAACGCCTGCCCGTCACCCCATTCCTGCATAACTTTTCATGTTGTCTCACGCCCTTGTGACGCCACATTTCACAACAATTACAGGCACCTTGATAGCGCGGTGATTTGCCGGTGAGGGAGCGATGCGGGCACTGACTGCGATCAGCATTAAGAATCCGGCTGCGATAGCGGTTGCTGTCGCCGTGACAATTCTCTTCGGCGTGTTCGCGCTGGAGTCGCTGCCCGTTCAACTCTTCCCCGATATCGATCGTCCCACGATCGGTGTCGAGACCGATTGGCGTTCGGAAACGCCGCGCGAGACTGAAGCGCAGATCGTTCAGCCGGAAGAAGATGTGCTGCAAGGCATCCCCGGCCTTCAGGAGATGGACGGTTTCGCCGGGAATGGCGGCGGCTATATCCAGCTCACCTTCGCGCTCGGCACGGATATGAACAGCACGCTGGTCGACGTGGTTGGCCGGCTCAATCGCGTACCGTCGCTGCCGACCGATGCCCAGAAGCCGTTTATTCAGTTGGCCAGCACACAGAACGCGAACGCGACATTGCTGTACGTGTTTATGCAGAAGTTGCCCGGCAACAAGCGGAACGTGAATGACTACACCCAATTCCTGAAGGACGTCGTCATTCCGCGCCTGCAAGCCGTGCCGGGTGTCGGCAGCGCGCAGATCAATTCCAATGGTGGCACAGACGAACTCGATATCGTCTTCGATCCCATGCGGACGGCGCAGCTTGGAATCCAGATTCCGAAAGTCGCACAGCAGATCAGCGGCTCGGAAGATGTGTCCGGCGGCACGATCGATGTCGGGCGTCGAACCTACAGCCTGGAATATCGCGGCCGGTACTCCGTCGACCAGTTGCGAGATCTCATTTTGGAGTGGCGCGACGGCAAGCCCGTTCATCTCGGCGATATCGCCAATGTTCACATTGGGCGAAGCAAGGAACAGGGCTTCGCCTACCAGAACGGCAATCCCGCTTTGGGTATTCAGATATTCCGGGCGACGGGCGCCAACGTTCTGGCGACGGTGAATGCCGTCAAAGACGAACTTCAGAAGATCAATGACGGGCCGGCCAAGGAAAAAGGCGTTACGCTGCAGTATTCCTTCGACCCATCGCATTTCATCAATCAGGCTGTCGGCATGGTCACGTCCGATCTTCTGGTGGGCATTCTGCTCGCAGTGGGTGTGTTGTGGTTCTTCATGCGCGAATTGCGCGGAACGCTTATTATTTCGGCGGCGATCCCGATTTGCCTTTTTGCCGTCGTCGTATTGCTCAATCTCGCGGGCCGCACGCTGAACGTCATCTCGCTGGCGGGGCTTGCTTTCGCGACAGGCATGGTGCTCGACGCGGCCATCGTCGCCTTCGAGAATATCTTGCGATTGCGTGAGCGCGGCATGCCGGCTGCGGAAGCGGCACAAGTCGGCACCGATCAAGTCTGGGGCGCCCTGCTCGCTTCCACTGCAACGAATGTCGCGATTTTCGTGCCGGTGATTTTCCTGAAAGACGTAGAGGGCCAGCTTTTTGCTGACCTCTCCCTGACGATCGCTTTCGCGGTTTTCTGCTCACTATTTGTTGCGATCACCGTGATTCCGGTGACATCCGCACTATTTTTGAAAACGCGCCCCAAGGTCGCCGAACTGTCGAACGTCTGGCACGGGATAACAAATCTCGTAATGAATCTGACCGACACACCGCGCAAGCGCCATTATTGGATCGGTGGGCTCATTCTGGGTTCGATCGTTGGTACCTGGCTCCTGCTGCCGCCGTTGCATTATCTGCCGCAGGTGAAGCGGGCTGCGATCGACGGATACATCAACCTCCCCACTGCGATGACGCCCGAAACGGCGGATCAGGAAGTTGCGCGGCCAATTATCGAACGCCTCACGCCTTACATGAAGGGAGAAAAGCAGCCGAAGCTTTTGAACTATTACGTCAAGATGAATGGCCCCGGAAACATGGACATGGCCGTTCGTGTGCCCAATGACGGGGATTTCCCGGAGCTCGAAAAGATCGTTCGCAAGGACATCATCAAGGATCTCGGCGATGCGCAGGCCTTCGCGCAGATGGGATCGCTGTTTGGCGGGTTCGATGAGGGCGGCGGCATTTCCATCGCGGTGCAGTCGAACGACGAAGTCGCCATGCGGGCGGCTGCGAAGAAGGGCTACGAACTACTGACCAAGCGGTTTCCGGACGGTGTGGTGAACACCAACCCCGGTCTGGATTACGACCAGCCGCAGATGAAGATGGTTCCTGACGATCGATCAATCGCGGAAGTTGGTTGGACGCGGCCGGACGTCGGCTCTATAACGCAGGCACTCGGCGAAGGCCTGTATGTGGGTCAACGCTATGATGGTGCCCGCCAACTTTATCTCATCCTCAAGTCGCAACCTCTGACCTCGCCCGACGCCGTTGCCAACACACCGGTCGCGACGCCGAACGGCGGGATCGTGCCGTTCGATCATTTGGTGAAGATTCAACGCACGCTGGCGGCGACCGGCACGTTCCGTCTGAACCGCCGCCGGACGTTCGCACTGAATCTACAGCCGCCGACCGGCATGGCGCTGCAAGACGTCATGCAGATCGTGAAGACCGAGATCGAACCGCAGATACGCAAGATGCTGCCCGCGGATGGAACGATCACCTACGGCGCCGCTGCTGACCATCTCAACAACGCGTTGTGGAGCATGGGCAAGAACTTCGGTCTCGCGATCTTGTTGCTGTTCCTCATCATGGCGGCGCTGTTCAAGTCCCTGTGGGACTCTGCCATCGCGACCATCGCACTGCCCCTTGGCACCGTGGGCGGCATGGCGGCGTTACGATTGTTAGGTTTGTTCGTGTTCCAGCCGCTTGATCTGATCACCATGATCGGATTCATCATCGTGTTGGGGCTTGTGGTGAACAACACCATCCTGTTGGTCGCCCGAACCCGTCAGGCCGAAGCCGAAGGCATGTCGCGCGTCGATGCCGTGCGGTCGAGTTTGGAAACCCGCCTGCGGCCAATCTTCTCCAGCACGCTGACGGCGGTGTTCGGCATGCTGCCGCTGGTGCTGATCCCCGGTCCGGGCGCCGAAGTCTATCGCGGCCTTGGCGCCGTCATCGTGGGCGGCCTTTTGTTCAGCCACATCTTCACACTGATACTCATGCCGGCGTTGCTGCGCCTCGGGGAAAAACCGCAGCTGGCTTATCGGGAGCCGATCACGCCGGATAACGCAACTTTGCAAGCAGCCTGAAGGGCAAGACAATGAAGCGGAGCGCTTTTTTTGGGACGGCGATGGTGGCGGCGGTTTTGACGCCTGCCCTCGCGCAGCAGGGGCCTGCTCCTGCGCCATCCGTAACGGTGGTCACGGCGAAGATGGTTCGCATGGCGCCGAGTATGGGGCTGCCGGGCACGGTCATGTCCCGCAATGACTCGCGCCTTGCATCCGAAGTCGAAGGACGCGTTGCGTGGGTCGCGGAAGTCGGAACCGTGGTCAAGCAAGGCGATGTCGTCGCGAAGATCGATAGCGATGTTGCCGGCCTGCAACTCGCCTCCGACAAAGCCAATGTCGCGCGTCTATCTGCCCAGCTGAGTTACGATCGCGGACAGGCAGAGCGCATGCAGAAACTCTTCGCGATGAATGCCATCGCCAAGAGCACGCGCGATCAAGCGGTTTCCACACGCGATATGGATGCCGCCGGCGTCGCCCAGGCGCAGGCTGCGTTGAAGAAGTCGCAATATCAGTTCGATCACAGCCAGATCCGCGCGCCCTTCCCCGGCCGCGTCGTGGCGCGATTGATCAACGCCGGCGAGTACGCTGCGGCGGGCAAGGATATCGTGCGGCTCGTCCAAACGGACGCTATCGAGGTCAGCACCCAGATTCCGATCGACTCCTCGCACTTCCTGCACGAAGGCCAGACGGAAACCGTGATGATCCAAAATCGCCCTGTGGTGGGCACGGTTCGCGCCGTGGTCCCGGTCGGTGACATTGCCAGCCGCACGCTTGAAATTCGCCTGACCCTCCCGGCGAACTCCGCTTATGTCGGCGACGCCGCGAAAGTGCTGATTCCGTCCGCTCAGCCGCGCAACGTGCTGGCGGTGCCGCGCGATGCGCTGATCCTGCGCGAGGACAACACTTATATCTTCAAGGTGGACAAGAAGAACGTCGCCACCCGTGTCGCTGTCGAGACAGGCGCTGAAGATGGTAAGCTTGTCGAAGTGAAAGGCTCCGTCAGGCCTGGCGACCATGTCATCGTGCGTGGTGGCGAGCGCCTGGAGG
>Ga0153956_1000523_pt1 | contig 42044 bp, 35 predicted proteins | sample TSFL040MetaG_FD_104704 | JGI IMG/M metagenome (GOLD analysis project Ga0153956, IMG submission 104704) | Attine ant fungus gardens microbial communities from Florida, USA - TSFL040 MetaG | ecosystem: Host-associated > Fungi > Mycelium > Unclassified | place: USA: Florida, Wekiwa Springs... | reverse complement strand
GTGACCCTCCCGGCACGGTCCCTTCCACCTCTCCCCCCGGGAGTGGCCCGGGAGGGACGGCGGGGGTGACCCTGGACGAACCTCCCCGCAGTTCGTGAGGGAAGGGTCACCCCCGCCGTCCCGGCCACGCCTGCCCGGGCCACGCCCGCCCGGGCCGTGGAGGAGGGCCGTCCCTCCAGCTGTTCCTTATGCGCCTCACAGGCGCATAAGGAACAGCTGGAGGGGGGTCAGATCACACTGGCTGGGACATCGGCGGCCCTGGGGACGCCCGCGTAGGCCATGGCGGTCTGGAGCTCGCGGCGGAGGATGGAGAGGACGTCGGTGGCGCCGTTGCGGCCGCCTGCCGCCAGGCCCCAGGCGGGGGCGCGGCCGGCGAGGACGGCATTGGCGCCGGCGGCGAGGGCCTTGAGGATGTCGGCGCCGCTGCGGATGCCGCCGTCGAGGAGGAGCTCGACCTTGGAGTCGGTGAGGGCGGTGCTCACCTCGAGCAGGCAGTCGAGGGTGGGGCGGGGGGTCGGCAGGCCGGGGCCGCCGTGGTTGGAGACGATGATCCCGGCGACGCCGGCCGCGACCGCGGTGGTGGCGTCGGCGCCGCTCTGGACGCCCTTGAGGAGGACGGGGAGGGGGGTCCGCTCGAGCAGCCAGGCGAGGTCGTCCCAGGCGAGCGAGGTGTCGAGGCAGTCGTGGAGCTCGGCCGGGGTGGGGGCCGGGTCGAGGCCGATCCCGACGAGGTTGGGGATCTCCGTGCCGCGCCTGGGCGGCGGCGCCGCGGGGGGCTCGAAGGCGGGGCGGGGGCGGTGCAGGGCGTGGTGGATCGTCGCCAGGACGATCGCCGCGGCGCCCGCCGTCGCGGCGCGGTCGAGGAGGCGGGCCGTCGCCTCGCGGTCCTTCAGCATCCAGACCTGGAGCCAGAGGGGGCGGGCGGTCAGCGCGGTCAGCCGCTCGACCGGCTCGGAGGCGGCGGCGCTGGTGCAGAAGATGCTGCCCGCGTCCTCGGCGGCGCCGACCAGGCCCGCTTCGCCATCGGGGTGGAAGCGCCGGCCGTAGCCCATCGGCGCGATCGCCAGCGGCAGCTCCAGCGTCGCCCCGAGCAGCTCGACCCGGGTGTCCGGGGCGCTGACGTCGCGCATGATCCGCGGCTTCAGCGGCCGCGCGGCGAAGGCGTCCTCGTTGGCGAAGCTGCCCTCCCAGTTGCCGTCGCCGCGCCGGCCGAAGAGCGGGTCGAAGGTGACGGCGCCGAGCTCCTCGCGGGCGCGCTCCCGATAGCTGCCGAGGGCCGGCGACGGCTCCGGGTTGGTTCTATTCTTCAGCATCTGCAATCCGATCTACGAAACGCATGGGTTTTGACGTAGCCTACCCACGGCTCTTCGAACCGGTTGCCGTCGGGCCGGTCGAGCTGCCGAACCGGCTCGTCCGCTCCGCCCACGGCACCGGCCTGGCCCAGCCGCGGATCTCCGCGGACCTGGTCGCCTACCACCGCCGCCGGGGCGAGGACGGGATCGGCCTGACCATCCTCGAGGCGGCCACGGCGCACCCCTCGAGCCCGGCACCGGCCGGGATCGACGCGTCCACCGATGCCGTCGTCGAGGGCTACTCGCGGCTCGTCGCGGCGGTCCGGCCGACCGGGATGAAGCTGATGCAGCAGCTCCAGCACACCGGCGCGCACCGCGGCCCGCTCGACGGCTCGCCGGCCTGGGCGCCCTCGCCGGTCGCCAGCGCGGTGACCGGGGCGATGCCGCGGCAGATCGCCCAGGGCGAGATCGAGGAGCTGGTCGAGGCCTTCGCCGCGGCGGCCGCCCGGGCGGAGCGCGGCGGGCTCGACGGGATCGAGATCCAGGCCTGCCACGGCTACCTGCTCGAGCAGTTCCTCTCGCCGCTGACCAACCGCCGCGAGGACGAGTGGGGCGGCGACGCCGAGCGCCGGCGCCGCTTCCTCGCCGCCGTCCTCGCCGCCTGCCGGGCCGCCACCGGGAGCGGGTTCGCGGTCGGGGTCCGGCTCGGCGCCACCGAGTCGGTGGCCGGCGGGATCCAGCCCGCCGACGCGCTCGCCACCCGCGAGGCGCTCGAAGCGGCGGGGCTGGTCGACTTCGTCAACGTCTCGATCGGCAGCCGTTACGCCTACCCGAAGATCATCGGCGCGATGCACGAGCCGAGCGGCTACGAGCTGCCGCTCACCGCCCCGGTCTGCGCCGGCGCGCGGGTGCCGACGATCGTCGGCGGCCGGCTGACGACGCTGGCCGCGGCCGAGCGGGTGCTCGCCGACGGCGTCGCCGACCTGGTCTCGCTGGTCCGCGCGACGATCGCCGACGAGCGCCTGGTGCGCAAGTCGCGCGCCGGGCGCGCCGCCGAGGTCCGCCGCTGCATCGCCTGCAACCACGGCTGCCTCGGCGGCCTGCGCGAATCGCCGCCGCGGCTCGGCTGCGCGATCGCCCCCGAGGTCGGGCGGGAGCTCGAGTTGAGCCGCCGCGCCGGCGCCCGGCCCGACGCCGCCGCGGGCCGCCGGCTGGTCGTCGTCGGCGGCGGCCCGGCCGGGCTGGCGGCGGCGCTGACCGCCTGCCTCGCGGGCTTCGAGGTCGTCCTCTTCGAGGCCGCCGCGGAGCTCGGCGGGCAGCTGGCCCTGGCGCGGCGGGCGCCGCTGCGCGAGCCGATCGGCGCCTACCCGGACTGGGCCGGCGCCGAGCTGCGCCGGCTCGGCGCCGACCTTCGCCTCGGCACCCGCGCCGACGCCGCCGCCGTCCTCGCCGAGCGCCCCGACGCCGTCGTCCTCGCCACCGGCGCCCGCCCGGTGCCGGCCGCGGGGGTCGCCTCGAGCTGGGACGTCCTCGGCGCCGCGCCACCCCCGGTCGCCGCCGCGATCGTCCACGACGGGCTCGGCCACTACGAGGCGATCGCCGTCGTCGACGCCCTCGTCGCCCGCGGCGCCGCGGTCCGCTTCGCCACCTCCCACGAGCGGGTCGGCCCGCTGGTCGCCCCCTCGCTCTCGGCCGAGCCCGCGGCCGCCCGCTTCGCCGCCGCCGGGGTCGCGGTGCGGACCGGGATCCCGCTCGACGCGCTCGACCCCGGCCCCGCCGAGCTGCTCGTCGCCGTCGCCCCGAAGGCCCCGCGCGACGAGCTCCTGGCCGCGCTCCGCCAGGGCCCCGCCCCGGTCGCGACCGCGGGCGAAGTCGCCGCGCCCGGTTACCTCGCCGAGGCGGTCCGCGCGGGCCACGAGGCGGCCCTGCGGCTGGCCGAGCCGCCGGGGGAGTGACCGTCCCGCGAAGCAGCGCTCCCATTATATTATGCTCATAATTCGTATAGATCGGCAGCAGCGCTAGACAGAGGGGTTCGAGATGAAGTTCGGCATCCAGGCAACTTCCGTGCACGGGCGCGAGACGCCGCCCGCCCAGCAGCTGGCCGAGCACCGCGAGATCCTCGGGGCGGCGGAAGAGATGGGCTTCGAGCTGCTCGGGTGCGGCCAGCACTTCCTCGGTGAGCAGCTGCGTTACTACCAGCCGGTCCCCTACCTCGCCCACCTCTCGCAGTTCGCGCCGAAGATGCGGGTCGCCACCGGGATCATCCTGCTCTCGCTGGTCAACCCGATCGAGGTCGCCGAGCAGATCGCCGCGCTCGACGCGATCACCGACGGCCGCGCCACCCTCGGCGTCGGGCTCGGCTATGCCGACCGCGAGTTCCGCGCCTTCGGGGTCGACCGCAAGACCCGCGTCGGCCGCTTCGAAGAGTCGCTCGAGGTGATCAAGAAGCTCTGGAGCGGCGAGCCCTTCGAGCACTTCGGCAAGCACTTCGAGATCGAGCGGGTCGAGCCGGTGACGCTGCCGGTGCAACGGCCGCGGCCGCCGATCTGGATCGGCGCGCAGTCGGAGAAGGCGGTGCGCCGCGCCGCCCGCATCGCCGACGGCTGGTACGTGCCGCCGTTCCCCACCCACAAGGGCCTGGTCGCCCTGCGCGAGGTCTACCTGGAAGAACGCGAGGCGCTCGGCCTGCCGACCGACGGCGACTTCCCGGTGCGGCGCGAGCTGGTCGTCGCCGCCGATCGCGACACCGCCCGGCGGGAGGCCGACATGCGCTCCCGCGGCCGCTTCGAGACCTACCTGAAGATGGGGCTCGGCTCCGACCTCGACGCGCACGCCGGCGAGTTCGGCGGGACCGACGTCGAGGACCTCGAGGAACGCTTCGTGCTCGGCAATCCGGCCGAATGCGCGGAGCAGCTGCTCGACCTGGAGGAGCGGACCGGGATGACCCACTTCATGTTCAAGCCGCAGTGGCCGGGGCTGCCCCAGGTCGAGGCGATGCGCCAGCTGGAGCTCTTCGCCGAGGTGGTCGAGCTGACGCGCCGGTCGGCGCCCTGAGGCGTCAGTCGACGTCGGCGTAGGCCAGCGCGAGGTACTGGTGGGCGCCGAAGACGTCGGTGCACCGCATGTCGTTGGAGGAGGGCCGCTTGCGCAGCGTCACCTTGGCGCCGAGCGCGCGCGGCTCCCAGAAGGAGCCGACCACGTCGGACTCGGGCACGCCGTAGGCCGCCGCGACCGCCGCCGGGTCGAGCACGCCCGCCCGGCGCACCCGCTCGAAGCTCTCGGCGTCCTCGAAGAAGACGTCGATGGTGACCATGAACGGCCCCGCGTTCTTGGAGCGGACGACGGCCGCCAGCTCGTGCAGCTTCACGCCGGCACCGCCGTCGCGAGATCGATCTTGCGGCTGTGGAAGAGGGCGCCGGGCTGCTCGGTGGGGAGCAGGTGGTAGGCGCCGAAGACGTAGACCGCGCCGGTCGGGATCACCACCGGCATCAGCGGGATCGCGGCGTTGCCGGCGGTCGATTTGCGCCCCGGGTAGGGGCCGATGAAGAGGCGGATGAAGCCGAAGTAGGCGATCTCGGAGGCGAGGTCCTGGTCGTCGGCGACGACGTCGAGGATGAAGGCCGATTCCATCCGTGGCGGCCGCGCCGGGTCGACCTCGTCGGGGACGCCGTAGGGGCGGACGGCGATCCGGTAGTCGGTCCCCTCGACCAGGTGGGCGAAGCGGGGCGCGTCGCGGACGCTCTGCCGCATCGCCTCGACCCAGGTCTCCCACTGTCCCAGGAGCAGCGGGTCGCGCGCCCCGAGGATGACGAGGCTGCGGTAGCCGGCCAGCTTCGCGCCTTCGATCAGCAGGGTGTAGGGGGCGTCGATCCATTGTGCCCCGGTGATCCGCAGCGCGCCGTCGGCCTGGGGCTCGTAGACGCAGTCGCTGAGGTCGAGCCGGCCGCCCGGGTTGTCCTCCTTGGTCGGGTCGGAGCGCTCGTAGAAGCCGTGGCTGGCGATCGAGCGGACGGTCGCGGCGAGCTTCGGGTTGGGGGAGCGGACGGTGACGCCCTCGCTGTCGACCGCGGCCCAGACCGGCTCGGCGCTGTCCGGCGGCGAGAGCGCCAGCCCCGCGCACTCGAGCGCCTTGCCGAGGTGGGCGGCGGCGGCGCGGGGGATGCCGCGGGCCATCGCCGGGGCCATGAAGAGGGCGATGTCGAGGGCGCGGCCGGTGATCACCCCGTCCAGCTCCTCGTCGGCCAGCAGCTCCATGATCGGCTCCGGCCCGGCGAGGGCGACGGTGCGCAGCAGCTCGCGCGCGTCGGCGGCGCTCAGCTTCTCCGGCAGGTCCTCGGTCCGGTTGGCCTGGACGACCTCGACGCCGCCCTCGATCAGGCCGGCCAGCTCCTCGCGGTCGACCTCGGTGTCGAGGACGCCGACCCGGAGGTTCCAGCCTTCGCGGGCGCAGAGGTCGCCGAGCAGCTTCAGCGAGGCGTCGAGGTGGACGCTGCCGCCGGCGATGCCGACCGAGAAGACGAAGGGGATCTTGTGCTCGACCGCGGCCTTCAGGTAGGGGCGGCAGTTGCCGGCGATGTCGGTGGCGGGGAAGGTGCCGCTGCCGAGCCAGTGGGCGCCCCAGTCGGAGCCGGTGCCCTGGGCGACGATGTAGTCGACGCCCCACTCGAGCGCCCGCGCGATCGAGTCGTCGACATCCTCGCGATGCGGGATGTGGGTGACGAAGGACAGGAACTTGATCGGCTCGACCGGATCCGGGGCGCTGCCGTTGACCTCTCCCTTGCTCATGCCGTCACAATAACACTGCGTATGGTTATGAGGGTTAATATGAATCCCCTGGACGGCGAGGAACCCATCTGGAGCCCCAGCGCGGAGCGGATCGAACGCTCGGCGCTGCGCGACTACGAACGGTGGCTGGAGGCGGAGCGCGGGCTCGGCTTCGCGGGCTACGCGGAGCTCTGGCGCTGGTCGGTGGAGGACCTGGAGGGGTTCTGGCGCTCGGTGATCGACTTCTTCGGCGTCGCGATCGAGGACGACCCCGGCGTCGTGCTGGCCGAGGAGCGGATGCCGGGCGCGGTCTGGCTGCCGGGCGCGCGGCTCTCCTACGTCGAGCAGATGCTGCGCGGCCGCGATCCGGAAGCGACCGCGATCCTGCACAGCTCCGAGCTGCGCCCGCTGGAGCGGATCACCTGGGGCGAGCTGGAGCGGGCGGTGGCCGAGTTCGCCGCCGGGCTGCGGAAGCTCGGGGTCGGTTCCGGCGACCGCGTCGCCGCCTACCTGCCGAACGTCCCCGAGGCCGCGATCGCCTTCCTCGCCACCGCGTCGATCGGCGCGGTCTGGTCCTGCTGCTCGCCGGACCTCGGCGCGGGCAGCGTCCTCGACCGCTTCGGCCAGGTCGAGCCGAAGGTGCTGCTCGCGGTCGACGGCTATCGCTACCGGGGTCGTGACCACGACCGCCGCGACGTGGTCGAGGCGACGCGGGCGGCGCTGCCCTCGCTGGAGGCGGTCGCCGTGCTGCCCTACCTCGGCCTCGAGCGGCCCGCGGGGACGCTCGACTTCGGCGCGGTAGCGGTCGCCGGCGCCGCCCTGGAGATCGAGCGGGTCCCCTTCGACCACCCGCTCTGGGTCCTCTACACCTCCGGCACCACCGGCCTGCCGAAGGCGATCGTCCACGGCCACGGCGGCATCCTGCTGGAGCAGCTGAAGCGGACCGCGCTGCACGTCGACGCCAAGCCGGGGGAGACGATGCTCTGGTACACGACGACCGGCTGGATGATGTGGAACTTCCAGCTCGGCGTGCTGCTGAACGGCTGCGCGATCGTCCTCTACGACGGCGACCCCCTGCACCCCGGCCCGGAGGCGCTCTGGGACCTCGCCGAGGCGAGCGGCGCGACCTGCTTCGGCGCCGGCTCGGCCTACTTCCTGCGCCTGCTGGAGGCGGGGTTCGAGCCGCGCGCCGGCGGCCGCGCGCTGGCCGCGTTGCACTCGGTCGGGACGACCGGCTCGCCGTTCCCGCCGGAGGGGTATGACTGGCTCTCCGACGCGCTCGGCGACGACGTCTGGATCTTCTCCGGCAGCGGCGGCACCGACGTCTGCACCTCCTTCGTCGGCGGCGTCCCGACGCTGCCCGTCTACGCGGGCGAGATGCAGGGGCCGGCGCTCGGGGTCGACGTCCAGGTCTGGGACGAGGACGGCGAGCGGCTGGGGCCGGGCGAGGTGGGGGAGATGGTGATCGCCAGGCCGATGCCCTCGATGCCGCTGCGCTTCTGGGGCGACGACGACGGCGCCCGCCTGCGCGAGTCCTACTTCGAGCGCTATCCCGGTTATTGGCGCCACGGCGACTGGCTCGAGCTGACCCCGCGCGGCGGCGCGATCATCCACGGCCGCAGCGACTCGACGATCAACCGCGGCGGCATCCGCATGGGGTCGAGCGAGATCTACCGCGCGGTCGCCGCCGCCGGGGCGGGCACCGACGCCCTCGTCGTCGACCTGCCCGGGGAGGACGGCGAAGGCTGGATGGGCCTCTTCCTGGTGATGCCCGCGGGCGTCGACCTCGATGACGACGAGCGCGCCCGGATCGCCGCCGAGATCCGCCGCACCTGCTCCCCCCGCCACGTCCCCGACGCGATGATCGCCGTGCCCGACGTCCCCCGCACGCTGACCGGCAAGGTTGTCGAGGTCCCGGTGAAGCGCATCCTGATGGGCGCCGACCCGACCCAGGCCGTGAGCCGCGAGTCCCTCGCCAACCCCAAGGCCCTCGACTGGTTCGTCACCTTCGCCCGGACCCTCCGCCGCTAGCGATGCCGATGGGCCGAAAACCTGCCTATATGTCCGGTTTTCGGCCCATCGACCGGGAGGTGTGACGGGATGCCGGCCGACGCCTCGGGGGCGTGCGGCGGGGAAGCTGGCGCCTCGGGGCGGCTGATGGGAGGTCCGGGCAGGCTGTGACCTCCCATCAGCCGCCCGGGTCGGAGGGTTGGAAGCGACTGAGAGGCGCATGTCCAGGGACGAAGCCGGGCGCGAATCCCGGTCCCCCCAGGGTGAGTTCGCAGTTAGCGACACATGTTGTCGCTAACTGCGAACTCGCTTGGAGGGGCGTCAGGGTCCGTGCGCCTTTCGTGACGCCCGTCCCGTCGCTCGCTGAGTTATGGGCGCCAGGGCGCCCTCAACTCAGCGAGCGCCCGGGAGCCTGTCGGGGAAGTGTGTCGGGACCCCCACTCCGCGCCCGAGTGGGACCGCGGGGGTGACCCTGGACGAACCTCCCCGCAGTTCGTGAGGGAAGGGTCACCCCCGCGGTCCCCCGCAAAGCTACCCCGCGGTCCCACTCCGCCGCACACCGTCCCTCGCATGCGAAGCCTCCGTCTCCCGCCCCTTGGTTGGATATGTTGCTATCTAATGGCAGGTACCGGGATATCCGCTGGTCGAGAGGGGCGGCCGCCGATCAGGCGCAGGCGGGCGGCGAAGTTGGCGGAGTCGGTCGCCCATGAGATCGTGCGGCGGATCGGGGCGGAGGGGTTGGACGAGGGGGATCAGCTGCCCGCCGAGGCGGAGATGCTCGAAGAGTATGGGGTCGGGCGCGCGTCGCTGCGCGAGGCGCTGCGGATCCTCGAGGTGCAGGGGCTGATCTCGATCAAGGCCGGGCCGCGCGGCGGGCCGGTCGTCGCCCGCGTCTCGACTCGCGACTTCGGCCGCATGTCGGCGCTCTACTTCCAGGTCGGCGGGATGACCTACCGCGAGCTGATGGAGGCGCGGCTGATCATGGAGCCGGTGCTGGCGCGGCTCGCGGCCGAACGGCGCGACGACCATCCGGAGGAGATCAAGGAACTCCTTGCGGCGGCCGAGCAGACCGACCTCGGCGACGACCAGCACTACCTCAGCTCGAGCGCCGACTTCCACATGCTCGTCGCCCAGCTCTCCGGCAACTCGATCATCTACCTCTTCAGCCACTCGCTCGAGGGGATCTTCCACGACCGCGTCGCCGGCGGCATGCTCTTCCCGGTCGACGGTCGCCAGGAGGTGGTCGACGCGCACAAGGGGGTCGCCGCGGCGATCGCCAAGGGCCACGCGCAGAAGGCCGAATCGCTGATGCGCGACCACATGCTGCGTTACGCGAAATTCGTCGAGGAGCGTTACCCCGTCCTGATGGACGAGGTCGTCGACTGGCAGTGAGCCGCGTTCAGATCTTCGCCGTCTCGCCGCCGTCGACGACGAAGACCGAGCCGGTCACGAAGTCGGCGCCGGACGAGCAGAGCAGGCAGGTCAGCGGCCCGATCTCGGCGGGCTCGCCCATCCGCCGGGCGGGGATCTTGCGGACCCGTCGCGCCAGCATGTCCGCGGAGTCGAGCACCTCCTGCTGGGCCTCGGTGATGAAGCCGCCGGGGGCGATCGCGTTGACCTGGATCTCGTGCCGCGCCCACTCGGCGGCGAGCGCGCGGGTGAGCTGCACGAGCGCCCCCTTGGACGCCGAGTAGGCGGCGAGCACCGCCTTGCCGCGGATCGCCGAGATCGAGGCGACGTTGACGATCTTGCCGCCGCCGCCCTGGGCGACGAAGATCTCGGCGGCACCGCGGCAGAGCACCCCGGGGGCGACGACGTTCACCTCGAGCACATCGCGGAGGAGCTCCGGCGTCGCCTCGAGGAAGTTGCCCGCGGGGGCGATGCCGGCGTTGTTGACGAGCGCGTCGAGGCGCCCCTCGGCGGCGGCGACCTCGCCCGGCAGCGCCGCCAGGCGCGCGGCGTCGCGCATGTCGGCGACCAGCGGCTCGATCCGTCCCGGCCGCGTCGCGGCCAGCTCGCGCAGCGGCGCCTCGCCGCGGGCGACGGCGACGACCCGGGCGCCCTCGTCGGCCAGCGCCTCGGCCATCGCCCGACCGAGGCCGCGGCTGGCGCCGGTGACGATCGCCACGCGGTCGGCGAGCCCCAGGTCCATCAGCCTTCGCCCCCGGCCTTGACGTCGGCGACCAGGCGGCGGGCGATGCCGAGGCGCAGCACCTCGGAGGCGCCCTCGTAGATCCGCAGCGGCCGCGACTGGCGGTAGAGCTTCTCCACCTTCGACCCCTCGACCAGGCCCCAGCGTCCCATCACCTGGACGCAACGGTCGACCACCCGCGAGGCGGCCTCCGAAGCGGCCAGCTTCGCCAGCGAGGAGCGGTCGAGGTTGGCGAGCGCGTCGGCCCGCGCGGCCCGCGCCACCTCGTAGGTGAGCAGTCGGGTCGATTCGACGTCGGCCCAGGAATCGGCGAGCAGGCCCGCGACCGGCCCCAGCTCGACCAGGCGGCGGCCGAACTGGACCCGCTCGTCGGCATGGCGGGCGGCCTCGCGGAGCGCCGCGTCGGCGAGCCCGACCGCCGCCCCGGCGACCGAGATGCGGAAGGTGGCGAGCGTGCTGAGGGCGAGCCGGAAGCCTTCGCCGGCCGCCCCGACCCGCGCGTCGCCGCCGACCCGGACGCCGTCCAGCCGCACATCGCCGATCACGTGGGGGGAGATCAGCGGCGGCAGCGGCGCGACCGTCAGCCCGGCCGAGTCGGCGGGGACGAGGAAGAACGAGTAGCCGTCGCCCTCGCGGGCGAGCACCGTGTAGAAGTCGGCGACCCCGGCGTTGGAGATGAACGACTTGTGGCCGTCGATGACGAAGCCGTCGCCGTCGGCGCGGGCGGTCGTGGTCAGCGCCTTCAGGTCGGAGCCCGCCTCCGGCTCGGTCAGGGCGAGCGCCGCGATCCTCGCCAGCGAGGCGACCCCGGGCAGCCACTCCTCGCGCTGGCGGTCGGTGCCGCCGAGGGCGATCGCGTAGCTGCCGATCCCTTGCAGGGCGAAGAGCGAGTCGGCGTGCGAGCTGGTCCCCATCAGGACCTCGCGGACGACGCACACCGCGAGCGGGTCGACCTTCTCGCCCGCGCCGCCCCAGGCGGCGGGCACGGTCAGCGCGGTCAGCCCACTGGCCGCCAGCGCGGCGCGGACCCCCGCGTGCAGCTCGCTCGAGGCATCGGCCTCGGCGGCGATCGGCTCCAGCTCCGCGGCCAGCGCGCGGGCTCGTTCACGGACGCTCTCGACCTCTCCCAGTTCCATTCAAACGATAATAACAATATGTATAGTTATCGACCAAGATCCGCGGAGGAAGGAGATGGGTGGCACCGATGAGGAGCGTCACGCTGGGCACCGGCCTGGCTTTCTGGGGGGACTCGCTGGGTCCCGCCGTGGAGATGGTGGAACGAGCGGAGATCGACTACCTCTGCTGCGACCACCTGGCCGAGCTGACGATGTCGATCCTCCACAAGCAGCGGCTGAAGGACGAGCGCCGCGGCTTCACCTCCGACGTCGTCCCGCTCTTGCGCTCGGTGCTGCCGACCTGCCACGAGAAGGGGATCCGCGTGATCACCAACGCGGGCGGCGCCAATCCCTCCTCCTGCGCGCGGACGATCGTCGACCTCTGCCGTGACCTCGGCCTCCAGGGCAAGAAGGTCGCCGTGGTCACCGGCGACGACATCCTGCCGCGCATCGACGAGCTGCTCGAGGCCAAGGTCGACCTCTCCAACATGGACACCGGCGAGCCCCTGGAGTCGGTCCGCGACCGCCTCACCCACGCCAACGTCTACATCGGCTGCGAGGGGATCGTCGAGGCGCTCGAGCGGGACGCCGACATCGTCGTCTGCGGCCGCGTCACCGACATGGCCCTCTACCTCGGCCCGATGCGCCACGAGCTCGGCTGGGGCGCCGAGGACTGGGAGCTGCTCGGCGCCGGCACCGGGATCGCCCACCTCGCCGAGTGCGGCGGCCAGGCGACCGGCGGGCTCTTCTCCGGCGGCTGGAAAGAGATGCCGGAACTGGAATCGCTCGGCTACCCGGTCACCACGGTCTTCGAGGACGGCACCGCGATCCTCTCCAAGCCGCCGGAAACCGGTGGCGGCGTGACCAAAGCCTCGGTCTCCGAGCAGCTGATCTACGAGATCCTCGACCCGGGCAACTACCTGACCGCCGACTCGACCGCCGACCTCAGCCAGATCGTGCTCGAGGAGGTCGGCCCCGACGAAGTGCGGATCTCCAACATCACCGGCAAGCCCGCGCCGCCGACGCTGAAGGTGAACATGGGCTACCGCGGCGGCTTCATCGGCGAGGCCAACTTCACCTACACCTGGCCGGAAGCCTACGAGAAGGCGCGGGCCGGGATCGCCTTCCTCGAAGAGCGCCTGCGCCGCGTCGACTTCGAGAGCGAGGAGACGCGGATCGAGTACATCGGCCAGAACTCGATGTTCGACCGCGGCCTGATCGCCGAGCCCGACGACCCCGAGCTGCTCGAGATCGTCGTCCGCTGGGCCGCCCGCTGCCCGACCGAAGAGCAGGCGAAGAAGGTCTTCACGCAGAGCGTGCCGCTCTTCAACAACGGCCCGGCCGGCCTCAGCGGGATCGGCACGCGGCCGCCGATCAAGGAGCTGTTCGCGCTCTGGCCGTGCCTCTGTCCGCGCGAGCTGGTTCCCGTCCAAGTCGACCTGGTGGAGGCGTAAGCGATGGCGACGGTGAGGATCTTCGAGCTGGCCCACGGCCGCTCCGGCGACAAGGGCGACGTCTGCAACATCGGCCTCGTCGCCCGCGAGGAGTCCGCCTACGACGTGCTGCGGCGGGAGGTCACGCCGGCGCGGGTGAAGGAGCACTTCGGCGCGCTGATCGAGGGCGAGGTGGAGCGCTATGAGCTGCCCAACGCCTGGGCGCTCAACTTCGTCTGCCGCGGGGCGCTGAACGGCGGCGGCACGATGTCGCTGCGCTCGGACCACCTCGGCAAGGTGATGTACGCGTGGCTCCTGCGGATGGAGATCGACGACACGAGGGAGGAAGGCTGATGGCCGGCGCGACCGAGACCACGGCGGAGGAGCTGAAGGCGTTGCGGGAGATGGTCCGCGACTACGGCCGCAAGGAGATCCGGCCGCGGGTGCGCGAGCTGGAGCTGGCCGCGGAGTTCCCCCGCGAGCACTACCGCAAGATGGGGGAGCTCGGCTTCTTCGGCTGCATCGCCCCGGAAGACCTCGGCGGCACCAACGCCGGCTACCGGGCGCTGGCGATCGTCGCCGAGGAGCTCGCCTACGCCTACCCGCCGCTCTCGGCGGCGATGAACCTGCAGGCGGCGACGGTGCCGCTGACGATCGCCAACTGGGGCAACCGGGAGCTGGCCGAGCGCTACGTCCCCGGCCTGGTCAGCGGCGAGCTGCTCGGCTACAACGCGATGTCGGAGCCCGACGGCGGCACCGACTTCCTCGGCGCGATGCGCACCCAGGGCGTGCGCGACGGCGACGACTACGTGATCGACGGGACCAAGATGTGGATCACCAACGCCAACGTGGCCGACGTCGGCATCGTCTACTGCAAAACCGACCCGGACGCCGGCCACCGCGGGGTCAGCGCCTTCGTCGTCGACACCGACACGCCCGGCTTCACCGCCTCGCGGGTCAAGTGCCGCGTGCTCGGCAATTTGATGCCGACCAACGGCCTCACCTTCGACCAGATGCGGGTCCCGGCGGACCGGCTGCTGGGGGAGGAGGGCCAGGGCTTCAAGGTGGCGATGAACGCGATGGACTTCGGTCGCGTCTGCGTCGCCGCCCGCTCGCTCGGGCTCGCCCAGCGCTGCCTCGACGACGCGGTCGAATACGCCGACCAGCGGACCGCCTTCGGGCAGAAGATCGGCAACTTCCAGATGGTCAAGAAACAGATCGCCGAGATGGTCTGCGAGGTGACCGCGGCGCGGGCCCTGGTCGAGCGCGCCGCCGAGCTCTACGACGCGGGGACGATCGCGACCCGCGAGAGCTCGATCGCCAAGTACTACGCGGCCGAGGTCTGCAACCGCGCCGCCCAGTCCTGCTCGGAGATCTTCGGCGGTTACGCCTTCTCCGACGAGCTGCCGATCTCGATCTACCTGAACTACGCCAAGCTCTGGCAGACCGGCGAGGGCTCCGCCAACATCCAGGCGGTCCTGCTCGCCGACGACGCGCTGGGCTGGAAGGACATGGACCGCCACAAGCGCGCGACCGGGGCCGGGGCGGATGCCTGAGGTCCGCGAGCTGGTCGAGGTGACCGGCGCCGAGCGCGACGTCGCCACCCTGCTGGCGCCGTCCTCGGTGGCCGTGATCGGCGCCTCGAGCCGTCCCGGCGCGCTCAGCTGGTGGCCGCTCCACCTGCTGGCCGGCAACGGCTACGAGGGCCGGATCTACCCGATCAACCCGAACCGCGAGGAGATCGAGGGCGTCGCCTGTCATCCCTCGCTGGCGGCGCTGCCCGAGGTCCCCGACCTGGCGATGATCGCGATGAACGCCGAGCGCAGCCTCGCGGCGGCGCGCGAGTGCGCGGAGGCCGGGGTGCGCGCGGTGGTGATGCCGACCCAGGGCTTCGGCGAGCTGGGCGAGGCGGGGCGGGAGAAGGAACGCGAGCTGATCGAGCTCTCCGGTCCCGGCAAGCTGCGGATCGTCGGTCCCAACACCGATGGGGTCGGCAACCTGGCGAGCGGCGCGATCGCCTCGATCCAGCCGCTGTTCGAGACCGGGATCCAGCCCGGTCCGGTCGCCGTCGCCACCCAGAGCGGCGCCACCGCGGGCTCGCTGCTGGTCCGCCTCCACGCCGAGGGGATCGGCTGCCGGCTCTACGCCAGCGCCGGCAACGAGACCGACCTCGGCCTCGCCGACTACATGTCGGTGATGGTGCAGGACCCCGAGGTGAAGATGGTCCTCTCCTTCGTCGAGGCGCTGCGCCGGCCGGAGGAGTTCTTCGCCGTCGCCGACCTCGCGGCCGAGCTGGGCAAGCCGCTGGTGCTGATCAAGGTCGGGCGCTCCGAGCAGGGCGCCCGTCGCGCCGCCGCCCACACCGGTGCCCTGGCCGGCGCCGACGAGATCTACGAGGCGGCGTTCCGCGCCCACGGCGTCCTCCGCGTCTCCGAGCTGAGCGAGCTGGTCGCGGTGGCGAAGCTCCACCTCGGCAGCCGCGGCGGGATCCGCGGCCGCGGGGTCGGCATCCTCTCGGTCTCCGGCGGGCAGGCGGGCGCGGTCGCCGACAAGGCCGCCGAACGGGGCGTCGAGGTCCCGGCGATCTCCGCCGCCGCGGAAGCGGAGCTGGGCGCCGCGCTCAAGTTCGGCAAGGGCTTCAACCCGTGTGACCTGACCGGCGAGATCGCCGTCGACGCCTCGCTGGCGGGCAAGGTCTACACCGCCTTCGACCGCGAGCCGGAGATCGCGACGATCGTCTACGCGCGCAAGCACCTGACCGGCACCGCCGGCCCCGACGCGGCCCGGCCGCTGGTCGAGGTGGCGGGAGCCGACGGCGCCACGCCGCTGGCGATCTACGCGATGGACGGCGCGATCGAGGGCCCCGAGCGGGCCGTCTACGACGAGGCCGGGGTGCCGGTCTTCGCCAACCTGAACGACCTCTTCACCGCGGTCGACCGGCTCGCCGCCTATTCCGAGGTACAAGCTTCTCGCCGCAGCGACACTCCTCCGGGGCGAGAAGTCCCCCGGCGTCCCGTCCCCCACGGGGCCGGGGGCGTGGTCGACGAGCGCGCCGTCAAGGCGCTGCTCGCCGACTACGGCTTGGACCTCCCGGCGGAGGAGGCGGTCGCCGATGCCGCGGCGGCCGTCGCCTCCGCCGCGAGGATCGGCTACCCGGTGGTGCTGAAGGTGCTCGACGAGCGCATCCCGCACAAGACCGAGGCGGGCGGAGTGGAGGTCGGCCTCGCCGACGCCGCCGCCGTGACCGCCGCCTACGAGCGCATCCGGGCCGGCGCCCGCGAGCACCTGGGCGGCGCCGAGGCGGAGGCGGTGCTGGTCCAGGAGATGGTCCCCGCCGGGGTCGAGCTGATCGCCGGGATCAAGGTCGAGCCCGGGTTCGGCCCCTTCGTCCTCGTCGGCATGGGCGGGGTGATGGCGGAGCTGCTGAAGGACGTCGCCCTGCGGCCCGCGCCGGTGACGCCGGGGGAGGCGATCGAGATGGTCGAGGGCCTGCGCGGCGCGCCGCTGCTGCACGGCTTCCGCGGTGCCCCCGAGGCCGACGTCGAGGCGCTCGGCGAGGCGATCGCGGCGCTCTCGCGGCTGGCCGCCGACCGGGCCGAGGAGATCGCCGAGCTGGATGTCAACCCGCTGATCGTGCTGCCGCGCGGGCGCGGAGTCAAGGTCGCCGACGCGCTGATGTTCGGGGCGGAGTGACGATGGCCGACTATCGGAACCTGAAGGTGGAGCGCGAGGGCAGCCTCGGGCTGATCACGCTCGACCGCGCCGAGGCCCGCAACCCACTCGACCGGACGACCGCCGAGGAGTGCGTGGCCGCTTTCGAACAGCACCTCGGCGACGACGCGGTCCGCTCGCTCGTGGTCAGCGGCGCCGGCGACGCCTTCTGCGCGGGCGGCGACCTGCGGCAGATGAGCGCCTTCGGCGAGATGAGCGCCGAGGAGGCCTACGGCTGGCCGGAACCGATCGTCGCCGCCCACAAGCTGATGCTGCGGGCGGGGAAGCCGGTGATCGCCGCGGTCAACGGGCCCGCCTACGCCGGCGGCATGGGCCTGGCCGGGATGTGCGACGTGGTGCTCGCCGTCCGCACGGCGAAGTTCGCCACGCCGGAGGTCAAGGTCGGCCTCTTCCCGTCGATCATCGTCGCCCACCTCTCGCGCGCGCTGCCGCGCAAGATCCTGATGGAGATGATGCTGACCGGCGACCCGCTGGGGGCCGAGGAGGCCCACCGGCTCGGGTTCGTCAACCGCGTGGTGGAGGACCGCGACGCGCTCGACGCGGCGGTCCGCGAGTACGCGCGGAAGTTCGAGCAGGTCAGCCCCAGCGCCGTCCGCCTCGGCCGCCGCGCCTTCACCTTGATGGCCGACCTGCCCGCCGAGCACGCGCTCGACGCGGCGCAGTTCCTGAACGTTCCGCTCTTCCTCGGCGACGACCTGAGGGAGGGCGCCAATGCGTTTCTTGAGAAGAGGGAGCCCGGTTGGCGTGCCCAGCCGTGACGATGTGAGGAGGAGCAGATGGAGGTTTCGGGAGTCAATGTCAAGCCGGGCGTAGAGGCGTTCTTCGCCGCCGCCCGTCCCGGCGATCCACGGGGCTGGTTCGGCTCGGGGGAGAGCCTGCTGCCGGTGATCGATCCGGCGACCGAGGAGACCGTCGCGCGGATGCCGGAAGCGAGCGCCGCCGACGTGACCGCGGCCGTCGCCGCCGCCCGGCGGGCGTTCGACAGCGGTCCCTGGCCGCGGCTGAGCCCGGACGAGCGGGCCGACAAGCTGGCGGCGCTGGCCGACAAGATCGAGGCCAACGCGGAGCTGCTCGGGGACCTGGGGACGCTGGAGACCGGCCTGCCGCGCGAGCAGTCGGGCGCCTTCCACGCGTCGGCGCCGGCGATGTTCACCCGCTGGTGGACCGGGCCTGCCCGCGAAGGGCCGCTCGGCGGCTGGGAGCAGAGCTTCGGCATCCAGCAGCAGCCGATCGAAACCGACTCGGTGCTCTACCGCGAGCCGGCGGGCGTGGTCGCCGCGCTCTCCGCCTACAACATGCCGTTGCTGATCGCCAGCTTCAAGGTCGGCGGGGCGCTGGCGGCGGGCTGCACGGCGGTCTACCTGCCCTCGCCGCGGACGCCGATGCACGCGGTCGTGCTCGCCCGGATGGTCGAGGAAGTCGGGATCCCGGAGGGCGTCGTGAACGTCGTCCTCGGCGGGCAGGAGGTCGGTGAAGCGCTGACCACGGCGCCCGGCGTCGACGTCGTCTCCTTCACCGGCTCGGTCCCGGTCGGCCGCAAGATCATGCAGCAGGCGGCGCTGTCGATGAAGAAGGTGGTGTTGGAGCTCGGCGGCAAAGCGCCGGACGTGATCCTCCCCGGCACCGACCTGGAGACGATGATGGGCCCGGCCCTGGCGCGGCTGACCCGCAACTGCGGCCAGATGTGCGCGGCGACCACCCGCACGCTGGTGCCGCGGGAGATGATGGGCGACTACCTGGACGTGCTGCGGGCCGGGATGGCGACGCTGAAGGTCGGCGATCCGTGGGAGGCGGGCCAGGAGGTCGGGCCGCTGATCCGCGCCGAGCAGCGGGTGCACGTGCAGGGCTACGTCGATCGGGCGCTGGCCGCGGGCGGCGAGGTCGTCGCCGGCGGTGGCGCGAGCGAGGAGCCGCGCGGGTACTACTTCGAGCCGGCGATGGTCGGCGGCGTCTCGCCCGATTCGGAGATCGCCCAGGAGGAGCTCTTCGGGCCGGTCGGCGTCGTCCTCCCCTACGAGGGGGTGGAGGAAGCGGTGGCGATCGCCAACAACACCCGCTTCGGGCTCACCGCCAGCGTCTGGGGGCCGACCGAGGAGGCGCTGGCGCTCGGCAGGCGGCTGAAGGCGGGCACGGTCAACATCAACGGCGGCGGCGGCGAACGCCCCGAAGCGCCGTGGCCGAGCGCCGGCGAAAGCGGCGTCGGGATGGACCGCGGGATGGAGGGCTTCCGCGAATTCTTCACCCTCCGTCACGTCCTTCACCCGCTGCATCCGGCGGCGGTCAAGGCGCCCGAGGCGGTCGCCTAGATGTCCGAGCGCGAGACCCTGGTGCTGGCCTTCACCGACGCGATGCCGGGCAAGGAGGACGAGTTCAACGAGTGGTACGACACCGTCCACCTGCAGGAGACGGCGGACGTCGAGGGCTGGGTCGAAGGCGAGCGCTTCCAGCTCGACGAGACCCAGCTCGAGGGCTGGGGCCGGCCGACCCACAAGTACCTGGCGATCTACCGGCTGAAGGGCGATCCGGCGACGGCGATCGAGAAGCTGAAGGAGACCCAGGCGAGCGGCGTGATGTCGCACCCGGGGGAGCTGCTCGACATCCCCGGCTCGAACACCGTGATCTACACCTCGATGGGGGTCACGGCGATCAACGGCGGCGGCTGAGGTGGGCAAGCTCGAGGGCCGCGTCGCGCTGGTGACCGGGGCGGCCCGCGGGCTGGGCCGGGCTCACGCCGTGCGGCTGGCCGAGGAGGGGGCCGACGTGGTCCTGGTCGACCTCTGCGCGGCCCCGGCGGCGGTCGCCTCACCGGGCTCCGACCGCGACGATCTCGAGGCGAGCGTCGCCGCGGTCGAGGCGGTGGGCGGGCGCGCGGTGGCCGCGGTCGCCGACGTGCGCGACCCGGCGGCGCTGGCCGCCGCGGTCGAGGAGGGCGTCGCCGCGCTCGGTCTGGTCGACGCGGTGGTCGCCAACGCCGGCATCTGGGCGGTCTCGATGGAGGAGCCGACCGACCCGGAGGGTGAGCGCCGGATCTGGCGGGAAACGATCGACGTCAACCTGACCGGCACCTGGAACACCCTGCGGGCGACCGTCCCCGCGATGGTCGAGCGCGGTCGCGGCGGCGCGGTCGTCCTGATGGTCTCGACCGCGGCGCTGCGGGCGATGCCGCTCGACTCGGTCGCCCAGACCGCCTACGCCTGCTCCAAGCACGGCCTGATCGGCCTGATGCGCATGTACGCCGCCGAGCTCGGCGCCCACTCGATCCGCGTGAACGCCGTCGCCCCGACCGCGGTGGAGACGCCGATGGTCGAAAACGCCGTGGTCGCCGCCTACCTGGAAAACCACCCCGACCTCGCCGACCTGATGAAGAACCTCCTCCCCGTCGACGCCGTCGAGCCTGCCGACGTCAGCAACGCGGTCGCCTTCCTCTGCTCGGATGAGGCTCGGTACGTGACCGGCACGGTCCTGCCGGTGGACGCGGGGTTCCTGGTCAAGTAGGGGGTGGGGGCCCGTGGCGCGGGCGGCCGTCCGAGGTGGCGTCCTGGGCTCCTCATGGGGGCCCGGGCAGGCTGTGACCCCCATGAGGAGCCCAGGACGTGAGGCTTCCGTGGGGCAAGGGTCAAAGGTCGGTCACGAACTCCGGGAGGTCCCCGTCACGACTCTCCACTCGGAGGGAGGGATTCGAACGGTCAGGGATCTGTGGGGTTGGAAACTTCGGTCATGGCGAAGTAAGCAACCACGCAGATGCCTGACCGTTCAGATACGCCCGGGACGTGAGGGTTCTGTCGGGAAGACGTCACGGGTCGTGACGAAGGCGCCGGGGACGTCAAACTTTCCGGCCCTCGGAGGGCCTGTCCCGAGGGTCCGGATCGCGCTGCAGCTCTAACTGTCGCTATAGCGACAGTTAGAGCTGCAGCGCGATCGGGGCGCCTGGGGAAGACGGACGGAAGCGTGACGTTCCCGGCGTCTTCGTCACGGCTCCACACATCGGGCACGGATTCGTCGCTCTCCCGTGACCCTCCCGGCACGGTCCCTCCACCTCTCCCCGCAGACCCGGCCCTCTCGGCCACGGCCACAGCCTGCCCGGGCCGTGGACGGGAGGGCCCGTCCTTTGTACGTGCCTTTCCGGGCCCCCGGGCGCCGGCTTCAGGCTGGGCTCAGGCGTGCGGGGTGCGGACCGGCTCTCCGTCGCTGCCCCACGGCGCGATGACCTCGTCGCGGCGGGCGTAGTACTCGGGGAGCTCGTCGACCATGTCCCAGGTCGACTCGAGGCGGCCGAAGCCGATGCAGAGGGCCATGTTGGCGCCCAGCTCGACGATCTCGGGTTCGGAGAAGTGCTCGCGCAGGGAGTCGTAGAAGGCGTCGTCGATGCTGAGGTGGTTGGTGGCCAGGCGGTCGGCGTACTCGAGGGCCAGGCGCTCGGCCGCCGTCAGGTCGTCCGCCTCCCGCGGGCGCTCGAGGGAGCAGACCGTGCCGTCGGGGACCTCGTCCTCGGGGAGGTAGCGCAGCGCCATGCAGCTGCGGCACTGGTTGTGGAAGGCGATCCTCAGCCGGACCAGCTCATGGAGGCGGGCGGGGAGGAGGTGGGACTCGGACCCGACCCCGACCACCGGGGCGAAGGCCTGGAGTGCCTGGGCGAGCTCGGGACGGTTCGCCCAGATCCTCATGTTGAGCGGGGCAGCGGCGCCGACCGTCGCCGCCACGGCCTCCTCGGAAGCCGGTTTCAGCCTTGCCATCGTCGGCCTCCTACTTGATCGTGAAGCCCGCGTCGACGGTCAGCGAGGTGCCGGTGACGAAGTCGGCGGCGTCGGAGGCGAGCCACAGCATCGCCGCGGTGATCTCCTCCGGCTGCAGCTGCACGCCCTCCTCGAAGAGGTTCCAGGGGCCGGTCAGGTCGGCCAACTGCCCCAGCCACTCGCCGTCTTTGCTCCGCAGCAGGCCGTCGACCATCGGCGTGTCGATGCTGCCGGGGCAGACCAGGTTGACGGTGATCCCGTGCGGCGCCAGCTCGATCGCGAGGGCGCGGACGAAGCCGAGCTGGCCGTGCTTCGAGGACACGTAGTGGGCCTGTTTCAGCGAGCCGACGTGGGAGTTGACCGAGCCGGCGACGAGGATCTTGCCGCGCCCCCGCTCGATCATCCCCGGCGCCACGTACTTGGAGCAGAGGAAGGCGCCCTTGAGGTTGACGTCGATCAGCTGGTCCCAGGCCGACTCCTCCATCTCCACCACCGAGGCGATGCTCTCGATCGCGGCGTTGGAGATCAGGACGTCGACCTTGCCGAAGGCGGCGATCGCGTCGTCGACCATCGCCTCGACCTGCGTCGCGTCGCTGACATCACAGACCGCGGGCAGGCAGCGCACCCCGAGCGCCTCGACCTCGGCCGCCGCGGCGTTCAGCCCGTCCGGCCCGCCGACCGCGTACGGGACGCTGTCGAACTGGCCGTCGGGCTCGCAGATGACGATGTCGGCGCCGGCCTTGGCGAAGCCGAGCGCGTGGGCCCGGCCCTGGCCGCGACTGCCGCCGGTGATCAGCACCGTCTGGCCGCTGTAGTCGTAGCTGACGTTCTTGATCTCCCTGCTCACCGCTCCTCCTCTTATTGGACTCTCCGCGCCGGTCAGCTCGGCCAGCGCAGCCGGACCTCCGCCCGGCTCAGCAGCTCCTCGCCCGCGTGGCGCGCGGCCAGCTCGACCGTCACCAGGTCCCCGTCGACCGCGGTCACCGTGCCGCCGATCTCGACCCGCGGCGGCTCCTCCTCGTCGGGGACGGCGAAGGGCCGGGCGAAGCGGCTGCGGTAGGCGACCACCGCGGCCGGGTCGCCGCACCACTCGAGCACCACCCGGGCGGCGACGCCCATCGTCAGCATCCCGTGCGCGATCACCCCCGGCAGGCCCGCCGCGTGGGCGACGCGGTCGCTCCAGTGCAGCGGGTTGAAGTCGCCGGAGGCGCCGCAATAGCGGATCACGCTGTCGCGGCCGACGGTGGCCTCGACGGTCGGCATCGCGTCGCCGACCTGGGGCCGCGGCCGGGCGCTCACCGCGCGCCCTCCGCCGTGCCCCGCGACACCGCCGTGCCGCTCAGCCGGCAGACGACCGCGCCCGCGGCGTCGAGGAGCTCTTCGTCCCAGCGCAGCATCTCGTTGGCGCCCCGCTCCTCGATCGAGGCGACGGTCGCGGTCGCCCGCAGCACGTCGCCGACCCGGATCGGCCGCTCGTAGGCGAAGCTCTCCTCGCCGTGCACGACGCGCCCGTAACGCAGGCCGAGCGCCGGGTCGTCGAGCAGCATCCGGCGCGCCCGCAGGGTGGCGACGAAGGCGAAGGTCGGCGGCGCGACGTCGCCCTCCAGCTCGCCGCCGAGGGCGACGGCGAACTCGCGGAGCTTGCCGCGGGTGACCTCGTAGGGCTCCTCGGCCGCGTAGGTGCGGCCGATCAGCGCGCGGTTCAGTCCCATCCTCAGACCCTCTGGATCAGGGTCGCGGTGCCGAGGCCGCCGCCGCAGCACATCGTCACCAGCCCGGTTTCGACGTCGTCGTCCTCCATCTCGTGGAGGAGCGTCGTCAGCAGGCGGGCCCCGGTGGCGCCGAGCGGGTGGCCGAGCGCGATCGCCCCGCCGCGCGGGTTGACCCGGTCGAGGTCGGGCTGGTGCTCGCGCATCCAGGCCAGCGGCACCGAGGCGAACGCCTCGTTGACCTCGAAGCGGTCGATGTCGCCGATCTTCATCCCGTTGCGGGCGAGGATCTTCGCGGTCGAGGGGATCGGGCCGGTCAGCATCGTCACCGGGTCGACGCCGAGGACCACGTGGTCGACGATCCTCGCCCGCGGCGTCAGCCCCAGCGCGCGCGCCTTCTCCGGGCTGGCGAGCAGCAGCGCCGCGGCGCCGGCGGAGATCTGCGATGAGTTGCCGGCGGTCACCCGCCCGTCCTCGCGGAAGGCGGGCTTCAACTGGCCGAGGCCCTCGAGGTTGGAGCCGGGGCGGATGCCCTGGTCGGCGACGTGGGTCGCGCCGCCCGCCTCGATCGGCAGCATCTCGCGCTCGAACAGCCCCTCCTCGGTCGCCCGCTGGGCGAGCGCGTGCGAGCGCACCGCGAACTCGTCGAGGTCGTGCCGGGTCAGCCCGTACTGGTCGGCGATCATCTCCGCGCCGACGCCCTGCGGGACGAGGTCGTAGCGCTCCAGCAGCTCCGGCGTGAAGGCGCGGCCGAACTGCTCCTGGGCGCCCTCGTTGGCGGGGAAGCCGACCCGGCCCATGTGCTCGACCCCGGCGGCGATCACCAGCTCGTCGACGCCCCCCTTGATCGCCAGGGCGGCGTAGTTGGTCGCCTGCTGGCTCGAGCCACAGCGGATGTCGACGGTGGTCGCGCCGGTCTCCTCCGGCAGGCCCTTGCCGAGCCAGGCGGTGCGGGAGATCCCGGTCGACTGCTCGCCGACCTGATGGACGCAGCCGGCGATCACGTTGTCGACCTCGCGCGGGTCGATCCCGGTGCGCTCGATCAGGCCCTCGTAGGTGCGCCCGAGCAGGTCGGCGGGGTGGACGTCGCGGTACATCCCCTTCTCCTTGTGCCCGCGGGCGACCGGCGTGCGGACGGCGCCGACGATCAGGGCCTCGCGCGGCGCGCTCATGCGCTCGCCTCCGAGGTCTCGCCCTCTCCGCGTCGCGCTTTCAGCACCGACCAGTCGCCCAGCGCGGGCTCCTCGGCGTGCGGGGCGAGCGCCGCGGCGAGGTCGGTGACGTTCCAGCGCTCGTCGCGTTCGACCACGCTGCCGGCGCCCCAGCCGCGCATCATCGTCACCTGGGCGCCCTGGGCGTAGAGGACGTAGCCGCTCAGCGGACAGTCGGCGGTGGCCAGGTAACCGACCGCGGGGGAGACGTTGGCGGGGTCGTAGAAGTCGAGCCCGCCGTCTTCCTCGCCCATGAACTGGATCCCGGGCGAGTCCTCGGTGAGGCGGGTGCGGGCGACGGGGGAGACCGCGTTGACCTTGACCCCGTAGCGGCCGAGCTCCTGCGCCCAGACCAGCGTCATCGTCGCGATCCCGCCCTTGGCGGCCGCGTAGTTGGTCTGGCCGAGCATGCCGTAGAGGCCCGAGCCGGAGGTCGTGTTGACGATCGCCCGCGGCCGCTCGATCCCCTCGCGGGAGCGCTCGCGCCAGTAGCCGGCGGCGTGGCGGGCGGTGCAGAAGTGGCCCTTCAGGTGGACGGCGACGACCGAGTCGAACTCCTCCTCGCTCATGTTCACCAGCATCCGGTCGCGCAGGATGCCCGCGTTGTTGACGAGGACGTCGAGGTCGCCGAAGGCGTCGACGGCGCTGTGGACGAGCGCCGCGGCGCCGGCCCAGCTGGTGACGTCGTCGCCGTTGGCGATCGCCTCGCCGCCGAGCGCCTCGATCTCGGCGACCACCTGGGCGGCCGGCGTCGCGTCGGCGCCCGCCCCGTCGGCGGCCCCGCCGAGGTCGTTGACGACCACCTTCGCGCCCTCGCGCGCCAGCAGCAGCGCGTGCTCGCGGCCGAGGCCGCGGCCGGCCCCGGTGACGATCGCGACGCGGTTGTCCAAGGCACCCATCTTTCAGTCCTCCTTCTCGTAGCGGTCGAGCAGCTTCTGCATGTTGCGGCCGGTCACGGCCGCGGTCTCCTCGGCGTCGAGGCCGAGCTCGCGGACGACGGCCAGCTCGGCGGCCGGGTCGGCCATCGGCCAGTCGGAGCCGAAGAGGACGCGGTCGGTGCCGTGGCGGCGGATCACCTCGACCAGGCGCGCCGAGTCGACCCCGCGCAGGGTCGGGGGCCAGGCCGTGTCGACGTGGACCGGCAGCCCGATCACCGTCTCTTCGGCCTCGGTGAGCATCCGGTAGCCGCCGAAGTGGCAGGCGATGATGTCGAGGTCGGGGAAGCGCTCGACCAGGTCGGCGACCATCGCCGGCGTGCAGGCGTCGCCCGACTCCTCGCCACCCGCGCCGACGTGCATCAGCACGATGAACTCGCCCTGCAGCTGCTCCAGGGTCGCCAGCAGCCCGGGGTGGTCGAGGCGGTAGCGCTGGAACAGCGGGTGGACCTTCACCCCGCAGAGGCGGTTCTCCCGCAGCGAGGCCAGGTTCTCGGCGGGCGAGAGCTCGGCGTGGATGCTGCCGAAGCCGATGAACCGCTCACGGTCGAGCGCGCCGAGGAAGCGGTTGACCCCCGGGACGTAGTCGGGGGTGGGGGCGACGCCGAGGTTGACGGCGCGGTCGATCCCGGCGGCGTCCATCGTCGCCAGCAGCGAGCTGACCTTGCCGTCGCCGAAGCGCTCGAGGTCGTCGAAGGAGCCGGCGAGGGCGCGTTCGGCGACTTTGTCGGGCCAAGCGTGCGTGTGGACGTCGATCACGGGCCAGGACACCTTGCAAGCCTAACAACTCTGCGTATGATTATGAAAATGAGAACAGATAATGACGCCGAGAGCCATTCCAAGGAGATCGTCGCCACGGTCGGCGAGTTCGCCCGCCGCGAGCTTGCCCCGCGGGTGCAGGCCTACGACGAAGCCGAGGAGATCCCCGCCGACCTGCTGCGCCGGATGTCGGAGCTGGGCTTCTTCGGCGGCGTCGTCGCGGAGCGCTGGGGCGGGCTCGGGCTCGACTACCTGACCTTCGCCGCGATGATCGAGGAGGTCAGCAAGGTCGACCACGCGGTCGGCACCCTGCTCTCGATGCCCTCCGGCCTGGTCGGCGCCTCGATCGAGGGCTACGGCGACGACGCCCAGCGCGAGCAGTGGCTGCGGCCCCTCGCCGCGGGCGAGATCTTCGGCGCCGCCGGGGTCACCGAGCCCGGCTCGGGCTCCGACGTCGCCGGCATGCAGACCACTTACGCCCGCGATGGCGACGGCTTCGTCATCAACGGCTCCAAGGCCTGGATCTCCAACCTGGCGATCTGCTCCTTCCTGCTCACCTTCGCCACCTCCGACCGGGAGCTCGGCCGCGCCGGCATCTCCGCCTTCCTGATCCCCCGCGACACGCCCGGGCTCGAGCTGGTCCCCTACAAGAACAAGCTCGGGTTCCGCCCCCTGTCCACCGGCGACGTCTTCCTCACCGACGTCCGCGTCGGCCCCGAGGCGCTGCTGGGCGAAGAGGGCAAGGGCTTCCGCGTGGCGATGACCGCGGTCGAGCGCGGCCGCCTCGGCGTCGCCGCCCGCTCGGTCGGCGTCGCCCAGGCATGCCTCGAAGACTCCACCGCCTACGCCACCGACCGGGTCGTCTTCGACCAGCCGATCGCCGACTTCCAGATCGTCCAGTCGAAGATCACCGACATGGCGGTCGGCGTCCGCACCGCCCGCGCCCTGGTGCGCGAATGCGCCGAAGCCCTGGAGCGCGGCGAACGGGCCCGGATGCTGACCAGCATGGCGAAGATGTACGCCTCCGACGTCGCCTTCCGCTCCGCCGCCGACGCGATCCAGATCCACGGCGCCTACGGAATCTCCCCCGACTACCGCGTCGGCCGCTTCATGCGCGACGCCAAGGTCCTCCAGATCGTCGAGGGCTCCAACGACCTCCACCGCGCCCTGATCGCGGAGATGGCCCTCGGGCGCCGGGCGAGCTAAGCCGGCCCCGAACGCCCCCCGTATCGCGCGCCCCCGCCAGCTGTTCCTTATGCGCCTATGAGGCGCATAAGGAACAGCTGGAGGGAGACGACCACGGGACGGCGGGGGTGACCCTTCCCTCACGAACTGCGGGGAGGTTCGTCCAGGGTCACCCCCGCCGTCCCTCCCGGGCCGTTCCCGGGGGGGAGAGGTGGAGGGACCGTGCCGGGAGGGTCACGGGAGCGCCACGGATCCCTCACGGCTGCCTCACGGCAGACGGACGGACCCGTCACCTAAGTGTGACCCCGTGACGAAGACGCCGGGAACCTCACGCGCCCCGGAGGCGCGTTCGCAGTTAGCGACAATATGTGTCGCTAACTGCGAACGCGGTCCGGGGCGGGGGTCCCGCAGGGCCGGAAGGTGTGACGTCCCCGGCATCCTCGTCACGACCTGTGACGTCTTCCCGCAGGGACCCTCACGTCCCGGAGGTCCCTGAGCGGCCCGGGCTCTGCGCTGTTCCTTATGCGCCTTATAGGCGCATAAGGAACAGCGCAACTTCCTGACCGCCCGGATCCCTCCCACCGGGCGGAGAGTCGTGACGCCGCCTCCCGGAGTTCGTGGCGGACCTTTGACCCTTTCCCAACGGAAGCCTCGCGTCCTGGGCGCCCAGGACGCACCTCGGACGGCCGCCCGCGCCCCGCGCCCCCGCCGGTCCTCGCCCACGCCCACCCCCATAACCCTGCGAATCTTTATACTGCGCCTCGCTAAATCTGATAACAATGGCAATTGTTACTGATATCTAGCTGAAGTCAGGCCGTCGCTTGGGTGGTGGCGGCCGCCGCTGTTGAACCGATTTCATCGAGGAGGAGTAGATGCAGAACGAGGAACGCTGGTTTCGCTGTGGGCGGCTCTTGTTGGTAGTGGTCGCCGCGCTGGTGGTCGCACTGGGGGTCGCCGCGTGTGGCGGTGGAGGCAGCAGTTCGTCGTCCTCCCCGGCCGAAACGACGGAAAGCGAACCGGCCGAAACCGAAACGACGAGCGAAGAAGCCGAAGCGCCGGCAGCCGAAGGCGGCAAGCTGGTCGCCGAATCGGTCCCCGGTGGCTTCCCCGTCTCCGAAGGCGGCGAAGCGGACCCGGCGCTGGTCAAATCGGCGCTGACCGAAGAAGTCCCCAAAGCGACGATGGAAGAAGCCTACGAAGCCGCCTTCGGGGCCAAATTCGACGTCGAAAAAGGGCTCGCCCCGTGGGCCAAGAGCGCCTACGAAATCGCGCTGCAGAAACTGACGCCCGAAGAGGAAAAGTTCGTCATGGAATGCATCGAAAACACGAGCTGCTCGCGCAACGAAGGCGAACTGACGATCGCCTTCATCGACGGCTTCGGCGGCAACGCCTGGCGCCGCCAGAACCGGGTCGGCACCGTCTACGCGCTCTCGCGCTACCCGCAGGTGAAGGAATTCGTCTACTCCGAAGCCGGCGGTGACCTGCAGACCCTGCAGTCGAACATCCGCGCGGCGATCTCCCAGGGCGTCGACGCGATCATCGGCGACTTCGACCTCGGCGACGCGGTGATGCCGCAGGTCCGCGAAGCCCGCGCCGCCGGCATCCCGGTGATCGCCCTCTCGCAGGGCCTGCCGAGCGCCAAGTACGACGGCACCGACCTCAACTGGCTGCTGAACCAGAACCTCTGCCAGCTCGGCTACAACCTGGGCGAATCCGGAGCGGAATCGGCACCGAACGCCGAAGTCGCGATGTACACCGGCATCCCCGGCAACCCCTTCGCCGCCGGCTGGCAGCCGTGCGCCGAAGAAGCGGTCGAAAAGGGCGGCGGGACGATCACCACCAAGGGCACCACCGAATGGAGCCAGCAGGGCAACGCCCAGGCTGCCTCGGCGCTGCTCGCCGAAGGGATCCCCAACGCCGTCATCTACGACGAAGACCTGCAGGACTTCATGACCAAATTCGTCGCCGCCGGCGCCAAGCCGATGCCGACCTTCACCGGCTTCCTCAACCAGGGCGCCTACGAAATCTGGAAAGAACAGCAGGCCAAGGGCAACAAATTCACCATCTACAGCACCGGTACGCAGAACTCGTACGGGTTCCTCGCCGCCTTCCTCGCGGTGGGTGCGGTCGAAGAAATGCTGCCCCCTGAACTGAAAGAAGGCCAGATCGAAACGCCGGCGACCCTGCTCGACGGCGAAGAACTCGGGAACCAGTACGTCAAGGGCGCCGGCGCCACCGCCGCCTTCGGCTCGCTGCTCCCCGAAAACCTGCTGATCGCGGCGCAGAAAGCGAAATAGGCAGGACCAGGACGGGTAGAGGGTCAGTTCCGTGTCCGACCCGAGGAACAGCCCGGCGCTCGCCGGGGTCGCCGGCGCAGCGCCGGCGGCCCCGGGGTACGCGCTCGAGCTCGAGGGCGTCTCCAAGTCGTTCGTCGGCGTCAAGGCGCTGAAGGACGTCACCCTGCGCTGTCGGCCCGGCGAGGTGCACGCGCTCGTCGGTGAGAACGGGGCCGGCAAGTCGACCCTGATCAAGGCCGCTGCGGGGGTGCTGCGACCCGACGCCGGCACGGTCCGGATCGGCGGCGAGCAGCTCCATCCCGCCTCCGCGGTCACCGCCCGCAGGCTGGGCCTGCTGACCGCCTACCAGGACACCTCGCTGGTCCTCGACCTCAGCGTGGCGGAAAACGTCCTGCTCTCCTTCCAGGGAACCCGCAAGCACGGGATGCGCCTCGACTTCGCCGCGGCGCGCCGGCTGCTTGCCCCTTACGAGCTTCCGATCGACCCCGACGCGCGGGTCGGCGACCTGAGCCCGGGGCAGCGCCAGCTGCTCGAGATCGTCAAGGCGCTGATGCACGACCCCAAGGTGCTGCTCCTCGACGAGCCGACCGCGGCGCTCGACGCCTCGACCATCGACCGGCTCGAGACCTTGATCGTCGCCGCCCGCGAGCGCGGCGTCGCGATCCTCTACATCAGCCACCGCCTCGACGAGGTGCGCCGCCTCGCCGACCGCCTCACGGTGATCCGCGATGGCGCGATCCAGGGCAGCTACGACGAGAAGGGGTGGGAGGTCGACGAGATCGTCGCCCTGATGATCGGCAGGCGCACCGACCTCGCCTTCCCGCCGAAGGCGACCGTCGCCACCGACGCCGGCGTCGCCCTCGCGGTCGAGGACTTCTCCGGCGACGGCTTCGGCCCGGCCGACCTCTACGTGCGCCGCGGCGAGATCATCGGCATCGCCGGCGCCGAGGGCAACGGCCAGCGCGAGCTGATCCGGACGATGGTCGGCCTGCGCAAGGGCAGCGGCTCGATGCGGCTCGGCGACGAAGCGGTGAAGATCTCCTCCCCCGCCGAGGCCGCCCGGCGCGGGATCTCCTACCAGAGCGGCGACCGCGCCGCCGAGTCGGTCTTCCGCGAGCTCTCGGTGATGGACAACGCGGCGATCTCGGTGCGCTCCGAGCTCGGCCCGGTCGGCCTGGTGATGCGCTCGCGGGAGAAGCGGGCGTTCGGGCCGGTGGCCCGGCGCCTCGGCATCGTCCGCGCCTCCGACTCGCAGCTGATCGGCGAGCTCTCCGGCGGCAACCAGCAGAAGACGGTGCTGTCGCGCTCGCTCTTGCAGAAATCGCCGGTGATCATCGCCGACGAGCCGACCGCCGGCGTCGACGCCAGCGCCCGCATGGACCTCTACCGCGCCCTCCGCGACGAGGCGGCGGAAGGGACCGGGATCATCGTCAACTCCTCCGACGCGACCGAGCTGGTCGGCCTCTGCGATCGCGTCTACGTGATGTCGCGCGGCGAGATCGTCGGCGAGCTCGCCGGCGGCAACGTCGAGGAGTCGACCATCGTCGAGTCCTTCGTCGGCGCGACCACCGTCCGCCGCGCCCGCGAGGAGGTCGGCGGCGCCTCGCTGCTGTCCCGCCTCGGCGGCCTCGTCCGCGGCTCGAACTGGCTGCCGCTCGCCGTCCTCGTGGTGATGATCCTGGCGATCGGCGCCTACACCGCGAGCCGCTCCGACGCCTTCCTCACCTCCACCAACATCAGCAGCCTCCTGCTGCTGACGATGCCGCTGGCGATCGTCGCCCTCGGCCAGCAGGCCCTGCTGATCGCGGGCGGCTTCGACATCTCGGTCGGGTCGACGATGACCCTGACCGTGGTCGTCGCCTCCTTCGTCGTCACCAGCGAAACGTTCGTCGGGTCGATCCCCGGGATCCTGCTGCTGCTCCTGATCGGGGTCGCGATCGGGCTGCTGAACGCGGGCATCATCCGCGGTCTCGGGGCCAGTCCGCTGATCGCCACGATCGCGATGCTGAGCATCCTGCAGGGCATCGCGATCCTCGTCCGCAACGAACCGGGCGGGGTGATCGGCGGCGGCCTCACCGAACTGCTGGGGACCAAGGTCTTCACCTCGATCCCGCTGTTCTTCATCTTCATCGTGATCGCCGCGCTGCTCGCCGAGTTCGCCCTGCGCTCGACCTGGATCGGCCTGCGGACGCGGGCGACCGGCCTCTCCGAAGAGGCCGCCCGGCGCTGCGGCGTGCGGGTCGAGGTGCTGAAGGTCTCCGCCTACGTGGTCTGCGCGGTGGTCGCGGTGATCGCCGGCCTCTTCCTCTCCGTCCAGGTCGGGATCGGCGAGAACTCGGCCGGCGTCGGCTTCGCCCTGCCGACCTTCACGGCCGCCTTCCTCGGCGGCGCGGCGCTGACCGGCGGCCGCGGCTCCTTCCTCGGCGCCCTGCTCGGCGCCCTCTTCGTCTCGCTGCTGACCAACGTCACGCCGCTGCTGAAGATCGAACCTTCCTGGGCGACCCTGCTGACCGGCGTGCTGACGATCGTCGCGGTGCTCGCCTACTCGTTCACCGGCCGCGGCGGCGTCCGGCGCAGCTCGGCGCCCCCCGCCGGCGGCACCGCCACCGCGACCGACAAGCCCGCCACCCAAGGAGGTGCCTGATGGAGTCCGCGACCGTCCCGGCGGAGGTCCCCGAGGAGAGCTTCGCCGCGGAGCTCCGCTTCCGCTTCGCCCCGCGCTACCGGGTGGTCTGGGTCGCCCTGATCGCGCTCCTGGTCCTCGGCGGCATCACCGTCAGCGGCCTCTTCAACGGCGCCTCGATCGAATTCATCACCGCCCTCGCCGGGGTGCTGGCGATCGCCTCGGCGGGCCAGATGCTGGTGATCATGCTGGGCGGGATCGACCTCTCGGTGCCGGCGGTGATGTCGCTGGCCGGGGCGATCGTGGTCAAGCAGACCCAGGGCGCCGACGACCAGCTCTTCGTCGCCGTGCTGGAGGCCCTGGCGGCCGCCGCGGCGGTCGGCCTCCTGAACGGGGCCCTCGTCACCTTCGGCCGCCTCAACTCGTTCATCGTCACCCTGGCGACCAACGGCATCGTGCTCGGCGCGATCGTCCTCTGGGCGGGCAACACCTACTCGGCCAGCGGCGCCGTGCCGCACTCGCTCTCCAACTTCACCAACCAGGCGGTCGGGCCGTTCACGCTGTTCGGGCTCCTCGCCCTGGTCCTCCTGTTCGCGATCGGCTGGCTGATCCGCAACACCGCGCCGGGGCGCGCCTTCGTCTCCACCGGCACCAACCCGACCGCGGCGCGGATCGTCGGCATCCGCACCCGCGCCTACCGGGTGGGCGGGTTCATGGTCGCCTCGATGCTCTTCGTGGTCGCCGGGATCATGCTCGCCGGCGTCGTCCACACGCCCAACATCGCGGTCGGCGAGCCCTACCAGCTCACCACCATCGTCGCCGTCGCGCTCGGCGGCGCCTCGCTCGCGGGCGGCCCCGCCAGCGCCCTCTGCACGGCGGCCGGCTGCCTCTTCGTCGCCGTGCTCGGGCAGTACCTCAGCCTCGGCGACTTCGCCCCCGGGGTGAAAGTCCTCGCCAACGGGGTGGTGCTGATCGCCGCCGTCGTCCTCGTCACCTCCGGGGCCGGACGCCGACTGCGCCTGGATGCCATCTTTGATCGCGTACGTTCGCGCCGAGTCGGCCCTGGATCCTGACCCGGCACGGTCCTGAGAGGAGGATTGGAATGTCAGACCTCGTGCCCAAGGGCGAGCGGCGCCGCGTCGTCACCGGCTGGGACGCCGACGGCCGCGCGACGATCGTCGCCGACGGCCCCGCCCCGGTGACGGTGGAATCGGCCGCCTTCGACGTGGTCGAGACCTGGCGTCTCGGCGGACTGCCCGCCGACTTCGGCCCGGCCGAGACGGTGATCGGCGCCCCGGCGATGGAACCGGGGGAGGGCGAAGTGCTGTTCCGGTTCGCCTACTTCGCTCCCGATCCTGGTGGCCCTGAGGCCTGGGAGGAAGCGATGGCGGCGATGGCCGCCTCCGCGACCCTCTCGGGTGGGGGGGACGCGGGCAGCCACACCACTGACACGCTCGACCACATCCTCGTCGTCTCCGGCCGCATCAGCCTGATCGTCGAGGACTCGACGGTCGACCTCGAGGCCGGCGACGTGGTCGTCCAGCGCGGCACCCCGCACACCTGGATCAACCGCTCCGAGGAGCCCTGCGTCACCCTCGCGGTCCAGGTCCCCGCCGATCCTTCCACCCGTCCCCAACGCAAAGGAGGCAGCGCGTGAGCACCGCCACCGCGACGCCCGCGTCCCTCGACCGCCACCAGCTGTTCATCGGCGGGGCCTGGACGGCTCCCGCCGGCGACGAGCGCTTCGAGGTCGTCAACCCGGCCACCGAGGAGGTGGTCGCCACCGTCCCCAGGCCGACCGCCGCCGACGCCGACAAGGCCGTCGCCGCCGCCAAGGCCGCGTTCGAGTCCGCCGCCTGGCGCGACCTCGACCAAAACGGCCGGGCCGACCTCCTCGACCGCATCCTGGCCGAGCTGGAAGGCCGCGTCGACCGCCTCGCCGAGCTGGCGACGCTGGAGACCGGCGCGCCGGTGGCGATGAGCGGCGCCCTCACCCAGGTCGGCCTGATCGTCATCCGCGAGTACGCGAAGCTGGCCCGCGCCTACTCCTTCGCCGAGACCCGCGAGGCGCTCGGCGGCCCGGTCCGGGTGACCGAGGAGCCGGTCGGCGTGTCGCTCGGCATCACCCCCTGGAACGCGCCGCTCGGGGCGCTCGCGTTCATGCTCGCCCCGGCGCTCGCGGCGGGCTGCCCGATCGTCCTGAAGCCCGCCCACGAGGCGCCGCTGACGATGTATGAGCTCGGCGACGCGCTGGCCGCGGCCGGGGTCCCGGAGGGGCTGGTCAGCGTGCTGCCCGGCGACCGCGAGCTCGGCGAGCACCTCGTCACCCACCCCGACGTCGACAAGATCGCGCTCACCGGCTCGACCGTCGCCGGCCGCCGGGTCGGCGCGCTCGCCGCCGAGCGGATGGCGCGGGTGACGCTGGAGCTGGGCGGCAAGAGCCCGGCGATCGTCTGCGAGGACGCCGACCTCGACGCCACCGTGCCGGTGCTGCGGGCGGGCGGGCTCGGCCTCTCCGGCCAGGTCTGCTTCGCGCTCACCCGGATCCTCGTCCCCGCCTCGCTGCACGACGAGGTGGTCGAACGGTTGGCGGCCTCGATGGCGGCGATGAAGGTCGGCGACCCGACCGATCCGGCGACCGACCTCGGGCCGCTGACCCTGGAGCGCCAGCGCGACCGGGTCGAGAGCTACATCGCGGTCGGCCGCGAGGAGGGCGCCAGGGTCGTCACCGGCGGCGGGCGCCCGGCGGGCCTCGACCGCGGCTGGTTCGTCGAGCCGACCCTGTTCGACCGGGTCGAGCGCTCGATGCGGATCGCCCAGGAGGAGATCTTCGGCCCGGTCCTCGCGGTCCTCGCCTACGACGACCTCGAGGACGCGATCGCGATCGCCAACGACTCCGACTACGGCCTCTACGCCTCGGTCTTCACCACCGACGCCGAGCGCGCCGCGCACGTCGCCCGCCGGGTGCGGGCGGGCCAGGTCCACCTCAACGGGTTCGGCGGCTGCACCGGGCAGCCGTTCGGCGGCTTCAAGTGCTCGGGCGTCGGTCGCAAGGGCGGCCCCGAGGGCCTGGGCGCGTATCTGGAGACCAAGCTGATCGAGGATCACGGAGGTGCGAGATGACTCCCCCCAGCCACTGCCGCGCGGCGGTCGTCGACTCCTACGGCGCCGCCCTCGAGGTGCGCGAGGTCGAGGTGCCGACCCCCGAGCCGGGGGCGCTGACGGTCCGGGTCGAGACCGCGACGCTCTGCGGCTCCGACGTCCACACCTGGCAGGGGGCGATCAAGAACCTGCCGATCGAGCCGCCGCTGATCCTCGGCCACGAGATCGTCGGCGTGGTCGAGGCGTTCGGCGCGGGCGCCGAGGTCGACTCGGTGGGGACGCCGCTGGCGCTCGGCGACCGGGTCGTCTGGGAGCACGAGGCCTGCGGTCACTGCCGTTATTGCACGATCGAGCGCGAGCCGGTCCTCTGCCCGAACCGGCGGGTCGGGATGTTCCGCAACTGCGAAGAGTTCCCCTTCACCGCGGGCGGCCTCTCCGAGTACTCCTACGTCTGGCCGCGGGCGGGCCGGCTGCGCGTCCCCGACGACGTCAAGAGCACCTGGGCCGCGGCCGCGAGCTGCGCCCTGCGCACCGTCGTCATGGCCTTCGAGCGGCTGGGCCGGATCGACACCGACCACACCGTCCTGGTCCAGGGCAGCGGCCCGCTCGGCCTCTTCGGCGTCGCCCTCGCCGCGGTCGCCAACCCGCGGCGGGTGATCGTGGTCGGTGCTCCCGCCGCCCGGCTCGAGGTCGCCCGCGCCTGGGGCGCGACCGACCTGGTCTCGGTCGAGGAGCTGGACCGCGAGGCGCGGCTGGCGCGGGTGGCCGAGCTGACCGACGGCGAAGGTCCCGACGTCCTGGTCGAGCTCTCGGGCGCGCCGGGCGCCTTCGCCGAGGGGGTGGAGATGGCGGGCAAGAACGCCCGCTACATGGTCGTCGGCACGCTCGGCGGCCCCGCCCAGGAGGTCGCCGTACCGCGGATCGCCACCCGCAACCTGCGGATCATGGGCTCGTTGAGCGGCGACGTCAGCTCCTACCACAAAGCCCTCCGCTTCCTCGGTCGCTTCCGCGACCGCTTCGACTGGGACCTCCTCTTCGGCGATCCCTACCCGCTCGAGCGCGCCACCGAGGCACTTGAAGACCTGCGCTCGATGAAGGAGATCAAGCCGGTCGTGGTGCCGTGAGCGGACCGGTCGTAGCGATCGTCGGCGGTGGCCCGGCCGGCCTCCGCCTGGCGTCCCTGCTGGCCGCGGGCGGCGCCCGGCCGGTCGTCTACGACCGCTTCTCGCCGGGCGGCGAGCTGATGTCGCTGGGCGTGCTCGAGGGCGTCGACGGCCGCCCGGCGGTGCTCGGCGCCGACCTCGCCACCGACCTGCTGGAGGCGGCCCTCGACGCGGGCGTCGAGGTCAAGTTCGAGGAGGTCACCGAGCTGCGCCGCGCCGGCGACGGCTGGTCCCTCGCCGCCGACGGGGGCGAGGCGCGCGCCGACGCGGTCGTGCTCGCCACCGGCGGCGAGCACGGCGAGGTCCCGGTCCCGCACCGCGCGGAGCTGGTCGGCCAGGGGATCTCCTTCTGCGCCGGCTGCGACGGCCCGATGTTCGCGGGCCGCCCGGTGGCGGTGATCGGCGACGGTCCCTGGGACGCCGGCGACGCGGCGCTGCTCGGCGAGCACGCCGCGGCGGTGCACCTGGTCGTCGCCCGGCCCGAGGCCGCGGCGGGCGACGGGGTCGTCGTCCACGCCGGCGCCCGCCCGACCGCCATCCTCGAGGAGGGCGGCGCGGTCCGCGGGCTGCGCCTCGAGACCGCCGCCGGCGCGCAGCTCGAGATCGAGGCGGCGGGCGTCTTCGTCAGCGCCGCCACCCGTCCCCGCGCCGCCCTCGCCGGCGGCCTCGCCGGGCTCGACGGGGAGGGGCGGATCGAGGTCGACGCCGGGCTGCGGACCGCAGCCCCGGGCCTCTACGCCGTCGGTGACGTCCGCGCGGGCGCGGCGGGCGGCGTCGTCGCGGCGCTCCGCGATGCCGAGCAGGCCGCAAGCACGATCCTCGCCGACGCCGGGGTGCCCGACCCCGGCGGGGCCGAAACGAAAGGAAGCGCATGACCATCTCCGACCCCGTGGCGAGCGTCGTCTCGCCGCTCGGCCGTACCACCGCCGACGAGCTCGAGGTCAACGACGGCCTCGGTCCGCTCGGCGGCAAGCGGATCGCCTTCGTCTGGGACCTGCTGTTCAGCGGCGACAAGATGATCGAGGAGATGCAGGCGATCCTCGGCGAGAAATACCCCGGGGTCGAGTTCGTCGGCCACGAGAACTTCGAGAACATCCACGGCCCCGAGGAGCGCCGGGTCGTCGCCGAGCTGCCCGACCGGCTGAAGGAGCTCGAGGTCGACGGGGCGGTGATCGGGGTCGGCGCCTGCGGCTCCTGCACGCCGGCCGTGCTGCGCGCGGTCGCGGTCTCCGAGAAGGCCGGGATCCCGGCGGTCGGGCTGATCTCCGAGGGCTTCGGCCGCCAGGCGGTCGCCGTCGCCCGGGCGCAGGGCCTCAGCAATCCGCGCGTCGCCCACTACCCGGGGATCATCGTCGCCGACGACGAGGAGACGTTGCGGCGGAAGTCGCGCGAGGTGCTGCTGCCCGCGGTCGAGGCGCAGCTGGTCGGCGCGGGCATCGTCAAGGACCAGCACGATGCCGCCGGGCCGGAGCAGCACCAGCCGACCGAGATCGTCTACTCGGGCTCGCTGCTCGAGGTCCAGGAGTACTTCCACGACCGCCAGTGGACGGACGGGCTGCCGATCATCCCGCCGACCACCGAGCGTTGTGAGGCGATGCTGGCGGAGACGCCGCTGGCGGCCGACCACGTGGTCGGCGTGCTGCCGCCCGAGCTGCGCGAGGTGACCGTCTGGAACGTCGCGGTCAACGGCGTCATGGCGGGCTGCCGGCCGGAGTTCATGCCGCTCCTGATCGCCGCCGTCGAAGCGGTCGCCGACCCCTACTTCCGGCTCGAGGACGGCGGCGCCACCCCGGGCTGGGAGCCGCAGGTGATCGTCAGCGGCCCCGACCTCGGCGCCTTCGGCCTCAACGCCGGGCAGGGGGCGCTGAAGGCGGGCAACCGGGCCAACAGCACGATCGGCCGCTTCCTCAAGCTCTGCTTCATCAACCTCGCCGGGCTGCGGATCCCGCCGGGGGCGACCGACAAGGGCTGCATCGGGGCGAACTTCAACGTCGCCCTGGCCGAGGCCGACCTCGCCACCCGGGCGCTCGGCTGGCCGAGCCTGCGCGAGGAGATGGGCTTCGCGCGCGAGGAGACGGTGGTCGCGGTGCAGAGCATGATGGGCTCGACCCTGCCGATCTACTCCGGCGGCGAGACCCCGGAGAACCACCTGCAGCTGATCGCCGAGCACTTCGCCGGCACGGTCGCCCACTGGTCCTACCTCTCGGTGATGTTCCGCGAGTGGTTCCCGCTGCTGGTGATCAGCCCCGCCGTCGCCCAGGTCCTGGTCGACAACGGGATGTCGAAGGACGACGTGCGGCGCGAGCTCGCCGCCCGCTCGCGGGTCAAGGCCGGCCTCTGGGAGGAGTACCCGTGGCAGGTCGGCACCGACGGCTTCAAGCTGGCAAAGGAGATCGCGTCCGGCGCGGCGCCGCCCGAGTACTCCGAGTCGGATGACCCGGACCGGCTGGTGCCCTCGATCCCCTACCCGGAGATGGTCGGCATCGTCGTCGCCGGCGACCCCGAGCGCAACCAGTCGCGCTTCCTCGTCAACAACCACGAGCACGGCCCGCGGATCGCCCGCGCCGCGCGCTTCAAGTAGGGAGGGGAGATGGGACGGAGGACGATCGTCGTCGGCGCCGGCAGCGCCGGCGGTGCCCTGGCGGCGCGCCTGAGCGAGGACCCCGAGCACGAGGTGCTGCTGGTCGAGGCCGGGCCGGACTACCCGCGCGCGGCCGACACCCCGGCGTCGGTGCTCAACCCCTACGACCTCGACGAAGTCCACGACTGGGGCCTCGACGGCTACTTCATCGAGCCGCCCGAGGCGCGCGCGAAGGTCAAGTACCCGCGCGGCCGGCTGGTCGGCGGCTCGTCCTGCGTCAACGCCTCGATCGCGATCCGCGGTGCCCGCGAGGACTTCGAGCAGTGGGCCGGGCTCGGTAACGACGAGTGGGGCTGGGAGCGGGTCGAGCCCGCCTTCCGGCGGCTCGAGACCGACGCCGAGTTCGGCGCCGAGCCCTACCACGGCGACTCCGGTCCGGTGACCGTGCGGCGGGTCCCACGCGAGCAGTGGCCGGCCGGCGTCCTCGCCTTCGAGCGGGCCTGCCTCGCCCAGGGCTACGGCGAAGCGCCGGACGGCAACGCGCCCGACACCACCGGTTACAGCCCGATGCCGCGCAACCAGGCGGGCGACGTCCAGGCCAGCGCGCTCCTCACCTACCTGGCGGCGGCGCGCGGGCGGCCGAACCTGACCATCCGTCCCGACACGATGGTGCGGCGGGTCCTCTTCGACGGCCGCCAGGCGGTCGGGATCGAGGTCGACGGGCCGGACGGGGTGGAGACGATCGCCGGCGAGCGCATCGTGCTCGCGGCGGGGGCGATCTACTCGCCGAAGATCCTCATGCACTCGGGGGTCGGGCCGGCGGCGACGCTGCGCCGCTTCGGGATCGAGCCGGTGTTCGAGGTCGAGGGGGTCGGGCGGAACCTGCAGGACCACCCGATCGCCTTCCCGCTCGGGATCCTCGCGGCGGTCGAGGAGGGCACGCGGTTCGGCTGCCTCAACATCGTCAAGCTGACCTCGAAGGCGGTCGGCGAGTTCAACGACATCTTCTGCTTCTCGCCGGTGCTCGAGCCCGCGGCGCTGAACAATCCCGGCCTCGACGTCGGCGATCGGAAGGTGATGGGCGTCTCGGCGCTGGTCGCCAAGCCGCACTCGCGCGGCTGGCTGACGCTGACCTCGGCCGACCCGGCGGAGCGGCCGGAGATCCACCTCAACTTCCTCGGCGAGGCGGCCGACATGGAGCGGATGAAGGAGGCGGTGCGGATCGCCTACGGGCTCCTCACCTCGCCCGAGGTCACGGCGGAGCTCGCCGAGGTCCTCTTCCCCGACCGCGAGACGGTGGCGGACGACGCCAAGCTCGAGGAGTGGTGCCGGGCGACGGTCTCGACCGGCTATCACGCCGTCGGCACCTGCCGGATGGGTCCCGACGACGATCCCGGCGCGGTCGTCGACCAGCACCTCGCGGTGCGCGGCCTGGAGGGCGTCTGGGTCGCCGATGCCTCGATCATGCCGGTGATCACCACCGGGCTGACCAACCTGTCCTCGTACATGATCGGCGAGCGGATGGCCGAGTTCATGGCCGCCGAAGCCGGCGCCGAGGTGGGGGAGGTGGTCGCGTGACCGTCACGGCGTCCTATCCGGAGCTGCGCAGCTGGGACCGGCTGATGATCGGCGGGCGCTGGGTCGACCCGGCGGGCGCGGAGACGATCGACTCGATCGCGGCCGGGACCGGCGAGGTGGTGGCCCGGGTGCCGGCGGCGAGCGCGGCCGATGTCGACGCCGCGGTCGCGGTCGCGCGGAAGGCCTTCGACGAGGGTCCCTGGCCGCGCCTCGCGCCCGCCGAGCGGGCGGCGGCGTTGGGACGGGTGCGCGATGAGATCGCCGCCCGGCTCGACGAGATGATCGCCGCCTTCAGCGTCGAGATCGGGGCGCCGGCGGCGGTCAGCTCCGCCTTCCACGACAACGCCTTGAAGATGTGGGACGACAACGTCCGGCTGCTCGGCGAGCTGGCGTTCGAAGAGGAGCGCGAGGTGGCCGGCGAGGGCATCGTGCGGATCGTCTCCGAACCGGTCGGCGTGGTCGGCACGATCATCCCCTGGAACGGGCCGGTCGCGACCGCCTCGCTGAAGCTGGCGCCGGCGCTTGCCGCGGGCTGCACGGTGGTGCTGAAGCCGGCGCCCGAGGGGCCGGTGAGCATGATGCTGATGGCCGAGGCGCTGGCCGCCGCCGACCTGCCGGAGGGCGTCGTCAGCGTCCTGCCCGCCGGTCGCGAGGTCGGCGAGCACCTGGTCCGGCACCCGGACGTGGACAAGGTCGCCTTCACCGGCTCGACCGCCGCCGGGCGGCGGATCATGTCGCTCTGCGGCGAGCGGATCGCCCGCGTCACCCTCGAGCTGGGCGGCAAGTCGGCGGGGATCATCGCCGACGACGTGCCGCTCGACGACGTCCTGCCGAGCCTCGTCTTCGCCGGCATCGGCCACACCGGCCAGGTCTGCGCGGCGCTGACCCGGATCCTCGTCCCGCGCGAGCGCCAGGACGAGGTCGTCGCGGCGGTGGCGAGCTTCCTCGAGGGCCTCGAGGTCGGCGATCCCTTCGCCGCGGGCACCGTGCTCGGCCCGCTGGCGGCGGAGCGGCAGTTGGAGCGCGTGGAGGGCTACGTCGCCGCGGGCGTCGCCGAAGGCGCCCGGCTGGTGACCGGCGGCCACCGGATCGAGGGCCCCGGCTGGTACTTCGAGCCGACCCTCTTCGCCGACGTCGACCCCTCGATGCGGATCGCCGAGGAGGAGATCTTCGGCCCGGTCCTGGTGATCATCCCCTTCGACGGCCCCGACGACGCGGTCCGCATCGCCAACGACTCGATCTACGGCCTCTCCGGTGCCGTCTACGCCCGCGACCCCTCCCTCGCCGAGTCGATCGCCCGCCGCATCCGCACCGGCCAGATCTCAATCAACACCTGGGGCATGTGCGTGACCCAACCCTCCGGCGGCTTCAAGCAATCCGGCCTCGGCCGCGAGGGCGGCCCCGAGGGCATCCGCGCCTACCTGGAGCCCAAGCTCATCGCGGGGCTGTAGCGCCGGCGCGGGCCCTGACGGGACGACCAAGGGACGGGCCCTCCCGTCCACAGTTCGGGCGTGCGTGGTTCGGGCAGGCGAGGCTCGGGCAGGCGTGGACGGGACGGCGGGGGTGACCCTTCCCTCACGAACTGCGGGGAGGTTCGTCCAGGGTCACCCCCGCCGTCCCTCCCGGGCCGTTTCCGGGGGAAGAGGTGGAGGGACCGTGCCGGGAGGGTC
>Ga0153956_1000522_pt1 | contig 42057 bp, 61 predicted proteins | sample TSFL040MetaG_FD_104704 | JGI IMG/M metagenome (GOLD analysis project Ga0153956, IMG submission 104704) | Attine ant fungus gardens microbial communities from Florida, USA - TSFL040 MetaG | ecosystem: Host-associated > Fungi > Mycelium > Unclassified | place: USA: Florida, Wekiwa Springs... | reverse complement strand
CCTCGGCAGGGCGAACCTCGACGGGGCGTACCTCGGCGGGGCGTACCTCGGCGGGGCGAACCTCGGCAGGGCGAACCTCGACGGGGCGTACCTCGGCAGGGCGAACCTCGGCAGGGCGAACCTCGACGGGGCGTACCTCGGCGGGGCGACGAGCTGGCGCAACCCGTTCTGGCGGTTCCGCCAGGACTACTTCTCGATCCTCGACCAGGCACCAGCGGAGGTCGCGGCCCTCCGTCAGACGATCATCGACGGCCGGATCGACGGCAGCACCTACACCGGCGAGTGCTCTTGTCTGGCCGGAACCATCGCCGTCGCCCACGGCTGCCCGGTCACCGCCCTCGAAGAGCAGCTTGGGATCGAGCGGAACGCCGATCGCCCGGCCGAGCAGTGGTTCATCAGGATCGAGAAGGGCGACAAACCCCTGCCGGTGGACGAACTCGGCGACGAACCGAAGGAGGGCGTCTTCCGGAGCAGCTGGGCGCTGGCCTGGCTCGACGAATGGGTCGCGCTGAGGACGACCGTCGGCGAGGTGCTCCTGGGCGAGGTGAGCGGCAAATGAACGGCAGGTTCTGGGAACGGCTCGCGCAGCTCGAGGTCCACCCGACCAAGGTCAAGATCCTCGAACGGATGCGCGGGTCCGACGAGCCGCTGTCGCCGGTGATCCTGGCGAAGGAGTTCGGGCTCAATGTCGGCCATGTCGGCTACCACTTTCGGGCGCTCCACGGCGCCGGGTTTCTGGAGCTGGTCGACGAGAAGCCGGTGCGCGGCGCGGTCGAGCACTTCTACCGCTTCCGCTTCATCCCGGCCGAAGAGCCGGTCATCCACAAGAAGGAAGCCAAGGCGCTGGCGGAGCACGAGGACGCGATCACGGAGATGCTCGCCGCCGGCGTGTCGCCCGACCAGCTCGCACGCCGAGCCCTCGCGCTCGACGCGCAAGAGGCGGTGCTGGCCTAGATGTCCGAATTGTCGATCGAGCGGGTGCTCGCCGAGCTTCGCAACGGCGACACCGCCGCCCTCTTGGCCCGGCGGCTCGGTGAGCCACCGGGCCACAAAGTCGCCCACTCGCCGCGCCGAGTCGTTGCCGCCCTCCAGGAGGCGCGGCGGCTCGGCCGGGTCGAATCCCGGTGCGACTGGGAGAAGGACATCAAGCCCGTGCGCTGGCGGCATCTTCCTCGACCGGGGTCGGAGTTCGTGGCGGACGCCGTTCTCGACGAGATCGACGAGAGGCTTCACGACGCATTTGTCGTAGGCGGGGGTGGTCGGTGATGGAGCGCGTCCAGGGCTACTGCCCGATGGGCTGCGGCGAGATGCTCTTCCTGGGCGAAGGCGGCCACGTCACCTGTTCGAAGCTCGACTGCTCGAACCCGGCTGCGGTCGACGAGATCCTCGGCGATTCGGAGACCTTGCATGTCGTCGTCTTCGACGAGGAAGGCTTCTCCATCCAGCATCCGCTGAAAGAGCGGTTGGAAGGCGAGCTCTTCGATTGCGGTCTGCACGCCTATCTGAGGGGGCTCGGCGGGCCGCCCGCGCGCCCCGGTCGGTACAGGGCCCATCTCGGTGGAGACGGCAACTGGCGGTTCGGCGAGGTGAGTGCCTGATGCCCCGCTGCCCGAAGTGCGCCGGCACCGGCCACTACCCGGACGTGCCCGACGAGGAGGGCGACGAGCCGATGCTCTGCCCGCAGGTTGCCTACGGCTCGTTCCGGACCGCCCTCTGCCGCCATGGGATTGAGACCGCCGAGCAGCTTCCACGGGCGGCGATTCTCGCGACCGCTCGACTCGCCGCGTGCGTGCCGACGCGCGACCTCGCCGATCGCATCGCGGCCCTGCCCGAGCTCCGGAGTTTCCAGCCGGGTCAGTTCGAGAACGCCTTCGGCCACTACGGACCCGGCCGCTACGCGTGGTTTTTCACCGACCTCTACGCGTTCGAGAAGCCGGTGCCCGAACGGGGCCACCAGGGCCTCTGGCCGCTCTCCGAGGAAGACCTTCTCCATGGGCTGGCCATCACGGGGCAGCCGCAGTGTGTCACCAAACCACCCGGAAGGAGCCTTGCCTGATGGCAGAGACCGCAGCCGCGACCTCGGACGAAAAAACCGAGGGCCGCCAAACCAAACCACCGACCCGCTTCGAGACGTTCCTGAAGGAGCAGCGGAACGGCGGCCTGCACAACGAACTGACCGGCGCGCTCAGCGACCTCGTCGCCGCCTGCCGCCAGGAGAAGCGCAAAGGCACCCTCACCCTGACGATCGCCGTCGAACCCGACAAGGCCGACGAGACGCAGGTGTTGGTGCACGACAAGTTCAAGGTCACCGCACCCGAGCCGGCCAACCCGCCGTCGCGTTTCTTCGAGCTGTCGTAGTGCCGCCGATGGGGAAGGTCCCCGCCCGCGACGCCCATATGTCGCCCGGCGATGGAGTTATTGGTGAGCCGAGTGCTGGAGGTGATCGGGGGGTGACCTGGCAGATCCTCACTGGCGACTGCATCGAGCAGATGCGCACCCTCGGCGACGAGTCGGTCCACTGCTGCGTCACCTCGCCGCCCTACTGGGGCCTACGCGACTACGGGGTCGACGGTCAGCTCGGGCTCGAGGAGACGCCCGAGCAGTTCATCACCGCGATGGTCGATGTCTTCCGCGAGGTGCGGCGAGTGCTGCGCTCGGACGGGACGCTCTGGCTGAATATCGGGGACAGCTTCAGCAGCGGTGGCCGGTCGAGCCAGGTCGTCGACTCGAAGGCGGCAGGGGATCAAGCGACCGCGGTTCGGCCGTCCTCGATTCCCGGGATCAAGCCCAAGGACCTCGTCGGCATCCCCTGGATGCTCGCCTTCGCCCTCCGCGCCGACGGCTGGTACCTGCGCCGGGACATCATCTGGTCGAAGCCCAACCCGATGCCTGAGAGCGTCACCGACCGCCCGACCTCTGCGCACGAGTACCTCTTCCTCCTGACGAAGTCGCCCCGCTATTTCTACGACGCGGAGGCGATCCGGGAGAAGGCGACCTACGCGGGCCCGAACGGCGCGCAGCGTTCACCGCACGCACAGGGCTTCGGACGCCGCACTCCGGAGGAAGAGCGCGAGCGCCAGGACAAGCAGCGCGGCCACGGTCGCCGCCACGCGGGTTTCAACGACCGCTGGGACGCGATGTCGAAGGAGGAGCAGCAGGCGCTCGGCCGCAACAAACGCTCCGTCTGGGCGATCGCCACCAAGCCCTTCCCCGACGCGCACTTCGCAACCTTCCCGCCGGACTTGGTCGAGCCGTGCATCCGCGCAGGGACGGCACCGAGGGTCTGCGGCAAGTGCGGCGCGCCCTGGCGGCGGATCGTCCAGGCCAGCGGCGGAACTATCGGTGAAGGTTGGCACCCGCACCTCGACGACCTCACTGAAGGTCAGCAGGGAGGTGGCAGGTTGCGCGACTGGGAGCCGACCTGCGACCACGCCGACGACTCCGGCCACGCTCTCGTCCTCGACCCCTTCTGCGGAGCCGCGACCACCGGTCTCGTCGCCACCCAGCTCGGCCGCGACTTCGTCGGCGTCGAGTTGAACCCGGAGTACGTCGCTCTCGGCGAAGAGCGCATCCGTCACTGGGAACACGACCCGGCCGGGCATCTGAAGCGCCAGGCGGTCGACGAGGCGCAGATCGGATTGGAGTTGGACCCTGCCTGATGCGACGGCGACGACCTTCGCCTTCCTGAACGCAGTCGACGACGGCGAGCTTCGCGAGGAGATCCGTGAAGTGCTCCGGCAGATGCAACTACTCAGCGAGTCCAAGGCGACCGCCGTCGGTCGCAGCGCGCCGTCGAGCGAGGATGAACGGGTTGGACCGCCGGAGTTCCGCGAGCTCTCGGCGGCCATCTGCCCGCCGGAGGATCGCTCTATCTTCGAGCACTTCACCTGGCGCTTCACCGACGCGGTCGAGCGCCAGGTGCCGCGCAAGCGCCTCTGGTTCCTCCTCTGGGACGCCGAGCATGCTCTGAAGACCCGCACCGTCCCGCCCACGGATGACGAACGGGAGCAGCGCGTGGCGATGGTCCTCAACCGCGCCGACGAATCCGCCCTCAAGAAGTACATCGTCGAGACGTTCGAGGGCGAGCACGGCTACCGCGTTCACCTGCAGCTCAAGCTGCCGCTCGGGTGGATCGAAAAAGTCCGCGAGGACGCTGGCCGTGATCCTGACTACGGCTTCAGGCGCCCGGCCTGGAACGAACTAAGCGCCGCCGAGAAGAGTGCCTACGTCGGCGGCCTCGCCGCGACCGGGCTAACCCAGACCGAAGTCACGCGGCGCCTGGGGATCAGCACCCGCACGGCCGCTGTCTACTGGCCAAAGCAGGCGGCGTGATGCCGAACGTTCCGTCCGACGTGGTCGGCAACCTGCAGATGCATCCCCCTGCCAGTGGTATCGGCATGCCTAAAGCGATCCGCTGGCTTCGTTCGTTGTGCGGGTGGTGGCGCTGATGCCGATGCAGTACGCGTGTCTCGACTGCGGCCGGATCAGCGACCAGCGTCACTGTCCCGCCCATCGCCGTAGCCGCCGCCAGCGCCGGGCCGAAGGCCTGACCGGCGCCCGCGGCTCGACCAGGTCGCAGCGCAAGCGACGCGAGCGAGTGCTTGCCGCGGCCCGCGATGCGAACGGTGTGCCGCGCTGCTTCTACTGCGGAGGCGAAGCGACGGTCGAGGATCACTTCGTCCCGCTCGCCCGCGGCGGTAGTGACTCCGAGGAGAACTGCGTGGCCGCCTGCACCACCTGCAACAGCCGCAAGGGCGACCGGCTGCCCGACGATTTCCTCGCAGAGATCAGGCACCGGAGGCAACCAAACGGTCGTTCGGCTCAGGCTTCACCGATCAGGGGGGGTCTACCCATTTCTAGGGATGCTGACCGGACACCGCGTGGTGCCTCACGGCGAAAAAAAACCGAATCAGGCGGGGGGTAGGTCCCGATGGCCGCCTCAAAATTCACCGCCGACGTCCAGCAGGCGTTCTGCGAGGGCATCTTCGACGGGCTGACGATCGCCGAGGCAGCGAAGGGCGCCGGCGTCGCATCGAAGACGGTCAAGAACTGGCTGAGTCGGGGCCGGAAAGAAGGCGACGGTCCGTACGCCGACTTCGCAGCTTCGGTCGAGGCAGCGCGAGCTGAGCATCAGGAAAAGGAAGTGCCGATGGACTACGACGAGCTCAAGCTCGTGGTGTCGAAATCGGCGAAGGCCGGTTCGGTGCAGGCGATGAAGCTCTTCGAGGAAATGCTGCGGCGCGAGGCCAAAGAAGGTGGCTCGGGCGAGGACGACGACGACCCATTCGGTGAGACCGACAATGTCAGTGGCCCCCGCGCAGCGCTCCACGCAGTCTAGGCCGAAGCCATTCACCGTCGACCACTTCCGGAACTTTGCCCGGAACTGCGTCCTCGACAACGGCGAGAAGTGCGAGCCCGAGGAATTCCAACTCCTCGCTGTTGAGGACCTCTTCGCCGGCGCGACCGAGGTGTGGCTGGTCGTCCCGGAGGGCAACGGGAAGACGACCATCACGGCGCTGATCGCGCTCTACTACGCCCACCTGATCCCAAGGGGCAAGGTTGCTGTCGCCGCTTCTTCCCGAGATCAGGCGGGCATTCTGTTCGAGCAGGCCCAAGGGTTCGTCGATTCCACCCCAGGCCTGAAGAAGCGGTTCCGGACCTATGAGGGCTATCGGCGGATCAAGTCGAAAGTCACCGCCGGGAAAATCCAGATCTACGCCTCCGACGAGGGGACCGGGGACGGCATCATCCCCGACCTCGGAATCCTCGACGAGCTTCACCGTCACAAAAAAGGCCTGAAGCTCTATAGGACCTGGACCGGCAAGCTCGACAAGAAAGCGGGCCAGGTCCTGGCGATCTCGACCGCCGGCGAACCGTACTCGGAGTTCGAGGAGATCCGGGCGACTATGCGTTCGGAGGCGACCGAGGTGAAGCGCGAGCGTTGCTATGTGCGGGCGGCCAGCGAGGGGATGGTTCTGCACGACTATCACGTGCCCGACGGTCAGAACGTCGAGGACATGGAGGTCGTCAAGGCCGCGAATCCATTCTCCGGCGTCACCGTTGAGTCGCTCGGAAGGAAGCGGCGCCGGAAAACGATGTCGCTGTCGCACTGGAGGCGGATGAACTGCAACCAGGCCGTCCGCGGGGACGAGTCGGCGATCACCGAGGTCCAGCTCGCGAAGGTGCTGACCGACGACGAGATCCCGAAGGGGGAGCCCATCTGGGCCGGATTCGACATCGGTTGGAAATGGGACACCACGGCAATCGCGCCGGTCTGGCTGCCCTCGTTCGAGCACCGCCTCTTTGGTCGACCCAAGATCCTCACCCCTCCTCGCGACGGCAACATGCTCCACCCCGACAAGATCCACAAGGCCTTCGAAGAGGTCCATGCCCGGAACCCGATCGAGGTAGTCGTCATGGACATGAGCAAGGCCGAGGAGATGGCGGTCTGGCTGATGGAGGATCTCGGCGTCCGGGTCGTCGATCACTCGAGCAAGCCGGAACCGATGGCGCTTGCCTACGAGCGCTGGATGGAGGCGATGCGCGAGGGGTGGCTCGGAGTCTCCCGCGATGCGGAGTTCATTCGGCACATCTTGAACGCGGCCGAGAAGCTGCTCCCCGGCGGTCGGACCAGGTTTGACCGCGCGTCTTCGTCGAGGTCGCCGGGCAAACAGGACGAGCGCGTCTGGGACGCCCTCGACGCCGCGCATCGCGTCAACTCGGTCGCTGCCGCCGAGCTTCGAAAAACCGTCGACCCCGACGCCTACCGAATCGACTTCCTATGAACTTCATCTTCGCCGCTCTGATCGTCTTTGTCTGCGCCGTCGTCTTCGACACCGGGCGCGAATTCATCAGGAGCCGCCGCGGCAGCGGAATCGGCCGGCAGCTCCGCGAGTCGATCGTCGTCCACCGGGTCGACGGCCAGTCCGTGAAAGGCGTCCTGGTCGGCGAGTTCAAGGACTGCATCAAGCTCACCCACGTCGAATTCCTCGGTGGTGAGACCGAGGTGCTGCTCGCCGGCGACATCCTGATCCCGCACTCGAGGATCGCCTTCGTGCAGCTGGTGCCGGCGGGATCCTGATGGACACGCGCACCTACGTCATTGCCCCTTCGATCGAGCAAGGCGAAATCACCGCCGAGCGCCTTGGCCTTCGGGCTCGGATCGTGGCGACCAATCTCTCCCGCGACCTACCCCCGGGGGCTTGTCCCTTTCCGGAGGCAGTTCACTACGCACCGGGGTGGGAGCGCGGGCGCAACGCTGATCGAATCCTCGCTCAGCTCCAGCGTGCCTATGCGAAGCACTTCCCGCCGCCGCCCCCGACCGACCCGGGCATCTCGACGCGATGAGCCTCACCCTCTACACCGCCGACGGTCGGGTCGTGGTCGCCGAGGACGGCCCGCCCTACCAGTACACCGAGGAGGGCTTCAACACCTGGCTCTCGATCAACTCGATCCCGTTCAACCAGTGGCGAGGCCAGATCAGCTTCTCCTACCTCTACGAGACGCAGCCGTGGGTCGCGGTCCTGGTGAACAAACTCACCCGCCAGATCGCGCGTCTACCCCTGAAGGTCTACGAACAGGACTCCCAGGGCGCTAAGAAGCGGATCACCGAAGGGCCCCTGCCCGAATCGATCGACCGCCCCCAGGTCGGCAAGGGCCCGGTCGACTTCAAGCAATGGGCGTCGTTTCCGATCCTCCTGCACGGAAACGGGCTGATGGTGAAGGAACGGGCCAGCCCGGGGGCGCCGCCGAATGGCTACGAGTACATCGACTGGCGGGAGGTGACGCCGCCGACCGACGAGAAGCCGTTCTGGACGATCGGCTCCGGCCGCAAGCGCCGGATCCTTCAGCCCGACGACGTCGTTCACCAAAGCTGGTTGTCGACGCGGATGCACGGCCTCGGAATCTCGCCGCTCGAGCAGCTCGGCGTCACCCTCCGGATCGAGATCGCCGCGCAACAGTTTCAGGAGTGGAGCTTCCGCAACTCGGTTCGCCCGTCCGGCGCGGTAAAAGCTCCGGACGGGGTCGTCCTCGACAAAGAACTTCGGGCCGAGATCCGCGCCGACCTGCAGCGTGTCTCCGGCGGTGTCGAGAACGCGGGGCGACCGATCCTCCTGCCGGCCGGACTCGACTGGGTCCCGATGTCTCAGACGACCCATGAGGCCGAGCTGATCGAGCAACGCAAACTCACCCGCGAAGAGGTCGCCGCCGTCTACGACGTGCAGCCGCCGATGATCGGATTGCTCGAGCGGTCGACCTTCTCCAACATCGCCGAACTCCACAACATGCTCTACACCGACACGCTGGCCCCGTGGCTGGTGCTGATCGAAGAGCAGATCAAAGCCCAGGCGATCGACACCGAGCCCGCCCTCGAAGGGCAGTGGATCGAGTTCGACCTACGCAAGGTGCTCCAGGGCAACCCGGTGCAGGAAGCCACGGCGATGAAGACCGAACTTCAGACGGGCGTGCTGACGATCAACGAAGCACGCGATGTCCTGAACCGCAAACGGATCGACCATCCGAGCGCCGACCGCCCGATGGTCCAGACCAACAACATCAGCTTCCTGGGCGACGAACCGCTCGAGGAAGAAGACGCGAAGGCCCTCGCGGGCGCCGCGGCGAAGGCAATCAGGCGGCTCGCCGCGGTCTCCCCGACCTTTGCGGCCGCCCTCGACGACGACCAGGAGGACGAGTAGCCCCGTGGAGAGCAAGAGCTTCCCGATCACCAACGTCAAGGCGCTCGGCGACGGCGATCCCGACGGCACCTTCGAGGCGATCGTCGCCGTCTTCGGCAACGTCGACCGATACGGCGACCGGGTCGAGACCGGCGCGTTCGACGAGTCGCTCAAGGCGGGGTTCCCGCCGATCGTGTGGTCTCACCAGTGGGGCACGCCCCCGATCGGAGTCTCGCTCGAGGCGAAAGCCGTGACCGAGGGCCTCTACGTCAAAGGCCAGCTCTTTGTCGCCGAAAACGAGCTCGCCCGCCAGGTCTACGCGGCGATGAAGTCCGTCGGCGGCGACGGCCAGCCGGCGCTGAAGGAGTTCAGCTTCAGCTACGACATCGTCGAGGGCGGCTGGGTCGTCGAGGACGAGGAGGAGATCTACAGCCTCAAGAAGCTCGCGATCATCGAGGTCGGGCCGTGCCTGAAGGGTGTCAACGAAGAGACCCGGCTGATCAGCGTCAAGGGCCAGGAGCCGCGGCTCGAGGGATTGAAGCGCGAGCGCCCGCCGCGCCCGACCGAGAAGGCCGTGGGCGAGGGCGACGACTCGGCGCCGGAGCCGGTCGCTGACGTCGAGGACGACGCTGAGGCGAAGGCCGAGGCGCGCTCGAGGGCGACCGAACTGCTCACCGAGCCGCCGCCCGCCTTCCTCTGAAACTTCCGGCCGCCCGGCGCGGCCACGCTCTTCGCAGCGCGACCACAGTTACCTGACGAAAGGGGTCGCCATGCGTCCGGCCGGCAAAACCGGCCAAACCAGGGAGAAGTGCGGGCTGGTGTAACGGCAGCACGCCTGGCTCTGGATCAGGAGGTCGGGGTTCGAACCCTCGGCCCGCAATCACCCACGTGCCCGCGATGCGGGCGAATCGACCCCGCAGAAGGGAGACGTACCCATGGCACTCGAGGATCGACTGAAAGACCTCTCGAAGGCGATCGACGCGAAACGCGAGGAAGTCAAGATCGCGTACAAGGCGTTCGACGAAAAGCGGACCGAGCTGAAGTCGGCCGACGTCGACATCACCGACCCGAACAGCGAGGCGGTCATCGCCGCCGACGAGGCGATGAAGCCCTACTCGGAGAAGTCCGACGAACTCAAGGTGCTCGAGGGCCAGTTCGAGCGGATCGCGATGATGGAGGCGGCCGGCGGCGGTAAGACCTTCGAAACGCAGCACCCGAACGAGATCGACCGCCACCCGGCGGAGGCGCGCGAGACGCTCGGCTCGAAGGCGGCCTCGAGCGAGGCCTACCAGGAGCTGCGCAAGTCGGGGGCGTTGGCTGCCGGCTCAGAGCAGCGCTTCCGTCAGGTGCCGATCTCCGAGCCGCTCGATCGCGAGCAGACGAAGTCCCTTCTCACCGGTCAGGTCACGGCGCAGGGCGGCGTGCTGCAGATCCCGGAGCGCTTCCCCGGCGTCTACGAGCTGCCGCAGCTTCCCCTCGGCGTGCTCGATCTGGTGACCCAAGGCGGCACCGAGTCGAACGCGGTCGAATTCGTCCGGATCCTCGCGCGGACGATCAACGCGAAAGAGATCGCGGAGGCCAAAACCGCGGCCGACGTCAAAGAAGGCGTCGTGACCGAAGCCGAAGCCGGCGTGAAGCCGGAAAGCGGCCTCACCTTCGACGAGATCCTCGAGGGGGTGCGGACGATCGCCCACTGGATCCCGGCGACCCGCAACCAGCTCGCCGACGCGCCGTTCCTGCAGACGCTAGTCGACGCCGAGATGCAGGAAGGGGTCCGCCGCCGGGCCGAGAGCCAGATCATCAAAGGCAGCGGCGCCGCGCCGAACCTGCGCGGGATCGAAAACACGACCGGGATCGCGTCCCACGACCAGGAAGACGTCGCCACCGACACCCGGGCCGACGCGGTCCACCGGATCCTGACTCTGATCGCTCTGGCGGGTTACAAACCGACCGGGACGGGATTCAACCCGGTCGACTGGGAGGAAATCCGCCTCTCGAAGGACAAAAACGAAAACTACATCTGGGGGCCGCCGTCGCTGGCGGGCGTCATGCAGATCTGGGGCGTCCCGGTTCTCTCGTCGGTCGCCTTCGCCGAAGGTAAATCGATCACGGGTGAGTGGGCGCGGGCGCTGTTCCTGATCCGCGAGGGCATCAAAGTGCTGGTGTCCGACTCCCACAAGGACTGGTTCACGCGAAACCTCGTCGCGATCCTCGCAGAGATGCGTGCGGTCCTGATCGTCCCGCGGCCGCAGGCCTTCGGCGAGGTCAATTTCAAATAGGTCGCCCGAGCGCGACCGGAAGGGATCTCACCGATGACCGTGACCAGTGACAAGGTCCTGATCGCCAAGCAGGACATCTACGCCGAGATCGACAACGGCTACGGGCAGAAGATCAAGCAGCTCGTCGCCCGCGAGGGCCAGGAGGTGCCGGCGGCATTCGAGGAGTACGTCGACTCCGAGGACGTGACCAGTGAGCTCGCGAAGACGCGCTCGCTGGTCAGCCACCCCGCCGCCCACCGGCGTGACCGGGTCGACGCCGAGCGTGTCGAGCCCGAGCACACCGATGTCCGCGCCGCCGCGGCGGTGACGGAGCCGGTCGCCACGGCCGCCGCCGACAGCGAGTTGGTGGCCGAGAACGAGTCACTCCGCGAGCAGCTCGCCGAGGCCCAGCAAGCCCAGGCGGCAGCCGAGGAGCGGGTGACCGCTGCCGAGGCGGCGACGGAAACGACGACCGAGGGCGACTCGGCGACCGAGACGGAGGACACCGAGACCGGCGACGGCGACGGGAGCACCTCGGAGGAGGGCGAGAAGGTGAAAGAGCCCCAGAAAGATGCGAGCAAGGCCCGCGGCGGCGCCGAGAACAAGGCCCGCAAAAGCGCGCCGAACAAAGCTCGCAAAAGCGCGAAAACGAAATAGCGCGAGCAGGCGACGGCGCCCTTCGGTGTGTCGTCGCCTTCGCGCGTCTCGGGGGGTCGGAGATGCCTGCAGAGTGGAATCAAGGCACGGGCTCCCCCGGCGACAAAGGTCCCACCGGGGATAAGGGCCCCGTAGGCGACAAGGGTCCCGTTGGGGATCGGGGTGCCGCGGGACCCGCGGGCGGCCAAGGTCCCGTCGGCCCTCAGGGTCCGGTTGGGGACAAAGGACCGCAGGGCGACGCCGGCGCCCGCGGTGAACAGGGGCCGCAGGGCGCAGCGGGAGAGCCCGGCCCCGACGGGAAACCGGGAGCCGGCGGGGGCGGCGTGCCCCTTGAATGGCACGCCCTCCCCATGGTCGAAGGTGCCGCGACGGCGTTCGGCGGCGAATACGGCGAGCCGGAATACGCCTTCGACGAAGACTTCATCTACTTCCGGGGCCTCCTGAAGGTCCCTGCGGCCTCGGCCGAACTGGTGCTTGCAAAACTGCCCGAAGTCGCGCGCCCCACCCACCGTCGCGTCTTCACCGTCGGCGATGCGAACACCCCGACGTGGCGACACCTGATGCTCGCCAAGGCCAACGGTGACTTCGAGTTGTTCGCGGCGGCGGCCGGCGGCGAAATCCTCCCGACCCTCGACGACCTTCAGGTGGCCCGATGATCTACTCGCATCCGGGCCTTGAGTTCTCGGCGACCCTGGTGAACGCTCCTGCCGGGCTGGTCGGGGCGCTGGGCGTCCGGGTGGACACGACCGCTGGCGCCGCAGCGGTCGCCCGCACCGTGGCCGGCATCAAAGAGGTGCCCGCGGACTCCGGGATCTACACCGTCACGCTCGAGGCGCCGGCCGACGAGGGCTTCTACCTCGTCATCTGGGACGACGGCGGCGAGCCTCCGGCCTTCACCTCGGAGGAGTTGCGGGTCACCGGGGCGCCCGTCGAAGCCAATCCTCTTCCCGGCGCGGGCGCCTATACCCCGACGCCCAAAGACGTGGCCCGGGCCATCCGTTCGCGGACCTACACCGGCGATGCCGCCACGGTCGAAGACGCCCTCACCGGCGGCGAGCTCGCGGGCGACTTCAACGAGCAGACCAATCCGACCAAAGCCCAGGTCGACGAACACATCGCCGACGCGATCGACGACCTACTTGCCCTCTTCACCGCCGGCGCCTTCCCGGAACGGTGTTGGGGCGCGGTAAAACGGGCAGCCACCCTGAAGGCGGCGTTGGCGGTCGAGATCGCGAACTTCGAAGGCGGATCTTCGGAAGGCTCGCCCTACCTGCAGCTGCGGATCGACGCCGCCGCGGCCGAGAAGCGACTCATCTCCCGGGCGGAAGTCCTCGACGCGTTCGGGATCCGCTTTCCGGAGCCCCCGGCGCCCGAAAAACCGGAAGACGAAGTCCAGTGACGCTCTTCGGCGGTGGGCGGCCGATGGGCGTCTCGGTCGACGTCGAGAACCTCAAAGCGACCGTCGGCGAGGTCCAGGCCGTGGCGGCGCGCGCCGCCGACATGCGCCCCGCGACGCGGCGCATCGCGGGGCTCCTGGTCGAGGGCAACCGGCGGGTCTTCGAGACGAAGGGAGAGGCGGTGGGCGAGCCGTGGCCGGAGTCCGCGCCCGGGACGCTCGCCCGGAAGGCGCGCACCGGCGTCGGCGCCCTCAGCGACGTCATGGTCGACTCGGGCGACCTCGAGCACGAACTGGTCGGCGGGAACCCCAAGATCTCGGCCACCCGCTCGAGCGCCCGGGCCGGTACCAGGCTCTTCTACGCGAAGTTCGCGATCCGCAGTAAGCATGAGCCGGCGAGGCCGCCGGTCGGCATCCCGGAGGAGACCCGCAAGGACTCGTTCGTCGTGCTCGAGGAGTACCTGATCCACGGCGGCGCGGCATGAGCGTCATCGGCCCGCTGAAGAGCGGTAACGAGGTGGAGATCGCCCTCCTGCAGACCCTGAAGGACGACCTCGCCCACTACATCAACGACGCCGCAGTGCAAGCGGATCTGAAACCGGGCTCGATCAAGTGGGTCCAATCCTGGGGGCTCCTCAGCGAATACGACCGCTGGCCCCAGAGCAAACTGCCGGCGATCATCGTCGTCGCGCCGGGCCTTCGTGAGCCACCCGAACGGACCGGAGACGGGTCCTATGACGTCGAGTGGACCGCCGGGGTGAGCATCACGGTCGGCGCCGACAACGCCCAGGACGCGCGCCGCTTTGCGCAGCTCTATATCGCCGCGATCACCGGCTGCGTCCTCCAGCGCCTGACCGGCGACATCGCGGCGAAGGACTGGCTCGACCTCGCCGTCTGGACGGTCGCCAAATCCGGCCGGAAAAACATCGTCGCCGCCGAAGTCGCCTTCGCGGTCAAGCAGAGCGACGTCGTCAACTGGCGCGGCGGCCTGCGCGAGGAACTGCCCGACGAAATCCCCGAGTCCTTTCCCATCGTCAAAGAAGTCGACGTCAAAACGGAGATCGAAAGATGACCCACGTAGTCGAAAGCGGCCACGTCGAGACGCTCACCGGCGGCCGGATGGTCGCGCCGGGCGAGGAGATCTCCGACGCCGAGGCCAAGCGCAACCAGAAGCTGATCGACCGCGGCGTGCTGTCCAAGCGCCCGGAGAAAAAGGCGACGCACCGCAAGAAAGGCGCGTCCGAGAAACAGGAGGAGCACGGTGCCTGAAGTCAAAGTCAAGGTCGGCGACGCGGACACCGCGCGCGCCGCGGCCAGCCCGACCGGCACGGCGTTCCTCGTGTCGCTCGCCGACCGCGGTCCGACCAACGTCGCGGTCCCGATCACGTCGCTCAAGAGCCTCATCGCAACCTTCGGCCCGCGGGTCGCCTACTCGCCGCTCTACGACGTCCTCGACATCGCCTTCCGGCGGGGTCTCTCGCTCGCCTACGTCGTGCGCCGAGTCGGCCCGGCCGCGGCCGTCGCGAGCAAAAAAATCAAACACGACGCCGAACATGAAGCGCTCGAAGTGACCGCCACCTCGGAGGGCACCTGGGCGAACGCGACGGAAGTCGAAATCACCGAAGGTGCGCCCGACTCCTTCCACGTGCGCGCGGTCAACGGCGCCACGCTGGAGCTCTCGCCCGCGGTGACGACGAACGCCGCCGCCGCCGCTTGGGCCGCCGCGAACTCGAAGCTGATTCGGCTGAAAGACCTGGGCGGCGGCACGCCGGCGATCGGCAAAGTCACGCTCGCCGGTGGCGCCGACGACCGCAACAACGTCACCGCCCAGATCTTCGCGGCGGGCCTCGAGCTCTTCGGTCCCGACCTCGGCTTCGGCCAGGTCGCCGTGCCGGGCAACACCGACGAAGAGGTGCAGGCGGCGATCGCCGAACACTGCGCCGAGTTCCTGCGCGACGGCATCCTCGCCCTCGAGGACTCCGCCAACGTCGACGACCTGATCGAACAGATCAGCGCCCTGCGCTCCGTCGAGGGCGCCGAGTTCGTCGCCCCCTTCGGTCCCTGGGACATCGTCCCGGGCGAAGGGGGCACCACTCGCACCGTCCCGCCGGAGGGGCGGGTGCTCGGCGCCATCGCCGACACCGACCGCAAGACGGGGAACCCGAACCAGCCGGCGGCCGGAGACGAATACGGGAAGATGAAGTACCCCCTCGGCCTCTCGCAGACCTATACGGCCGAAGACCGCCAGCGCCTTCTCGAAGCGGGCGCCAACATCTCGGTGATCGACGAAGGGGAAGTGATGACCGACGGCTGGCGCTCGCTCGCCGATCCGGTCGAAAATCGCGACTTCCTGCCCTTCTCCAACGTCCGGCTCGCGCTTTCGATGGCGGCCCAGGTCAAGAAGATCCTGAAGGCCTCCTTCTACAAGCAGCTCGACCAGCAGGGCTCGACCCGGGCGAGCGCCGAAAACCGGTGCGAGCTCGAGGTCATCAAGCCCGCCTACGCGAACCGCGCGTTGTACGGGGAAACCGAAGCCGAAGCGGGGAGCGTCGTCGTCGACCAGGACGTCAACCCGACGGACGGATCGATCGGGAAGCTCACCGGCAACCTGACGATCCACCCGACCGGCTACGCCGAGGAGATCGAATTCACGGTCTCCGTCACCAACGAAGCGGTCTAGGAGGGCTGCAGACATGGCAGACGCACAGGCTCAGTACCAGTCCTCGATCGACCTGGTGGTCGGAGGGAAACCGTGCCCCATCGTCTTCAACAACAAGACGGGCGGCGGCGTCACCGGGAGTGGCAACAAATCCTTCGAAGGCGACATGCTGCCCCAGAAGGCGAATGGCGGCCTGCAGGAACGCGAAGACGTGACGCTCGAAGGCAACTTCGTCCCGTCCCGCGACCACGAGTGGATCCAGTGGGCCAAGACGCAGGCCTACAAAGCCGACGCGAGCTACGTCGAGAACGGCTGCGACGTCAACGGCAACGTCTGGGGGAAGATCGAGGACGGAACCGGGAAGCTCGGCGACATCTCGACCGGCGACTACGACGCGAGCTCGTCGGAACGCAAGAAAATCAAAATCACCCTCGAACTCGACGGGATCCCGGGCTGATGTCGGAGACGACGGAGGGCAAGCCGGTCACCACCACCGCCCAGGCTCCGGCCTGGGCGGCCGGGCTCGAAGAGGTCCGCGAGCAGCGGGACAAGATCAAGGGCAAAAAGACGTTGCCCCTGCTCGTCCCGGGCTACAAGGGCAAGATGAGGATCGTCTACAAAGACCTCACCGACGCCCAGCACGAAGAGCTCGCGGAACGTGTCGACGACGCCGAGGAGCGCAAGGACACCGAGGGCATGCGGGAGGGGATCGCCGACATCCTCATCGCCCACTGCAAGGAAGTCCAGGTCCGGATCCCCGGCACGGGTGAGTTCGAGGCGATCGCCGACAAGGGCGGTCCGATGACCTTCGGCAGGCCCCTCGCCGAGGCGATGCGCCTCGACGCCGACACCGCCCGCGGGGTCGTGCTCGAGATCTTCTCCCCGAAGGACGAGGAGACCGGCGTGCGCAGCCAACCCGACGCGATCGCCCCTCACATGGAGGCGATCTTCGCCTGGCGCCAGGGCCGTGAGGACGAGATCTCGAGGGACTTGCTGGGAAAGTAGAGGGCCTGAGGGAAATCGAGGAGGCCACCTGGCTCGATTCGCTCGGGCTGAACGGTGACCTGGCCCTCAGGCCGATGCGTCCCTTCGACCGCACGGTGCTCTTCGCCCGTGGCCGCCGTCTCGAGGAGCGGCTCGACCAGAGGGACGAGGAACTCGCCGTGGCGATCGTCAACGCGTTCGCAGCGGCACTGAAGAAGTCCAAGTAGGCGCGAAAGGAGGCGGCCGGTGGCGGCTGCCCTGGTGGCCGCGTGAGCCGCGACGCGATCGATGTCGCGATCCGGCTCCACGGCCAGCGGAAGTTCGCGAAGGAAGTCGAGGCCTCCGCCGCCGAGCTCGAGTCGCTCGGTGTGCGGGGCGCCAAAAGCATCTCCTCCTTCGCTCGGACCGGCGAGAAACTGAAGAGCTTCGGGCGCTCATGGACCCGCAACATCAGCCTGCCGGTGGCAGGCCTCGGGTTCGTGGCCGGGAAGATGGCCATCGACTTCCACCAGGCGATGAGCCTGGTCCAGACCCAGGCCGGCGCCTCGGCGAAGGAAGCGAAGTTCCTCGAATCGGCGGTCCTGCGGATGGCCGAAAACTCGAAGTTCAGCGCCGACGAAATGGCCGACGCGCTGTTCCGCGTGCGCTCGGCGGGCTTCAAAGGCAAAGACGCCCTGGGCATCCTCGAACAGGGCAAAAACCTGGCGACGATGGGCAACTCCGATCTGGAGTTCACCACCAAAGCCCTCACCGGCGCCGCCAAGAATCTGGGCACCGAGAAGCTCGGCCAGGTCAAACGTGTCGCGGCCGAAATGAACGCGATCGTCGGTACCGGCGACATGAAAATGGAAGAACTGCAGGACGCGCTGTCGACCGGCGTCCTGCCGTCCTTCGTCTCCGCCGGCCTGGGGCTGCGCGACTACGGCGATGCGCTGACCGTGATGACGGACCGGAACGTCCCGGCCCAGGTCGCCTCGACGCGCCTGCGGACGGCGATCTCGATGCTGGTCCCGCACACGAAAAAAGCCGAAGAAGCCCTGAAGGGGGTCGGGATCGGGGCGGAAGACATGGCCAACGTCATGCGCAAGAAGGGCCTGCCGGAAACGATCAAATTCCTGGCCGATCACCTTTCGCGGCTCTCCCCCAACAAGCAGAACCGGGTGATGATCGAAGCCTTCGGCGGCGCGAAATCGAGCGCGACGATCGAGCTCCTGGTCGAGAACTACAAGGAACTCTTCGAAAAACAGCAGCTGATCCGCGAAGGCCTGAAGAAGATGCCGGGCGAGCTCAGGGTCGCGGAAAAGCAGCCCGGCACCGAACTCCTGAAGGCGTGGCACGCGGTCGAAGTCAGCCTCATCCATATCGGCGACGAGCTGCTGCCCGCGCTGGTCCCCGGGGTCAAGTCTTTCGCGTCCGGCCTGGTCACCGTCGGGCATGCCTTCACCGGCCTGCCGACCGAGGTCCAGGCGACGGCCGCCGGCTTCCTCCTGCTCACCGGCCCGGTCGCGAGCGGCCTCGGCTACTTCGCCAGCGGCGCCGGAAAGAGCCTGATCCTGATGGCGAAACTCAACCGGGAGGTGTCCGGCTTCACCTCGATCTTCGGCTCCGCGATGTCGGCCGGCCAGGGGCCGATGCGGTCCTTCGGGATGGCCTTCGAGGGGACCGGCGTCCAGGGGGCATTGCAGACGGCGAAGGGGTTCGCACTCAGTCTCGGCCCGGCCGTCGCCGCCTACGGGATCGGCAACATCGTCACCTCGGCTCTGAGCGGTGACTGGCAGGACGCGGGCTTCGAGGCCGGAGGCGCGCTCGCCGGCGGTATCGCCGGCTTCATGCTCGGCGGCCCCTTCGGCGCGATGCTCGGCGTCGGCCTCGGCTCGCTCGGCGGCGAACTCCTCTCCGGCCTCTTCGGACCCACCAAGAAGGTCACCTTCGTACAGGACCGGCTCAAGGCGAGCGCGAAGGGCGTGAAGTCGGCACTCGACGCCGAGAAGAACGCGATGTCGAACCTCTCGTCGGCGTCGAAGCGCGCAGTGGGGGCTCATCGCCACGTCGAGGGCGCGTCCGAAGCTCTGAAGCGCGCGGAACATGCCCTCGAACGGGTCCGCGCGAACGCGCCCGGGCACGCCGTAGCGATCGCGCGGTCGGAAATCCGGGTCGCGAACGCGGTCCGCGGCGTGACCGCGGCGCGGCGGGCGCAGCGGAAGGCCGAACGGGTCAAAGGCGTCGACCGCGCCATCGCCAAGGAATCGCTCCGGTACCTCACCCTCGAACTGCGGCATCGCAAAAACGTCCTGGGGGCCCGCAAGGCCGAACTGCTCGAAGAGCGTCACCGGGCCCAGATGCAGGGAAAGTCCCTCCAGCAGCTCGAGCCGATCAACCGGTCCCTCTCCAAGGTGACCGGTCAGCTCAACCAGACGAACAGGCAGCTCAGTGGCACGTTCCAGAAGGCCTCGACCCAGGTCGGCCCGAAATTCGCGAACTTCCTCCGTCACGCGAGTCGCGAAGTCGTCGAGCTCGGCTCGCAGATGAAGGCGATGAACGCCTCGGCCGAACGGGTGCTCGGCACGATGCAGAAATTCAGCTCCGTGCAGCTCTCCGACAACACCGGGAATCCGCTGACGCTCCCGACGACCCCCTCGCCGAAGGTGCCGGCCCTCGGCCCGACCGCGCCGAAGGGCGGAAAGGGCGCGGGAGGCGGCAAGAAGCAGGCGAGCCCGACGCAGACGCTCGAGATACCGCACGCCCGTCCTCGCCGGGCAGTCTCAGGCGCACTCGGTGACCGCCTCGAAGAGCTGCTCGAGATCCATGTCCACTCCCACCTCGAACTCGACGGGAAGACCGCGGCCGAATCCGTCGCGCGCCACACCGCGAAGGCCAGAGCGCGCGAATGAGCCCACATCCGAAGATCCGGCTCGCCGCGGTGAACAAGCCGATCGACATCGAAGTGCGGCCGGGGGATGGAGCGGCGACGCCGACGGCCGGGCGCTCGGGATACGAAGTCGTACGCCGTCACAAGAAGAAAGGGATGACGTCGTTCGTCGGCGTCGAACCGCTCCAGCAGGACGTCCCGATCTTCGTCGACGGCCTGGCGGAGGGCCACAGCGTCGAACGGATCTGGGAACAGATCATGGACCTCGGCGGCGGCACGGTCTTCCGCGCCTACGGCCCCGTCGAACTCCCCGGCCGCCGCCACGTCTTCGCCGCCGACCCCGAAATCTCCGAACAGGTCAAAGACTCCCAGGGGCGCCGCATCCGCTTCAAAATGGTGCTGAAGCTGATGGAGTTCGTTCCGGCCGATCAGGCCGGGAAGCCCGACAAGCACCACGTCCCCAAGCACCAGCGCGGTGAACCGGGGAAGACGGGCGGGACGGCGTTTCCCGGCTACTCCTACACGACGACCGCGGGGCAGACGCTGATCGACGTCGCGAAGCTGCTCTACGGCGAATGGGAAATGGCCCGGCCGATCGGCGAAAAGAACGGGATCGCCGATGTCCACAAGGTGCTGAAGGCCGGGACGAAGCTGAAGCTCCCGAAGGTCTAGGAGGTCCGATGGCAAAGCGTCGCCTGAAGGGCGTCCACTCCGACATCGAGGACCTCGTCCTGCGGGGAACCGACCGCAAGGTCACCGAGGAGCTCGGTGCCGGGGTCCTTCCGACCCCCAAGCTGGTCCGCTCGATCTTCGGCGCCTCCACGGTCGAATTCGAAGTCGAGGATCCTCGGCGCCGGGTCCTGAAGCACTCGCTTCTCGCGGAGTCCTGGGATGCCTCGATCGAAGGCGTCGACTTCCGCTACGACGGCACGGTCAAAAAGACGGGCGACACGCTCGGCCTGACGCTCGAAGATCGGTGGATCGCGATCCTGCGCGAAGCCAAAGGTCCGCAGCGGGCCCGGCGCTCGGACATGACGCGCCAGGAATTCATCAAGGCCCGGTTCGAAGAAGCGGCGCCCGGCCTGAACTTCATCTGCCCGCGGCTCCACGACAAACTGCCGATCAAGGTCGACAAGAAGTCCAAGGCCAAGAAGGCGAAGCAGGAGGCCGAAGAACAGGCGGGCAAAGGCCTCACCTCGAGCAACAAGCTGAAGGTCGCCGGGGAAGACGCGACGCCCGAACAGATCGAAATCGGCGACCGCGCGTTGCGGACCGCCGCCGGCACCGACGGGATCACCCAGGTCGTCGAGGAAGCCCTGATGTGCGCGCTGATGGACGAGTCGGGCCTCGGAAAGCTGACCGGGGGAGCCAACGTCCTCGAGGCGGAGGGCTCGGGAGCCGGCGCCGACATAGGCGACGTCGAGGCAGAGGTCACCAACTTCCTCACCGGGTCCGGCGGCTACGGCGAAGGCGGCGCGATCGGGATCGCCCGCAAGCACCCCGAGTACACGCCGCCGCAGATCGCCACGACTGCCCAGCGCAACAAGGCCTTCCTCGACGGCGGCCTCGCCGAGGGGGAAGAGCCCTACGCGCGCTTTACCTCCGAAGCCAAGGATTGGGTCGAAACCTTCAACGGTGGGGAAATGGCAAGCGGCTCGATCGACCTCACCCAGCCCTACGAATTCGTCATCGGGAAAAAAGAGGGCTACTGGGAAGGATGCAAGCGCCTCGCCAAGCAGGTGAACTGGCGCCTCTTCATCGTGGGCGACAACGCCTTCCTCATGCCGGAGCCTGAACTTCTGCAGGCGATGGTGAAGCTCCGGATCGACGACGAGGTCCTCGACGATCCGGAGTCGGGCGTCGAAAACGTCGACTTCGAACGTGATTCCCGGCAGCCCGTCACCGAAATCGAAATCGAAGTGCTCATCTCCCAATGGGGGCTGCCGCCAGGATCGGTGATCGAACTCGCCGGCCACGGGCCGGCCAGCATCGGGTTCGGCGGAGTCCTCCCCAAGAAGGCGAAGGGCGGCGGCCGCCACGGGATCAGCACCGGTGTCCCGGCAGCGACCGGGGAAGGCGTTGCCCGCTATCTGGTCGGCGAGATCGAAGTCGACCTCACCAGCGACCCGGCAGATCGACTCGCCACGGTCAAGTGCCACAAACCGACCGCGCCGCTGCCCGAACCGGCTGCAAAGACCTCCTCGGTGTCGATCGGCGACGCGGGGGCCTCCGCCGACATCCTCCCCGACTCGCCGCCGGCGGTCGCGAAGCTGATCGCCGAGATCGACGCGACCGACGGGACCTTCGAATACAAGTGGGGAGGCGGTCACGAATCCGTGCAGGCCCTCCACGAGCGGCTGAAGGGCTATGACTGCTCCGGCTACGTCAGCCACGACCTCTGGGCCGCGGGCCTGCTCGACGAACCGATGGCCTCGACGGCGCTCGAGAGCTGGGGAGAACCGGGCGAGGGCGAATGGATCACGATCTATGCGAACGCCGGACACGCCTGGGGCAAAGTGAAAACCGCGAGCGGGTGGCGCGCGTTCCAGTCGGGCGGACAGGACCACTCCACCGGCTGGGTCACCCCCGGCAACGAAGACGACCCGGGCGGTTTCGTCGCCCGCCATCCGAAAGGCTTGTAGATGCCGCGCCTCGGCGAGATGGACCCGCAGTCGATCGAAATCCCCGACCCGCAGGTGCTCGAGGCGGAAGTCATCGACAACGCCACCGCACGTGACGACCAGGTGCGCTGCGTCGTCGAATCCTTCAGCCCTCACCACTACTGGGGGCCGATGCAATGGGCGCCGGTGGTCGACGCCGCCGGCGTCTTCTATCCGAAGAAGGGCGACCGGGCGCTGGTGGTCGACCCTGAAGGTGGCCCGCCGGCGATCGTCGCCTGGTTCCCGAGCGCCGCCGTCCCCGACAAATCCTTCTAGGACCGAAAGGACCCGTCCCTTGGCAGTCTCAACGCCGCATCTCGCGACGCCCTTCCGCCTGGTCGGCGGCCGGGTCGCCGTCGTCGAGCAGGACTCGATCGAGGAGATCACGCAGTGCGTCGTGGCTTGCCTCTCGACGAAGCTCGGGTCGCTGGTCGACCTTCCCGAATTCGGGATCCCCAACGAGCTCTTCAAGCAGCTCCCCGACGTGGACGTCGACGCGGTCATGGCGGCGGTCGAAGACTGCGAGCCGCGCGCCGCGGTGCTCGGCGCGGCCACGTTCGAAGACCTGATCGCCCGTGTCTCGGTGGAAGTCGGACAGCGCGCATGAGCAGCTTCGTCAACGCCCTCGCCGATCCGGTCTTCGGCACGCTGAAGGCCGAAGTCCTCGCGACGATCCGCGCCCGCTTCCCCGACTTCGAATTCTCCGAAGGTGATCCCGACGACCTTCTGACCAACGCCTTCACCCGCCTGGCGGTCATCGCGATCGAACAGGGCACGACGCTGCCGCGGGCGGCCTTCGGCGCCTTCGGCGAAAAGATCGTCAACGTGCCGCGGATCGCCGCGGCACCCGCGCTGGTGACGAGCACGTGGACGCTGGCCGACGATGCCGGTCACACCATCCCGGCCGGCACCCAGGTCACGATCGCGGCCAACGCCGAAGAATCGGCGGGCTTCGTCGTCGTAGCCGACGTCGTGGTTGCCGCGGGTGCCTCGGAGACGGCCGAGGGCGAGGTGCAGCTCCGGGCGATCGAACCGGGGGCGGCAGGCAACGGCCTGCCCGGCCCGGTCGTGCTCGTCGACTCCCTCGCGTTCGTCGAATCGGTCGCCATGGTCGGGGTGGCCGCCGGCGGCGTCGACGAAGAGGACGAAGACGCCTACCTCGACCGCCTGACCGAAGACCTGCAGCTGCTCTCCCTCTCGCTGATCGTCCCCCGCGACTTCGAGATCGACGCGCGCGCGCACGCCGGCGTCTCCTTCGCTCTCTGCGTGCCGGGCTACGACCTCTCGACCAAAACCGCCGACACGCCGCTGACGCTCACGGTCTTCGTCAAAGGTGCCGACGGCGGCCTGGTTCCCGCGCCCGAGAAGGAAGCCTTGCGGACGAGCCAGCAGGCGCGGGTCCCGAGCGGGGTCGAAGTCTTCGTCGGCGACGCGAAATACACCGTGATCGACGTCGAAGAGAGCCACACGGTGCTGCCGGGTTATGAACCGGCCGCGATCGACGCCGCGGTCGAGGCGGCGATCGCCGACTACCTCTCCCCGGCGCGGTCCGGCGTGCCGACCACCGGGGATCCCGGCAGCTCCGGTGGCTGGGAATCGGTGGGCGCGGTCTATCGCAACGAGCTGATCTCGCTCTGTGACCGCGTGCCGGGCGTCGGCCGGGTCGTGAGCCTGAAACTGGCCAAACACGGCGCCAAACTCGAAAGCCAGGAGAGCGTCGCCCTCGAAGGCGTGGCGCCCGCGACCGAAGCGGGCACCGTGACCGCCGCCGCGGTCTGAGGGCTCGCCAATGACCGTCGTCGCCGCCTACGAGTTCAACGGCACCCTCGCCGACACCGGCGGCGCCGGCCACAATGGCGCCGCGGTCGGGACGATCACCTACGGCGCCGCCCTACCTGCCTCGACCGCCGGGGGCCGGTCGCTCGCGCTCGACGGCACCGGTCACGTGTCGGTCGCGGATGCCGCGGAACTCGAGCTCGACGGCCCCTACTGGATCACGCAGTGGTTGCGGCCCTCGACGCTCGAACCGAACATGCAGCCCCTCAACAAGGGCTCTGAAGACTATTTCCTCTTCATGCACGCCGAAGGCGGCCTCGAGGCCGGCCACCGTGATGCGACCGGCGAATTCCACAGTGTCTTCGTCCCCTCCTCGGAGTGGGTCGCCGGTCGCGAATATCGGGTCGATCTGGTGTTCACGGGCACCGACATCGTGCTCCTGGTCAACGGCTTGACGATCGGCGAGGTCGGGACGACCGAGATGCCGCGGACGAGCGCGGGCGCCCTCCTCATCGGCGCCGAAAAGGCCTCCGGCGCGAACCGGTTCCACGGGGAGATCGGTCGCACGATCCTCCGTGACGCCACCCCGGGGGACTTCGCCGAGGAGATCCTCGCTGCCTATCGGGCCGAAACGCCGACCATCCTCGCCGACGACTTCGACTCCGGTGCCAACACGAAGTGGTCGGGCCTGCAGAACGAAGGCGCGACCGCGGCGACGAGTTGGCGGGACGCGGGCGGCGGCAACTTCGCCCTGCACTCCGAGCTCTCCGAGGGCGATGTCCGGACCGAGCTCACCGACGGCAACATCCACTTCACCGAGGGCGACCTCGTCTACTTCGACTTCCTCTTCTCCTATGTGACCATCGCGCAGGACCCCGGTCGCTGGGGCGACGTGATCTGCCAGGCACATCAGGACGCCTCCGTCGAAGGCAGCCCGCCGATGAGTTTCGGGATGGAATACCCCGCGCGCCTGGTCCTGGGCGCCGGCGACCAGCACCTCTGGGAGGCACCGGAATGGCCGGAGGCCGAGATGCACCGCGCGACGATCGGGGTGCTCTTCTCCGCCGACGGGACCGTCGGCCGTCTCGAACTGTGGATCGACAAGGTCAAGCAGACCCTCTTCAACGGCCTGCTCTCGGCGAACGCGGTGACGCTCCCTGGTGAGTTCGACTACCCGAAGGTCGGCTACTACCGAGACTCGGAGATCTCGACCACCGGGGCGGTGGAGCACGACCAGTTCGGCTTGTACAGGCACCTGCCGTTCGCCGAGGTGCTGCCGCTGCCGCCGGCCGCCGAAGACGGATCGGAACTCTGGTCGATCCTCTATCGGTCGCTCGGCTTCCACCGGCTCGCCGACGCCGAAAACGAATTTGCCCTGCGCGTCTTCTGCGAAGGCTGGTGCGCGCCGCTGCAGCGCCTCCACGACCTCCAGCGCGAACGACCGGACGCCGCCGCCTGGGAGGCCCTCTTCGATCCGGACCGCTGCCCCGCCGAGTCGCTGCCCTACCTCGCGCAGTTCGTCGGCGTCGGCGTGACGCCCGAGATGACCGAGGCACAGATCCGCGAGGAGATCCGCCAGCCCACCGGATGGCGTCGCGGTCAGACGCCCTCGATCGAAACCGCCACCCGCCGCACTCTCTCCTCGACCGAGGCGACCGTGATCGTCAGGCCGCGCACGCCCGAGCTCGGCCGCCACTACATCCGCACCCTCCTCGCCGAGACGCCCGAACCGGTGCACACCGCCGTCGTCGTCCGCGAAGAGACCCCGGCCTGGGAGGTCATCGACTACGAAGCGATCGCGGGCGTCACCTACGACGACGCCCGGGCGGCCTGGGCGACCTACGCCGATGCCGAGGCCGACCTCGACACCTACGACGAGGCTCGCAACCTGCTTCCCGAGGAACTACCGACCCCCTGAACGGAGCGCACGATGTCCGAAACGCCGCAAAGCCTCTATTTCCCCGACGAGGGGGACGACTTCGATCCGTCGGCCGACATGCAGAAAGGCCAGGAAAGCGTCGAAGCTCTCCTGGCGATCATCTTCCCGGCCGGGTCGATCATCGCGACCGGCCGCGCCGCGGCGCCCACCGGGTTCCTGCTCTGCGACGGTTCCGCCGTCTCGAGGACGGACTACGCCAGGCTCTTCGCCGCGATCGGCACCGTCTACGGCGTCGGCGACGGCGCCAAAACCTTCAACGTCCCCGACCTCCGAGGTCGAGTGCCGATCGGCGTGGATGGCCCGGCGGGTCGACTGAGCGCCAACGACGCGCTGGGGAAATCCGGCGGCGAGGAGAAACACGTCCTGGCCACCGGCGAGATCCCCGCGCACGCGCACGCCGCGGGCACCCTGGGGACGGCCAACCAGCAGTACGAGCCGGAGCAGGTTCTCCCGAAAAACTTCAACCAGTACTTCGGCTCCGACACCTTCACGGCCGTCTCCGGATGGCAGCCGAACACCAACGCGATCGGCGGCAATACGGCGGCGGCCGGCGGCGGCGGCAGCCACAACAACCTCCAGCCGTATCAGATCGTCAACTTCCTCATCAAGGTCTGAGGGGTCGGCGACGGGTGGCCTCCGACGACCAGCGGCTGGGAGAACTGATCGGCACGGTCAACGGCCTGGTCGCCCGGGTCGAGGACATGCGCGCCGAGAACGCGGCCGACCACGCGAACGTCACGGCGCGGCTGGACACGATCGAGCAGAAACTCGACCTGAAGGCAGGCGCGGACTGGGTGACCGGGATCGACAAAGACGTCGATGCGCTCAAGGGCGAGCGCGACGAACGGAAAGGCAAGCTCATCGTGATCGCAGCGCTCCTGACCATCATCGTCGGGCCGTGCATCGTCGGCCTGCTGCTGCTCGCCGCCGGGGTGATCGCATGAAGCTGAACCGCCGGTTCGTCATCGGAGCCGTGGGCGCCGCGATCCTCGGCGTCGGCGCGCTCGCGGTGATCATCGTCCTGCTCAGCCACCGCGGGGACCAGCGCGAAGAAAAGGTCGACGCCGCCACGGCGGTCGCACACCACGCGAAACACCAGGCGAACCGCGCGACCGTGCATGCAGCCAAGGCCCAGCACGCCGGAGGTGTCGCGAAGCGCCAGGTCGAACAGGTCACCCGATACTTACGCGGTGAACGAGGCCTGCCGGGCGTCCCGGGTGCCGAAGGTCACATCGGGGAACCCGGTCCGCCGGGCTCCAACGGAGCGATCGGCAAGCCTGGTCCTCGCGGCCCGGAAGGCTCACCCGGGCCTGCGGGCGCACAGGGCGAAGCGGGGGCGACGGGAACTCCCGGGGAAGTCGGCGCGACGGGGGCGCCGGGGCCGAAGGGCGACCGCGGCGAATCGGGCGCGGCGGGCGGCGCGGGGCCCCCGGGCGAAACCGGCGCGCAGGGCGCCGCTGGCACCGAAGGCGCGGCCGGTCCGGCGGGGCCGCAGGGCGAACCCGGGCCGCCCGGCCCGCAGGGCCCTCCAGGCGAACGCGGCGAACCCGGGCCGGCGCCGAGCGGCACCTACGCCTGCACCTTCTCCGGCACGAACGAAGCGGGCGAAGCCGTCTCGTTCACCGGCACCTGCACGTTTTAGATCCTCGCCGCCACTGGCGGCCCAATCGAAGGGAGGTCGCCTGATGGCGACGAAGACGAAGGCGCCCCAGGGCGCCCACAGGACCCTGCGGCTCATCAGCCCGCACCGGAAGGGCGAGGACGTTCGCGCCCTCCAGGCCGCGATCAACGCCGAGCTCGCACATCGCAAGCTCGAGTGGCGGCAGATCACCGTCGACGGCGAGTTCGGCGGGCAGACGCTTCACGCCTGCGCGTTCCTCGGCTGGGTGCTCGGCCTCGGTGGCCGGCGACTCAACGCGATCAACGGCTACCAGCCGCACGTCTCGATCGCGGTGCAGCGCATCCTGCGCAATCCGGAGAGGCGCTCGGCCGCCGACCGCCAGCGGGAGAAGACGCGGAAGGCGAAGGTGCAGAAGCTCCGCAAGGCGCACAACGAGGGCCCGGCGGCGGCGATCCTCTTCATCCGCCAGGAGGCCGCGAAGGGCGTCCACGAGATCGGGGAAACGAACACCGGCCCCGAGGTCGACAAGTTCGAGAAGCAGTTCGGGCTCCACGCCGAGCCGTGGTGCGGATGCCTCGCCGGCTACGCGGCGATTAACTACGGCCACTGCCTGGCGAAGGAGCTCTCCTTCTGGTACGGCCCGGCTCTGATCCAGGAGGCCGCCGAACGCAAGGACGGCTGCTACCCGGTGCCCTTCGACCAGATCGAGGGCGGGGAGATCCTCGTCCTCTGGGGCGGCGAGCACGTGGTAACCGCGGCGGCGCCGTCGAAGGGCAACACCGTCGAAACGGGCGAGGGCAACACCTCGCCGACCAACGGCAACTCGCAGGCCGACGGCGGCTGCGTCGCGATGAAGACGCGCAACCGCTCCGACGTCAGCGTCGCGATTCGTATCTACGGCTAGGAGGCCGACATGAACCCGAAGAAGATCCACCGCAAGGTCAAGGTGCCGGCGATCGTCGGCGCCGGCGCGACCGTCGTCCTGGCGATCGCGGCCGGTGTCGGCGCGGCGATCCCGGAGACGTTGCCGATTACGACCGCCGTCACGACCGGGGTGCTGACCACGGTCGGCTACTTCACCTGGTCGCGATGAACGAGCGACGCTTCGAGGTCTTCCCGGAGAAGAAATGGCGGGAGATCGTCGACCCCGACGAGAACGGGGAGGTCATCACCTAGTGGCCCGTGAGTGCCGGTGCGGCTGCGAAGAGGAGCTGCCGGCGGGGGCCTCAAAGCAGATGCTCTACAAACCCGGACACCGTCAGCGGCGGTATCAACGAGCAAAGGACGCAGCGGTCCGTGACCTTGTCTTAGCGGCAGGTGGTCTCGGAAACGTAAAGGCGACGGCTACGCGGCTGCGGAAAGGCCGTAAACGGCAAACGAAAGAGCGCCCTCAGCCCCGATACGCGCTCGTCGAGTCCGAGGGGTCGCGGCTGACGATCCTGGGCTTCGCCCGGGCGGCGAGCAAGAGATCGGTCGAACGCGCCTTCGGGATCTCCGATCGGCCTGATCTCTTCGCCCTCGCCGAGAGCCACCTACCGTGAACCGCGACCACGGCCTCGAGCGCGAGCTCCTGCATCGCGCGTCCGGCTCCGACGAGTTCACCGAGCAGGTCCTCGCCCGCCTCGACCACTACGAGTCCGAGCACGGCAACACCGGCTGGGACCGCCCGGTCGACGAGCTCCTCCAGGAGATCACCGAGGAGTGCGCCGACATCGCCGGCTGGGCAGTCGGCGCGGCAGTCCACCTCGACGACGACCAGCGCCTCCGCCTGGTCCACGCGATGTTCCACGGCGCGATCGCGCACCGGGTGATCTGCGAACTGCGCGAGCAGCTCTCCCTACAGCGAGGTTCGGCATGACCCTCTAGCCTCGGAGCGAACCACCTCCCGTCCAGCCCTCGTCTCCGACTCTGGAGGCGGGGGCTTTTTTTGTGCTCAGAGTCCGCGCAGCAGATCGCCGGCGGCGACCTTCAACGCGCGGGCGACCCTGGCGATGGTCAGGAGTTGCGGGTCATACACCGCGTGCTCGAGGCGGCTGATCTGGGCGAGGCTCAGTCCGTCCGTGCGATCGGCGAGGGCTTCCTGCGAGAGCTTCTGTCGTTCGCGCTCGGCGCGGACGTTCCTCGCAAATACCTCCTTCGGCTGCACCCCGACCAAGATGCCCAGGTTTGCCGAAGGCGTCTATGACGATATCGTCAAGTACGCGATGGGCTCCGAGTCCGCGCTCGGGTCCTCCCGTGGCCATTCCCTTGTCCGGCCGCGCGCCACCCAAAAGCCCCCGTCGTCGGTTGTGCCGCCCCCGGTCGCCGACGGCGGGGCTTTTCTTCAGAGGACCGGGGGTCTCCGGCGCCCCCGCAGGTGGGCTATGGCCAGCTTGATCTCCGGCAGCCCCGGCTCGGCCTCCTCCATCCAGCGGACCAGCCACCGCCTCGCCACCGCCTCGCCACCTCCTCATAGCGGCCGGGGTCCTTCTCGGCGGCGAGCATGGTGAGGTCGAGGGCGGCGTCGAGCGGTACGACGGAAAGTGAGTGGGCCGCGGCCATCGCGCTCGCGTATTGGCGGGCCTTCAGGCAGCGGCGGAGTTCGGCGTGGTCGGAGCCGGCGATTCCCATCGACTTGATGCTCGCAGAGCCTCGCCGGGGGGACGAGGCTCTGCGATGAGGCGGCTCTAGACGCCCTTCCCGGTCGAAACGGCCGGAGCGCTGGTCGGCGCGGTCTTGATCTTCACCGTCGATCACCTCCCTTCCCTGGCTGTAGGTCGCGGCTCGGGACCTTGACGACGCTGGAGGTCGTTTCAGCGCTGTAGAGACGTCTTTCGCGTCTTTGCGGGAAGGCTCGCCACTAGGCGATTAAGGTTCACCGATCAACGACCTTTCAAATGGAGGAGGAGGGGACCTCGATTGGCGACGAAGACCGTGGCGGAAATGACGATGGCCGAGAAACGGCTCGAGGCGATGCGACATCCACTGCGCGCCTCGGTTCTGCGCATCCTCGACGAACGGGCCGCCAGCCCGGCGGAGATGGCCCGCGACCTCGGTGAGGACGAAGTCTCAGGAGTCAGCTACCACACGAAGCGTCTGGTGGAGCTCGACTGCGCGGAACTGGCCTATGAGCGAAAGGTCCGCGGCGCCGTCGAGCACATATACAGAGGGACCGAACGGCATCTCCTCGACCTCGAGCAGTGGCAGGAGCTCGCGGACTCTCAACCTGAGATAGCAGACCACCTGGCCGCCGAATTCATGCAGCTGATCATCGACGACTTCGTCGTCGGCGTTCGGGAAGAGATCGGCCGCGACGAGAACTTCCACATCACGCGGACCCCGATGCTGCTCGACCTGCAGGGCCTGGAGGAGGCGGTCGAGGAGTACGAACAGTTCAGGCTCCGGATGCTGGACCTGCAGGACCGTGCCCTCGCCCGGGGCGGTCGGACCATTCCGATCTCCTCCTCGTTGGCGCTCTTCAGGACCGGCACGTACTGACTAATCCGGTGGAGCCAGGTGCAGCGGTCGAGCCGCCCGGCGTGACAACAGGGTCGGTCGCCCTCCAATATGCCGGACGCGATTCGTGCAATGGGAAGCGTCGTCGGGGAGGCGCGTGGCGGGCGGCAGGGAAAACGATCGGGCGCAGCTCTGGTGCATCTACTTCGGGATGCTGGCGATCGCCGACCCGCCGGCCTTCCTCGAGAGGGCGCGCGCCGAACTGAAGGCGCATCTCGAGGGCGGCCCACCGCCGACCTCGGCCGTGCTCGGCCGCCGCCACCACCTACGCCGGGTGAAGTGATCAGGCAGGGCCGAGCGCTTGCTTCTTGGCCTGTGCGAACTCCTCGTCGGTGAGGACGCCGTCGCGATGTAGCTGCGCCAGGTTCGACAACTCCTCGCTCACAACAGGCGCCTCCGACCCGGACTTCGCGCGCTGTCCGGCGATCACCTCCACGTGATTCCGGAACGCGCCGAGTTGGCCCTTCAGGTGCCCGCTCTGAATAGGGCCGACCCCGGCGACCGAGCCCACCACCTCGAGCGCGGTGCCCTCGTCGTGGGCGGTGATGTCCACGCGGATCTTCGCCGCCCAGGTGAAGCTGGTCACCCGCGGCGTCACCTCCTTGATCACGATCCTCCCCGGTCTGCTCTCGAGGACGCGCCAGCCGAGCCCCGCCACCGCCTCGCGGCACACCTCTTCTGCCTCCTCCGGCTCGACCCTCAGTCCGAACGATTCCGAATACCTAGACACCCCGACCCCCTGCTCGTCGTTGATTCTCTCCCGCTTCCTCCACGTCGGCCAGCGCCCGGCGTGCCTGCTCGTCGACGGACCCCGGGTAGTTGTCCCAACCGCCCTCGAGGAACCACATGGGCACTTCGCAGGCCTCGGCGATCGCGAGTAGCTCGGACCTCTTCGGCTCCCGATGGTCGAGCTCGATCAGCTTGTAGGTCTTGTCGCTCATCTGCAGCACGGCCGCCATCTCCGGCTGGCTCTTCCTGCCGAACGCCCTCGCCGCCCGAATCCGTCGTGCCTGTCCGCTCATCTCGGAGGGGACGGTAGCCGCCCAGATCGGGAAGAAATGGGACGGTTTGACACGTCTCGGGAACTTATGTTACGTTTCGGGAAATGACCACCCCGCAGGTAACGAAACCCAGGGCGTTCCAGCGAGTCTCGCTCGCCCCGCGGACGCCGAACCTGAAATTGCAGGAGCTACGGATCAACCGTGGTTGGTCCCCCGCCCAGCTCGGCTATCAGGCGGGCGGCCTCAGCGCTCGCGCCATCCGAGACATCGAGGAGGGGCGAACCCGCAACCCGCACGCACAGACCAAGTTCGCCATCGCCGGCGCGCTCGGCGTCAGTCACACCGAGATCTGGCCGCTCGCTCGGAGGGAGCGCGTATGAGCTCGACCAGGGGTGCCGCCGCCGTCGATCTGACCGAGCTCCGTCTCAATCGGGGCCTGTCGCAGGCCGCCGCGGCGCGCGCCGCGAAGGTCAATAAGTCGGTCTGGGGTCGAGCCGAGTCCGGAGAGCGCGTCTCGCCGGCCAACGCATTGAAGATCGCGAACTTCTTCGACCTACAGGTCACCGACATCTGGCCGCTCGAGTCGACCGAGGCCGCCGCATGACCCCGATCGTCTACGTCGCCCTGGGCTACGCCGCCCTGCTCGCGCTCGCGGCTATCGCCGTCGCCGCGGCCGTCATTTACATCGACATCATCCGGCCGGGGATCGAACGGCGCCGCTCGCGGATCCGATCGACTGACTCCTCGACCTTCGTCGACGACCCCTTCCCGCCCCACCGCTATGGCGACCCGATGAAGGTGATCGGCGGCGCCGGCGCCGGCAACACGACCGGTTTCTTCGACGACGAGGAGTCGTCGAGATGAGGCTGCAGCAGGCGATCGACAGGAAGTACGCCGACGAGGCCCTCTGCGAGGTCCTGGCCGAGCTCCGCGGCGAGGCCCGGGTCGAGCTGCTCCGCGCCAGCCGCGCGTATGACCTCGCCTTCGACCGACTCCAAGAAGCGGGGCAGTGCAGCTTCACCCGCCAGTTGCGCGCTGCGGAACTGACCGAGGCCGAAATTCACTTCAACGAGCGCCGGGAGATCGCCCGGGCCTGGGGGGTGGAGTAGGTGGCGCGCGCCGGAAAGCTGATCCGTGAGTGGTCGGCCCTAGAGGCAACTCGCGCCCGACTAGCCAAGGTCCTCATGCCTTGCGGGCACTCGCTGAACGAGTTCCGCAGCGCGTGGGATCAGGAGTCGCGAACGGGCGCAGATGAATGGCGCTGCCTACAGTGCGGGGCGACGGTCTCAGAGGCTGATGTCCAGAAGGCGGCCGCTCTGTGAAAGCCCGCCGCACCCACCGCACCGACATCGTCTTCAAACTCCCCGGCGGCACCGAGGACAACGACCTCTGGGTCGAGCGCATGGAGATCGAGGACGAGGTCCTCGGCGTGACCGTCGCTCTCGGCTCGACCTGGGTGCCGAGCGACGAGGAGCGCCGGGCGATCGCCGACGGCGCCAACATCGAACTCCTGGTCGTCGGCACCGTCCTGCCGCCACTGGCTATGCACACCGCGACGGTCCCACTCGGAAAGGCGCCGGAGGTGGTCGACGGTGGCTGACATCGCCGCGATGTCCGAGCAGGCCACGGCGACCGGCGAGGCGATCGCCCGGGTCATCCGTGAGCGTCACCGCCAGGACGACCTCAAAGCCGAGGGCCGGTTCCGCTTCACCTGCGCCGACGACGGGATGTCGAACACCGAGCGCCTCGCCTGCCTGGTCGAGGAGGTCGGCGAGGTGGCCCAGGAGGTGCTGACGCAAAAAGGCCGCCGCCTCGCCCGCGACACGGAGGGCAGCGAGGAGGCACTCCGCAAGGAGATCACCCAGGTCGCCGCGATCTGCGTCGCCTGGTTGGAGTCGCCCTGTAACTCGACGCCGAGGATGGGCTGGTAGGTGGCGGGCGAGCTCAAATCCGCCATGGACGCCTACGGGGAGCGCGTAAAGAGCACCGGCGGACCCGGCCCGTCAGATGTCGACGAGGTCACCGTCCTGGTCAGCGGCTTCGATCTTGATCCCGCCGAACGCGCTCGGTGCGAAGAGGCCATCGCCGACCACGCTTGCGGCCTGTATGAACGCGGCGCGGAGCTTGCCGAGATCGCCGCCGGAGTCTGGGTCAACGGTCTGTTGCTGGGTCTCCTGATCGCCGACCGACGCGCGAGGGCGGTGACCTCCTAGATGGACCGCCGCTACGACTACCTGCTCCACGCCCTCGACTACGGCCGCGAGCTCACGCCCGCCGAGAACCGCCGGCGCTTGAACCAGACCCGCAGCGGTGACATCAAGCCCTACACGGGTGGCTCGTCGCTTCCCGGCGAGGCACGGAATGCAGGCTTCAGCCAGGACGCCGCGCCCGATCAGCACCCGAGGATCTCGAGGTCGCGATGAGCGTCGAGGCGAGCAAGGCGGTCTGGGACCACTTCGAGGGCACGCAGCGCCAGCGCGTGCTGATGCTCGCCCTCGCCAACCGCGCCGACGAGCACGGCATCACCTGGCCGTCGATCTTCTGGCTCGAACAGAAAACTCGCCTGAAGCGCGCGGGCGTCTACGAAGTCCTTCGCGAGGTCGAAGAGACTGGCCAGCTCCGGACGATCGAGGGCGGCGGGGGCCGCGGGATCCAGTCGATGCGGTGGCTCCGGTTGCCGGGCCTCGACGGTGACACCTCCGAGGCCGAACAACGAATGCGAAAGGGTCCGAAGGCCCGGACGAAAAAGGGTCCGGAAGTTCGGAAACCCGCTGTTTCGAAACCGTCCGAAACCCCGGACACCGCTTCAGGCCCAAAGGGTCCGAAGGCTCAGACAGAAAGGGTCCGAACTTCCGGACAGCCACTACATAGAGAGAAGTCAGGGGAGAAGTCAACTCTTCCCGGCGATGTCTCGCCGGGGTATCTCTGCAACCTTCTCGCCGACCTGATCGCGGGCAACGACCCGAACGATCTCCGGCCCACGGTGACCGACGCCTGGCTTACCTCCGAACGGTTGCTGCTGACGAAAGACGGCCGCGACGTCGACCAGGCCGAGATGGTGCTCCGGTGGTGCCAGGCCGACGATTTCTGGGCGGGCAACGTCCAGTCGATGCCGAAATTCCGCCAGCAGTACGGCCGGCTCTTCCTCAAGGCCAACAAGCAGCCGCGACCCGCGCCGCGCGCCGTCCCACGCAAGCCCGCCAAGGCCAACCCCGACAACGTCTACGACCTGGGGGTCGTCCGCAGTGGATGAGCCGCGGAAGATCCCGACGACGTGCCGCCAGTGCGGCGGCGAGTCCTTCGCCTTCGAGGCCCAGCTCGGCTACAAGCGCGGGCCGGTCGACGACGAGCATCCCGACGGCCGCTGGTCGCGAATGGTTCGGCTCGGCGGCGACCTCTGCGCGGAATGCGGCGACAAGCGCGTGGCGGCGGAGCGCATCGCCGAGTTCCGCGCCACCCACGCCCGCCACCTCGAGGGCTCCTTCCTGCCGGCGCAGCTCCGGGGCGTCGACTTCGGGGGCTTCACCCAGCCGGAGGCGGTCGACCTCGCGAAGCGCTGGGGCAACGGCGAACTCCAAGGCCTTTGCCTGACCGGCGATGTCGGCGTCGGGAAGACGAGGCTCGCCGCCGCCGCGGTGTGGCCGATGCTCTACCGCCGCCGCGTCCGTTGGGTCGACACCGCGCAGCTCGTCTCCTCCCTGCGCAGCAGCTTCGACGATGCCCACCGCGCCCAGGCGATGCGGGTGATCACCGGCAACGGGCCGGCGGTCTTCGACGACCTCGACAAGGTCAACCCGACCGACTTCGTCCGGGAGGTTCTCTTCGGCGCGATCAACGCCCGGGTGGCCCAGGGGTCACCGCTCTTGATCACGACGAATCAGCCGCCGAGCGCGCTCGGCGAGATCCTCGGCGCCGCCGTCATGTCGCGGCTGGCCGGCTATTGCACGGTCGTCGAAATGCTCGGGGCGGATCGTCGCGTACAGCGGCCGGAACTGAGGGCCGCGTGAGCGCCGTGGCCACCCTCACCCGAAAGGAGAAGGGGATCGAATTCCGGGCGAAACACGTCGACCGCTGCGTCGGGCCCTGCAGCCACGAGGAGGGTAAGGCGATCCTCGTCGGCGACTACGTCTGCACGGTCGAGGGCCACGGCCTCATGCACGCGCTCTGCGCCAAGGGCTACTGCGCGCTGATCAACGAGGAGGTCGCACAGCAGGAGGCCGACAAACTCCTCGACGACGAACTGACGCTGGCGCGCGCCGAGCGGATCCGCGAGCGCTGCCGGCAGCTTCGCGACGACCTGGTCCCCGATCAATTGATCGAGCCGCTCGAGGCGCACGCCTTCGACCTGATCGCGAGCGTGAAGCGATGAGCCGTCACGACGAGCCGTGGCTTACGAAGCGTGAGCTGGCCGCGAAGTTGAAAATCTCGACGCGGACGGTCACCCGACTCCGGCTACCGCACACTCGCGTAGGCGGTCAGAATCGCTACCTACTGAGCCAGGCCTTGGTGGCGATGTCCGGCCCGCAGGAGGCGGTGGACAACGTTGTCCCGCTGAGGCCGCGATCAAAGGGGGTAGCCGCGTGAGTGCTTTCGAACGACCGCGGGGAAGCGGCAAGTGGCACGCGAAGTTCGAACTCAAGAAGGTCCCGTATTGGGTCGAGGGCGGACCCTGGAAAACGAAGGGCGCCGCTGAAGCCGCTGAGCGGTTGCTTCGTGAACGACTCGACCACCGTCGCACGACGGAGACGGTCTCCAGCTTCGCCGATCGCTGGCTCGAGGAGTGGCCGCGCCCGGCGGAGTCCACCCGTCGCCACTACGCGAGCGCCATGAAGCGGCTGAAAGAAGGATTCGGCGCGACGCTACTCGGGGAGGTCGAACGAATCGACGCCCGCAGTTGGGCACTCGGCGTCCCGCGCAATGCCTCCAAAGCGGCGGCGACGATGTACGAGGACGCCCGGAACGTCGGCCTGGTGAACGGAAATCCGTTCTCCAACCTTCGGCTGCCCGCGACCGAAAAGACCGCCGAGGTGGCGCCTCCGTCGCTCGACGAATTCCGGCAGCTGCTCAACGCCTGCACCATCCACGGCGGCTATGCGGTCGAGTTCCGGGCGCTGATCACGTTCACGGCCTGGACCGGTCTTCGCGCCGCCGAGGTCGCCGGACTCGAGTGGGACGACGTCGGAGAGCAGACGATCTGGATCCGGCGCGCCGAAAAAGCAGACGGCACCTTCGGTCCGCCAAAGAACGGTAAGCCGCGCGAGATCGCCTTCCTCGTCCCGGCCCGGGTCCTCGACCAGGTGCCTCGGCGCGCGGGCTCGTCGAAAGTCTTCCACTCGCTGACCGGCGAGGAGCTGAACAAGGGCAACCTCTACTACGCCTGGAAGGCCGTCCGTGACAACTCCGGCACGACCCTGGGCAGGGAAGCCGCCGACATCAAGCCGATGCGCTTTCACGATCTCCGGCACTTCTGCGCCACGCAGCTGCTCGAGCGTGGGAACTCGCACTTCGACGTCTCCGTGCAGTTGGGCCACGAAGATGGTGGCGCGCTGGTGATGTCGCGCTACGGCCACCCGTCGAAGGAGGCGGCGCGGTCCCGGTTACTGGTCAATGACGCCGAGTTCGCGACGGGAATCGGTGACAGAGTCACCGTAGGGGTGGGCGGTTGATGGCTCTGCAAGCGCAATTGGCGCGGCGTCTTAACCAGTCGCCCCGACTTCTGTCGTCAGGCCGTGGCGGCCTTGGGAGGCGCGAAGCGCTTCTTCGCGCGGCGTTCGCAGCGGACGCGCGCCCGCTTGGAGTCGGCCTTACGGCACTGCTTCAGCGCCTTGGACCGCTGCCGGGTTCGCGCCTGCGCCTTCGCCCGTTCCCGCTCGCGCGCCTTGGCCGCTTCTTCTTCCTGGCGCTTCCGCCCGGCTTCTTCTTCCTCGTGCTTGCGCGCCGCCGCCGCCTTGGCGGCTTCTTCGTCGTCGTGACGTTTCCTCGCCGCCGCTTCTTCGTCGCGCTGTTTGGTCTCGAGTTCCGCCGCGGTGATCGCCTTGACGGTGAGCGGCACGCTGGTGTGGATCGCGAAGCTCAGTTCGACCCCGGTCGTGCCGGGGAGCTGGCCTTCCCGTTCTCCGGTCGGGATCGCCTGTTTTCTTTCCCCCGCGGCGCCTTCGTATTCGGCGGGAAACTGCACCGCTCCCTTCCGGCTCAGGCTCGCCGTGAACAAGGAGGATTCCTGGTTCAGCGGGCCGACGGGGGCGAGGAACGGGCCGATGGCTTTGACCGCCTCGCCGCCGCATTCGAAGCTCATGTAGACGCCGCCGGCCGGCGCCAGCAGCATGCCGACTTCGTGCCGCGCCTGATCGATGAAGACGAGTTCGGCGTCGATCGTCGGCGTCCGGATTTCGTTCGGTTCAGCGCCTTCCGATTTGCATTTGGCGCCGCCGTCCAGGCCACCTTCCGTGACGCAGCCGGTGAAGACATAGCTCGATTTCGCCGAGCTTGGCCCGGTCAGCATCCCTTCGCCCCGCGACCCGGAGCAGTGCACGACCGTGTCGAAGTTGCTGAGCACCGCCGTCACTTCCCCGCCCTGGGCCGTGAACCCGATCGGGAACGCCGCCAACGGACTCGAGAATTCGAGCACCGGCGTAGTCGCCGCGCTCGCGCCGGACGCCCCGACCGTCAGCACCAGCGCCGAGATCAGCGCCAATCCCGCTCCCCATGCTCCCCGCATGGGCGCATCGTAGACGAGTTCACGTACCCAAAAACAAATGACACGGTTCTGTAGCACATTTCGTGCTACGGTCGACGCATGGCCCGTTCGCTCCACGTACGGCTCGACGATTCCTCGGCGGCGGCGCTGAGGGTCGTTCGTGAGGAGTCGGGCTCGGACTCCGAGGCGGTGCGGGTCGCCTTGCGTGAGGCTGCGGCGCGACGTCGCGCCCGCTCGTCGCTGGTCGCCGAGGTCGAGCGCCTCTCGGCGGACGAGTCCGACCGCGAGGAGATGCGGATCGTTCGCGAGCAACTCGCCGAACTGGCGCCCGAGCCAACCGACTGATGGTCCGCGGAGAGGTCTTCCGGTTGCCGGCACCGAAGGGCGCCCGTGGCCACGAGCAGCGCGGTGCGCGTTATGCCGTGATCGTGCAGGCCGATGAGCTGATGGCCCTCAGCACCACGCTGGTGGCGCCCACCTCGACCGGGGTCAGGCCGGCCACCTTTCGTCCGATGATCGAGGTCGGAGGCACCGAGACGCGGGTACTGGTCGAGCAGACCGCGGTCGTGGATCCACAGCGCCTTGGTCGCTCCGCCGGGCAACTCGATGCGGCGGAGCTACGGGCGGTCGATGAAGCGCTCGAGCTGGTCCTCGGCCTCTAGGGCAAGGCCCGCGCGAGACGGCTCAGCCCAGCTCGGCGCTGGCGGCGTCGGGCTCGGGGGGTTTCTCCTTCGGCGCCTCGGCCGGGCGCTTGCCATCGGGCACGGAGACGAGGTGGGAGGCGACGTCGTCGCGCAGCAGGCAGCGCGGACATAGCTCGATGTGTGCAAAGCGGGCGGAGTTGAACCGGCTTCCACAACGTTCGCAAACGTAAATCGCTCTCTCCGTTCCGGGCCTCCCTTGCCCTGCGATGGGAGCCTACCGCTTCAGGGTTGTCGACCGGATGCCGATACAGGGAGGCAGATGTCCGAGCGGGAGGACCACAGCGCGAAACGGATCGAGCGGGCCGCTTTCGAAACCGACCGGCTGCTGGTGGTCGGGGACGTGACCTTGCCGCCGGAGGGCTATCAGAGCCGTTTTTCGGACTCCTTGAACCGGTCCGACCTCGAATTCCTGCCGCTGACCAACTGCGAGGTCACGACGCTCGCCGACGGCCGCACCCACGAGCGCCCATTCATGCTGCTGGCCAAGTGCCACATCCGCCTCGCCTACCCGCTGTAGTTCACAGACTTGTTAGACCTGGGGCGTAACGTTTCTCTCAGCGAAAGAGAGGAAGACGGATGAGCTCGATCGGAAAGCTGATGATGATGCTGAATAGCGACAAGACCCAGATGGTGAGCGCGGAGGACGCGCTGCCGGGGCGCAGTGAGCCGGGGTTCCCGGTGCCGGAGACGCACGCGGTGCTGGGCACGCCGCTGAAGCCGCCGTTCCCGGAGGGGATCGAGGTCGCCTACTTCGCGCTGGGCTGCTTCTGGGGCGCGGAGCGGCTGTTCTGGGAACTGGACGGCGTCTACACGACCGCGGTCGGCTACCAGAACGGGATCACGCCGAACCCGACCTACGAGGAGACGGTCACCGGCAAGACCGGCCACGCGGAGACGGTGATGGTCGCCTACGACCCGACCAAGATCTCCTACGAGGACCTGCTGAAGGTGTTCTTCGAGGAGCACGACCCGACCCAGGGCATGCGCCAGGGCAACGACGTCGGGACCACGTATCGCTCGGGCATCTTCTTCGTGAACGACGCGCAGAAGGAGACGGCGGAACGGGTTCGGGACGCCTACGACGCGGATCTGCGCTCGGCGGGCAAGGATCCGACCACCACGGAAATCGAGCCGGCAGGCCCCTTCTACTACGCCGAGGACTACCACCAGCAGTACCTCCACAAGGTGCCGAACGGCTATTGCGGCCTCAAAGGCACGGGGGTCGTCTGCACCATCCCGGCAGCGGCCTGACCAGTCGAGAGCGCTATCGACGGGCGCGGTGAATAGCATCACGCGCCCGTGGCACCCTCCTTCGGCTCCTACATAGCCGGCAGCCTCGCCGTGATCGGGATCCTCGCCGCGCTCGGGCTCGGCGGGTACTGGTTGCGGCGCTGGATCGTGCCGGAATTCTCCGGCGCGCTCGCGCGGCTCGCCGACGCGACCCTCGCGGTCGCGCTGATGGTGATCTCGCTGGAGCTCCTCGGCACGCTGAGCATCCTCGAGTTCGGCTGGATCATCATCTTCACGATCGCCGTCGGGCTCGGCGCGGCGGGCCTGGGCTACTGGAAAGCGCCAGAGCGCGGCGAGGAAGTCAAAGCCCCCGCGGTGACCAAATGGGCGCTGCTGCTGGCGGTCGCGGTCGCGTCCTTCACGATGGCCGAGTGGACGTTCCCGTCCCAGCTCAACCTGGACCTGGGGATGTTCGGCGGCGACACGACCTGGTACCACATGCCCTTCGCGGCGACGATGGCCCAGGAGCATTCGACGGTCCATCTCCACTTCACCGACCCCCTGCGCCTCGCCGCCTGGTTCTACCCGCAGAGCTCGGAACTGATCAACGGCGCGGCGATCGTCCTCTTCAAAACGGACTGGCTATCGCCGCTGCTGAACCTCTTCTGGCTGGCGATCGCGCTGCTCGCCTGCTGGTGCGTCGGTCGGCCCTACAAGGTCGGCCCGGCGACCCTGATCGCGGGCGCGATCATCCTCGACTCGGGGGTGATGATCGAAACGCAGCCCGGCGAGGCGCGCAACGACATCATGGGGCTGGCCTTCCTGGTCGCCTTCGCCGCGTTCCTGATCAACGCGCACCAGCGACGAGCGCCACAGGAAGGCACCGCGGTGCAGGACACGCCGGAGCGCGGGGCGCCGCTGCTCGACAAGGGGCCGCTGGTGATGGCCGGCATCGCCGCCGGGCTCGCCGCTTCGGTCAAGACCACCTTCCTCGTACCGGTGGCGGCGATCGCGATCGGCGTCTTCCTGTTCAGCGGCAAGGGGCGGCGGTGGACGACCGCCTGGATCCTCGGCCTGTCGATGTTCGTCACCGGCGGCTACTGGTACGTGCGGGCGGCGATCAAGACGGGCGGGAACCCGATCCCGATCACGAAGTTCGGGCCGCTGCACCTGCCGGTGCCCGACCAGATGCCGCTCGATCCGCGGCCGCGCTTCGCCGTCGCGCACTACCTCACCGAACCGACGATCTACCGCCACTGGTTCTTCCCGCAGTTAGAGAACGCGCTCGGCCCGCTCTGGCCGCTGATCCTGGTCATGGCCGGCGCCGCCGCGGTCTTCATCGTCTGGCGCTCGAACAACAAGATCCTCCGGGTGATCGCCGCCGCGGCGCTCCTCACCGCGGTCGTCTACGTCTTCACGCCGCTGACCGCGGCGGG
>Ga0153956_1000521_pt1 | contig 42347 bp, 54 predicted proteins | sample TSFL040MetaG_FD_104704 | JGI IMG/M metagenome (GOLD analysis project Ga0153956, IMG submission 104704) | Attine ant fungus gardens microbial communities from Florida, USA - TSFL040 MetaG | ecosystem: Host-associated > Fungi > Mycelium > Unclassified | place: USA: Florida, Wekiwa Springs... | reverse complement strand
GTCGTTCCGACGCCAGCTCGAATTACCCGTAGAAGGTCCGTTCGACCAGTTACCTCCAGTAGGTACGTCGTTCGTCGCACAGTTATTACCCCATGTCTCAAAATCATGAAAATAAGGTATCGGAGAATAAACCGGAGGTGTAACATTGATCGTAACAGCATTACTATAGCTCGTAATACCTGAATTGGTACATTTCACACTCAAACGGAACATCTCATTCACTATCGGGATTGCGGTGTACGTATTGTTTGTAGCACCGGCTACCGGCTGCCACGTAACACCACCGTTTGTAGATTCCTCCCACTGTAACTGAATACTTAACCCTGCCGTATATCCAGTGGCTGTTAATAAGGTGCCACCACCTGCACAACTCGTGATCGGTCCCACAGGGGTAACATTACCCGCAACCGGAGTACCGTTACAGGGAGTATTTACAATGATCCCCATAACATTGGGCAAACCTGAGGAAGAAGCATTTCTTGATACATCCAAAGAAACAATCTGCTTTGCGAAATTTATGGCAGAAAGATCAATCTGAACCTGATATAAATTGGGACCAGAAGGAGAAGTACCTACTTCTATTGTACAAGCGGCTATTGTTGTCGCTACCCGTGCTGCCTTGATCACCACATTAGAGCCTCCGTACCAGTCATCTAACGCGATGCTTGGAAAAACTTCATTCGTACCATCGGAAAAATTTACGGTAACACTGATTGTAGAGGTGCCACTGCCGGAATTTGCCAGTAGAAAAACCTGTTCTGCAGCTAGAGGAGTACCAAATGTAAGTGTACCTGAAGTAGTGGACGCTGTCAGATGTAAACAATTATCACCCGCATAATTTGCCAACTGATATGTGGGCGGACCAGATGTAAGAAGGTTGGTGATAACCCCGCCTGTAGGCAAATAATTGGGAGACGTAGGCAATGCGCAAGTAGCCGAATATTGATAATCCTGTGCACAAAACACATAATTTACAGCATCTAAAGCGGCACCTGGAGATGTGGACAGCGTAGGAGCACCAACGCCATTGGCTATTACATCCATATTATAACCGCTGGCAATGGTAACGGGTACATAAGCTGCCCGGGCATCCGGCTTTGCCATAGATACCAGCAAGGCGATAGCTGCTAATTTTCTAAACATAAAATGATCGTTGTCTTTATGAAAGTCAATTTATTAAGTAATTATTTTTTTACACTTTTTTCAAACATCGCCATCCTCCGGTTTACACAAAGGCGTTTTATAGACGCTTGTATGAATAAAAATGTTGGAGCTATCAGTAAAAACTAAGGAGTATCGCTTATATAAACTGAAAGCATAAAATTAGTTATAACAATATCCTAAATTTTCACGGATAAATATAATTACTATTTATGACAGAAAAAATTGAAAAAGTGTTGGAAAAATATTTGAAAAAAACTAAAAATGACTTTCAGATCCTGTCATCAGTTTTTATGGATGAAAAACACAAAGGCTGTATTCTTGTTTTCACGCAAAGCCCGTTTGACGAGTCCAAATTTTGAAATTTTTTTATAGCACTGCAAATCCAGCACTTCCATGCATTTTACATAGTGTTTATTCTGGTTCAGATAGTTTTGATAAGAGAGTAAAAATAACGCGGCATCACCGTCACGGGCTATGACGTTTTGCGGAAAATGCATCCATCCAATATTTTTTCTATCTCCCCACATAGCGTTTGTTGTTTATGGAAATCTCTTGGGTTGCCGGTAAGTTTTATTAATATCATTGCCACATCCGCAACTTTTGCCTGCCGCACAACCCTGCATCATCACTCCTATGGAAAGTCCGGCAAGAATTAATAGTTTATTCACCTTAAGTCGCATCATAAATCCACTACATTTGCTTTGCAATTAAAATTACAAATTTCTGAGCAATAACCATCATAAGACTCTATTAATTGCTCCGCTCGACTGGGGGCTTGGACATACCACCCGCTCCGCGACACTTATTCAATACCTGCTTGATAAAAATTGCAACGTCATCTTCGCCGGCAACGAATGGCAGCGACAGTACATCGAAAAAACTTTTCCGGGCATCGAAACGCTTCATTTAAAGGGTTATGAAGTCACTTATCCTCAAAAAGGATTTTTATTTATTCCCAATTTACTGAAACAAATGCCCCGCCTGCTTTCCACTATCCGTTATGAGCACGCATGGCTTGAAAAAATCATCAGCGAGCGGAAAATAGACGGCGTCATTTCCGACAACCGCTACGGTTTGCATAACAGAAAACTGCCGTGCACAATGATGACGCACCAGGTATTAGCTAAAACCAACATGGGCAAATACGCCGATCATTTACTCAGCAAAATACATTATAAACACATCCGCAACTATCAGCAATGCTGGGTTATTGATGTAGCAGGAAAACCTAATCTCAGCGGCACATTAGCGCATCCGGAGGTAATGCCTCGAAACGCGCAATTCATCGGTTTGCTTTCGCAAATTGCCGATAGCGATTTAAATAATGCAACCGAAGAATATATCTTGATTTTATTGTCCGGACCGGAGCCGCAACGCAGTTTACTTTCCGATATTCTATGGAAGCAAGCTCTGCAACTAAATCGTAAAATCGCATTTGTAGAAGGGAGCAATAATGTCAAAGAACGGAATCAAATCCCTCATCATATCTCCTATCATAAACAGATCACTAAAGAAACATTACTGCCCTTACTCAAGGGCGCAGAGATCGTCATTTGCAGAAGCGGTTATTCTACCTTAATGGATTTGGTAGCGCTGGATAAAAAAGCTATTCTCATTCCCACACCCGGACAAACCGAACAGGAATACCTCGGCAGTTATCTGCATAAAGAGGGTGTATTTTATCATGCACATCAGCCTGACTTCAACCTTCAAAAAACTTTGGAAAACACCGCTTCTTTTCCTTTCAAAAAACTGCCGCTCAAAGAAGGGTTGTATCACTATAAAAAAGTGGTGGATGAATGGCTGGTAAAGCTTTAATGAAAGCGAAAAAAGTTTTTTAGTTACTTTGCTTCCTTAAAAAAATCATCTTATGGCAAGCCAATCTTTTTATAGTCGTCTCGGCAAGGAACTACAAGACATCGAAGCACAAGGTCTTTATAAAAAAGAGCGTGTGATCGCTTCCGAGCAGGGACCTGAAATCACGGTAAACGGAAAAAAGGTTTTGAATTTTTGCGCGAATAATTACCTCGGTCTTTCTTCGCACCCAAAGGTATTGGAAGCCGCAAAGGCTACGATTGATAAACGTGGTTATGGCATGAGTTCCGTGCGTTTTATCTGCGGCACACAAGATATTCATAAAGAGCTGGAACAAAAACTTTCCAAATTCCTCGGCACAGAAGATACTATTTTATACGTTGCTTGTTTTGATGCCAACGGCGGTGTGTTTGAGCCGCTTTTGGGCGAAGAAGATGTGATCATTTCAGATGAATTGAATCATGCTTCTATCATAGATGGCGTACGTCTTTGCAAAGCGAAACGGGCGCGTTATAAAAACAACGACATGGCAGATCTGGAAATGCAGCTGAAAGCTTTTCCGGATGCGCGTACGCGCTTTATCGTTACCGATTCCGTATTTTCTATGGACGGCACCATTGCACAATTAGATAAAATCTGCGACCTCGCTGATAAATATGATGCGATTGTAATGATTGATGAAAGTCACTCTTCAGGCTTTATGGGCAAGACCGGGCGTGGTGTGCATGAGCTTTGCGGCGTGATGGACCGTGTGGACATCATCACCAGCACGCTGGGCAAGGCTTTGGGCGGCGCATCCGGCGGTTTTACCAGCGGCAAAAAAGAGGTGATAGAAATGCTGCGCCAGCGTAGTCGTCCGTATCTGTTTTCCAATACTGTGGCTCCTTCTGTAGTAGGCGCGTCTATAGCTGTGTTGGATATGCTCAGCGAAACCACCGAACTGCGGGACAAACTGGAAGACAACACCCAATATTTCCGTGCGAAAATGACCGAAGCGGGTTTTGACATTAAGCCCGGCTCGCATCCCATTACGCCCATCATGCTCTACGATGCCGTGCTGGCACAGCAGATGGCAACTAAACTTTTAGAGGAAGGTATTTATGTGATCGGATTTTTCTACCCAGTAGTACCGAAAGACTTGGCGCGCATCCGTGTACAAATATCCGCAGGGCATGAAAAAGCTCATCTGGATAAAGCGATAGCAGCGTTTACGAAAGTGGGGAAAGAACTGGGTGTGATTAAGTGACTTTTTTCTTTTGAGAACGAGCGTCGTAACCTTGATTGAACATCGTTGCGACGCTCCGTTCGTCTTGGGAATATTTATTGAGCAATTTTATAGCTCTTCGGGATGTTAGCACAGCGCATCCCGAAGTATCGATAGAAAAAGATTTGCAATCTTTTCTATTTTTAATACATGGCGTTCGCTTATAAAAGCAAGCTGAATAGGGTTTCATTACCTTCTATCACTATACTCCAAAATATCTCCTGGCTGGCAATCCAGCGCTTTGCAAATAGCTTCTAAAGTACTGAAACGAATGGCTTTGGCTTTACCTGTTTTAAGAATAGAAAGATTGGATAATGTCAATTCTACTTTTTCTGAAAGTTCATTTAGCGACATTTTTCTTTTCGCCATCATTACATCTAAGTTTATTATAATAGGCATATTTTCAGATAGTAAATTCGTTTTCAGACTGAAGTTCCCAACCCCTTTTTAAAACCTGAGCAATTGCAAAAACAATTGCAGCCGTTAATATATATTCCACGCCACCTCCAAAATATTCGGCAGTTTTACCAGCAGAAACACGTTGTTCACCAAGTATCCATGTTGCAAAAGCGGTGGTGATGAAACTTGCCACACCGATAGTTAATGCAATGTTTCCGATTTTTGAAATATTCTTCAATAGATTAGCGGTAAATGGAGTTATATAATTAACTTTTGAAATGATTTTAATAATGTAGTAAAATAACACAGCTTTCAATACCCAAATAAATATTAGCAACATGTTCAAGATTATGTAATTCCCCACACCAAATGCTTTAATTTCTTTCATCTCGTAAGTAGCGACTATAATTCTCAGCGATTTTGAAACGTCCAAAATGCTGAAGAGAAACGAAAAAAACTTTGCACCTGCTTTAAAACATAATGCGAGAAAGATTAACCAACTGATCAGCGGCAATATTTTAATAAGACCTTTTGATTGAGATACCATTATTATAATTTTTAAGTAAATAAAAACAACTATTTATTGATAAACAATAAATTTTAATAAAAATTAAAGAAATTTCCAAAAGTTGCATAAAGACAATTTCTATCATTCAATCTCACTCCTTCTCAAAAAAACTCTGCAACTCCGAAAAATACATATCTTCAAATAGCTCTTCGGGATGTTAGCACAGCGCATCCCGAAGTATCGATAGAAAAAGATTTGCAGTCTTTTCTATTTTTAATACATGGCGTTCGCTTATAAAATCTATGACCAATACGGAGCTTATTTTAGCGGCAGTATTTTAATAGTGCTTTTGACTGAGAATGCCATCATTACTATTTTAAATAAACATCAATAACTGTAAAAATATCGGGCAATAAAAATCGCAAAAATAAAACGATGGTTATGAATACAAAACTGCCATATTAGTATTTGGCCAATTTTACTGTTTATATTTGTCATTCACGCAATTTTCAATTTTGACTGCTATAATATACTATCTCGCATTACCGTTTATTTATCTTATTTCCATCTTGCCATTTTCAGTTCTTTACGTTGTGTCCGATGGGTTTTATGTCATTTTGTATAAGGTATTGGGTTATCGCAAGCAGGTGGTGATGACCAATTTACGCAATTCGTTTCCCGAAAAATCGGAAATGGAAATTTTGACTATTGCCAAGGAATATTACAAATATCTCTGCGATTTATTTTTAGAGACATTTAAAACGCTGACGATTGATAAAAAAACAATGTTGGAACATTGCTACTTCAATCCTCAGGCTAAAAAGCTGTTTGACAACCTTGCTGCCGAAAACAAAAGCATCATATTGGTAATGGGACACCTAGGCAACTGGGAGTGGGCAGGCAATACGGTGAGCCTGCAACTAAAACAACAACTGTATGTAATCTACCACCCTATCAGCAACAAATATTTTGACTGGTTGATGTATAAGATGCGCACTCGTTTTGGCACTAAACTGATAGTGATGAAAGATACCTTTCGCGAGATGCTGGAAAACCGTGCAGAACTGAATGCCACCGCTTTTATTGCCGACCAGACACCCGCCCCTGAAAGTGCTTTCTGGACCAAGTTTCTCAATCAAGATACTCCTGTTTTTAAAGGGGCTGAACTGATAGCAAGAAAGATTAATTATCCTATAGTGTATGCTAGTGTAAAACGGGTGAAACGCGGACATTATGAACTTTTTGCAGAAGTATTGTGTGATGAACCTAAGAAAACAACAGAAGGCGAAATATCGGAAATACATACCCGCAGGTTGGAAAAAGATATAATTGCACAGCCGGAAGTATGGCTTTGGTCGCACCGCCGTTGGAAACATAAAAAACCCGTCACAGCTTAATGAGATATAATGAGAACAGGTAAAGAGCTGATATTGGCAACAAAGCCTTTTGCAAAAGAAGACCGTAGTAAGAGCTGGAGGTATCTGCTTTCTACACTACTGCTGTTGGTGGTATCACTTGCGGCAACAGTGTTCATGCCGGTTTTTATTTTTAAATTGGCATTTAGCATAGTTTCCGGTTTGCTGATGGTGCGTATGTTCATCATCTTTCACGATTATCAGCACCATGCTATCTTACACCGTTCGGTACCCGCAGACATTATTATGTCGCTGTATGGATTGTATGTATTGGTGCCTTCCAGTATTTGGAAACGCTCTCACGACTATCATCATGCCCACAATTCCAAGCTTTTCAGTGCCAGCATTGGCTCTTACCCTATCGCCACTAAAGAAAAATTTCTTTCTATGAGTGCCGGTGAACGCAGAATGTATTTGTTTACACGCCATCCCTTCACCATTATCATGGGCTATTTTACGATGTTTATCTATGGTATGTGCATTAGTTCGTTTGTCAGTGCACCGCGCCGCCATTACGATTCTTTTATAGCACTTATTGCACATGGGTTGATAACGTATTTTGTCATTACAACTTTTGGTTGGCAAACGTGGCTGCTTACCATCTTCATACCATTATTTATTGCCTGTGCAATAGGCGCCTATTTGTTTTATGCGCAGCACAACTTCCCCAGCACCAGCTTCAGCAACAAAGGTGAGTGGAAATATGAAATGGCTGCTTTAGAATCATCCAGCTATATGCTGATGAATCCGTTTATGCAATATATGACTGGTAATATTGGCTATCATCATATTCACCATCTTAACTCCCGAATACCTTTTTACCGCCTGCCCGAAACCATGAACGCCATACCTGAACTACAATCTGCCAAAACCACTTCTCTCAAAATCATGGATATTTTGGCGTGTTTCAAACTAAAAGTATGGGACCCTGAGCGAAAAAGAATGATTGGTTTGCGTGAACTAAGAAATTGATTTGTAATTGGAAATTAACATAGAAAAATAACCATAATCCAGATACATTTGTAAAACAACATTAAAAACTTTCGCGTTTACGAAAATGGGGAAGAATTGGTTTCCTTAGGTTGGTGTCTCTGCCAACCCATTTCAAATGTGATTACCGACAGAAATAACTATTTAGCGCAAAAAAGTATATAATCACTTTTGGGGTTTTAATTGTTTTATATCCTGATATATTCTGTGTACAAAATATAGTAAGATAAAAGAAAGAAAGATTATTCGGAATATTGAAAAAACAGGATGTTCACTGTTTTGAAATTTGGGAGCAAACAGGATAAAAAATAACAATAGTGACGCACTGTGTAATACCACCTTATTCCATTTGTTTTTCTTCAAATACTTAGTCCTAAGATAGGAAAATAACACATATACAGAGACCAGAACTACTGAAATTACAATGTATTCTTTCATACTTTCAATTTTAGGATTATTTACAATAATACTCAGCTACAACACACTGCCTGCTTCTGCTAATTTACTAACATTGCTCCAAAAAATTACGAGTTTGTAATTTAAAAAATGACTGTAAAAATTACAACTGAAGCCGCTATTTGGCGACTGGCTGGCGAGGATGCAAACCAACGAGCAAATGTCCTTTTGTCTTAAGGAATTGTCCTTTGTCTTGCTGGTATTGTTCATTTGCCACAGGGAATTAACTCTTTGCTTTATGTAATAATCCTTTTCTTTCAGAAAGTCGTTCCATTATTCTTCAGAAATGTCCTTTTGCCTTCAGGAATTGTCCTTTGTCTTGCTGGTATTGTTCATTGGCCACAGGGAATTAACTCTTTGCCTTATGCAATGATTCTTTTACGCTAAGGAGTTGTATTATTATCCTTTAGAGTTTTCCTTTCCCCTTAAGAAATCATCGTTTCTTCGCACAGAGTTGCGCCCCTTGATGCGCATTTACAACTCGTATTGCAATGTGTTTTATTCCTCCTCAAAAAAACTCTGCAACTCCGAAAAATACATATCTTCAAGCCCTTCTGTAAAATCATCATAATCTTCATCCGGTATATTGGTTTGTGTAAACTCCATAGAAGTTTGGTTTCCGTCTGCATGAAGTTTTATGGTCACTACCGAAGGTTCCTGATCGCCGAAATACCATTGCTGCACGATCTTCTTTCCCTCAACAAATTCCAGATTCTTCCCTACAATATCACCATTCCATAATGAAAACTCCGAATCCGGTGTTTCTTCAAATTCAACCTTGCTGCCTGTCCACAGTTCTAAACTAAGTGGTCGCGTAAGCGCCCAATAAACTTCTTCCGGCGCAGCGGCTATCTTGATGTATTTCTTGAAATTTTTCATCTTTAAAAACTTTTTGCAAAGTAAGCATCCGAAAGCATTTGTGATTTTTGCTCTATACATTTTTACTTTTGCCTCCCTATGCGCATTGACATCATCACCGTACTTCCCGAATTGTTAGAAAGTCCGTTCAGCCATTCCATTATGAAAAGGGCACAGGCAAAAGGCTTGCTGGAAGTATGCATACATCAGCTTCGCGACTATACGCCGTATAAACACGGACAGGTAGATGACTATCAGTTTGGCGGCGGCGCGGGTATGGTTATGATGCCGGAACCATTATCCATAGCTATTGAAAAACTGAAAGCGGAAAGGAGCTATAATGAAATTATCTACATGACACCCGACGGCGAAACACTGAACCAGAAAACTGCCAACCAACTTTCACTCAAAGAAAATCTTATTATCATCTGCGGGCATTACAAAGGCATTGATGAGCGTATCCGCGAACAATTTGTGACTCGGGAGATCTCCATCGGCGACTATGTGCTGAGTGGCGGCGAACTGGCGGCAGCTGTATTGGTAGATGCCATCGGCAGGCTTATACCAGGTGTTCTCAATAATGAAACTTCCGCACTTTCCGATTCATTTCAGGATAATCTGCTGGCACCACCGGTTTATACACGCCCCGCAGAATGGAAAGGTAAAAAAGTACCTGATGTGTTGCTTTGCGGCGATCCGAAAAAAATAGACGACTGGCGGCATGAAATGTCGGTAAAACGCACACAGGAACGCCGTCCTGACCTTATGAAAAATGATTCTGCCGAATAAACACAGATTTTTTTTGAAATACGAATAGTAGCGCTTACCTTTGCCGTCCCAAATTTTAAATAAGATGAACGCAGTTGAATTTGTACATGAGCAAATGTCCGGCAAAAAAGAATTTCCAAAATTCAAAGCCGGCGATAATGTAACTGTTAATTATAGAATTATAGAAGGTGCGAAAGAGCGTATCCAGTCTTTCAAAGGCGATGTTATCAAACGTCAGGGTACCGGCGCTACTCAGTCTTTCACCGTTCGTAAAATATCGGACGGAATAGGCGTTGAGCGTTTATTCCCGCTTTTTTCTCCTAATATCGAATCCATCCAGCTGAATAAAGTAGGTCGTGTTCGTCGTGCCAAACTGTTTTACCTACGTGAGCGCAGCGGTAAATCTGCCCGTATCAAAGAGAAAAAACAATTGGTTTCCAATACTAAAAAAGACGCCAAGAAATCCGCTGCTAAAAAGGAAGAAAAGACTGAAGCATAGTTTTCAGCCCGTTTCATATCATTTCAAAATCGCCTCTGTTTCACGGAGGCGATTTTTTATTAACGTTAATGGCAGTACTTTAGGAAATTCAAAAACGGATATGAACCGGAAAAATTTTCTGAAAATAAGCGGATTAGGAAGTCTCGCTACCTTACTGGATGTGAAAACTTCTGCACAGCCCACAATAGCAGAAACGAAACCCATCGTCATCTCTACCTGGGATGCCGGCATTAGTGCCAATAAAGGTGCCTGGAAAGTACTATACAATGGCGGCAAAGCGCTGGATGCCGTAGAACAAGGTGTGCGTGTGACGGAAAGTGAAATAAGTTGTTGCGTAGGGCTGAATGCCAATCCCGATCGCGATGGCATCGTGACCTTGGATGCGAGCATCATGGATCATGAATTCAATTGCGGCGGCGTAGCGTTCCTGGAACGTATCAAACACCCGATATCCGTAGCCAGAAAAGTAATGGAAAAAACACCACATGTTTTGTTGGTAGGCAGCGGTGCGCAGCAATTTGCCGTTGCGGAAGGTTTCCCTTTAGAACCGCAAAAACTCTCTGCGGAAGCGCAAAAAGCTTATGATAACTGGCTGAAAAATTCCAGATACGAGCCACAGATTAACCGGGAAACCAAAGGACACGGACCTTTTGCCCCGGAAATGATAGACGGTAAATGGAACCATGATACGATCGGGATGCTGGCGCTGGATGTAAACGGATTGCTGGCGGGCAGCTGCACAACGAGTGGTATGGGCTTTAAGATGCGCGGTCGTGTCGGCGATTCACCCATAATCGGAGCAGGACTTTTTGTAGATGGCGAAGCCGGCGCCTGTGTGGCAACGGGGCAAGGAGAAGACGTGATCCGCGTAGCCGGTTCTCATAGCGTAGTAGCGCTTCTTAGACAAGGTTATGAGCCGGAAAATGCCTGTAAAGAAGTGATTGAGCGTATTGTAAAAATCAAAAAAGAAAATGCGAAAAAGATACAAGTTGCTTTTATCGCCCTTACGCCGCAGGGAACGATCGGAGCATTCGCCATACAGCCAGGTTTCAGCTATGCTGTAAAATCCGGCAACCAGGAAGAACTGCTACCTGCGAAAAGTTATTTCAACTGATATTCCTCTTTTGCAAAGTTTGATAACCTATGTAAAAACGATTTAAAAAATCAAGAATATCCTTTGTAAAAACATCAAACATTTCAATTCGTTTTTCACAATAGCAATTATCTTCTATGTCTTCTCCCTTTCTTTTAGAAATAGCGACTTCCGATTTTGAATCTACCAAAAACGCAGTATCAGGCGGCGCTGATCGCATAGAACTTTGTGCAAACCTTACTGAAGGTGGCACCACGCAGTCTTTCGGTGTCATCAAAAAATGCAGGGAATCTTTTAATGTTACGCTTTATCCCATCATTCGCATCCGCGGTGGAGATTTTTTTTATACCCATGAAGAATATGATTGCATGTACGAAGATGCACTAAAATGTAAGGAATTAGGTTGTGATGGTGTAGTAATTGGCTTCCTCAGTAAAGATGCGACAATTGATGTAAAACGCACCGCAAAAATCATTGAAGCGGTTTATCCCTTGAAGGTTACTTTTCACAGGGCGTTTGACAGGTGCCTGGATCCTTTTATCGCTCTAAAACAATTGATAGAAATAGGTTGTGAGCGCATCCTCACCAGCGGACAGCAATTAACGGCTTTAGAAGGTTGCGAATTGATTTATCAACTTCATCAGCAAGCCAACAATCGCATTACCATTATGCCCGGCAGCGGTGTAAGAGCTTCCAACATAAGCGAGTTAATAACAAAAACAGGATGTAAGGAGTTTCACGCTTCTTTACGTACATTGCAACACAGCAAGATGGACTATTTTCCTCCTGCTTTTAAAGAGAATGAAGGGAATGATCATTTTGGCATTTCCGTGGAGATGGTAAAGGAATTGAAAGAGAAATTGTTGTTATCAAACTAATTTTACCCATTCTTTTTACAGTTATTCACAGTCATAAATGGCTATTCTATTGACATTTTAATGCACGATTCTTTGTAAATTAAAGCCTGTCAAAGAGTTGAAGATTTATCCACATTCTTAGAATAAAAATTGCTTGACGCGATAGTATGATTTAATATTTTCGTTCTCATTCCAATTAATCTTTTACTCTAAAAATATCTTATTCATGAGCGTTAAAAATACAACCGCCAAAGGGCTTCCCTTCGAAAGGCATTACACGAAGGAAGGTGTGAGCCCTTTTGATATGTTTGAGTACGACTACCGTACTTCTGTGATCCGCAACCCGAACGGCGAAAAGGTGTTTGAGATGACCAATGTGGAAGTTCCCAATCACTGGTCGCAGATCGCTACCGACATCCTTGCACAAAAATATTTCCGCAAAGCCGGCGTGCCTCAAAAAGACGGCTCTACCGGTCGCGAAACTTCCATTAAACAAGTAGCGCACCGCTTAGCCGATTGCTGGAGAAGCTGGGGTTTTAAGTATAATTATTTCGCTTCCGAGAAAGATGCGCAGGTGTTTTATGATGAGCTGGTATATAGCATTCTCGCTCAAAGCTGCGCACCCAATTCTCCGCAGTGGTTCAATACAGGTTTGTATAACAGCTACGGCATTGACGGTAAAGCACAGGGGCATTATTATGTAGATCCCATCACCGGTAATCTGGAACGTTCTAAAAATGCCTATGAACGCCCACAGCCTCACGCCTGTTTTATATTGAGCGTAGATGATGACTTGGTGAATGAAGGCGGTATTATGGATTTATGGGTGCGTGAAGCGCGTATTTTCAAATATGGCTCCGGTGTAGGTACCAATTTCTCCAACATCCGTGCGGAAGGCGAAAAGCTCAGCGGCGGCGGCACTTCCAGCGGCTTGATGAGTTTCCTGAAAATCGGCGACCGTTCCGCAGGTGCTATAAAAAGTGGTGGTACTACACGGCGTGCGGCTAAGATGGTATGCTTGGATTTAGACCATCCTGAAGTGATTGATTTTATTGACTGGAAAGTAGAAGAAGAAAAGAAAGTGGCTGCATTGATTGCCGCAGGCTATGCTTCCGATTATGAAGGCGAAGCGTACCGCACCGTTTCGGGCCAAAACTCTAATAACTCGGTTCGTATTCCTAATGAATTTTTCCGCCGCCTTACTAATAATGAAAACTGGGACATGACAGCTCGCAGTACCGGTGCTGTAATGAAATCCGTTCCGGCAAAAGAAATGTGGGAGAAAATTTCCTATGCAGCCTGGCGTTGTGCTGACCCCGGTACGCAATACGACACCACCATCAACGAATGGCATACGTGCCCCGAAGGCGGTCGCATCAATGCGTCCAACCCTTGTTCGGAATATATGTTCCTCGACAATACCGCTTGTAATCTTGCATCATTAAACCTTCGCCGTTTCTTCAATGAAAGCGATAATACCTTCGATGTAAAAGGCTTTGAATACATGACCCGCCTGTGGACGGTGGTATTGGAAGTATCTGTATTGATGGCACAGTTCCCTTCACCTGAAGTAGCGCAACTGAGCTATGATTACCGCACATTGGGTTTGGGCTATGCAAATCTTGGCTCCATGCTGATGGTGAGCGGTATTCCTTACGACAGCGAAGAAGCCCGTGCTATTGCAGGCGCTATCACCGCTATTATGAATGGTGTGGCGTATAAAACATCCGCGGAAATGGCGGCTTCGCTCGGCGCCTTCCCCCGATATGAAGAAAACAAACACCACATGCTCCGTGTCATGCGCAACCACCGTGCTGCGGCGTATGATGCAAACGATGCGTATGAAGGTCTGGAAATAAAACCAATGGGTATTAATGCAAAATATTGCCCTGATTACCTATTAACTGCTGCTACCAAAGCATGGGATGATGCGGTGCAAATGGGCGAGCAATACGGCTACCGTAATGCTCAGGCTACCGTAATTGCACCAACGGGTACTATCGGATTGGTAATGGATTGCGATACTACCGGCATTGAGCCTGATTTTGCCTTGGTGAAATTCAAAAAACTTTCCGGCGGCGGTTATTTCAAGATCATCAACCAATCTATCCCTGCCGCCTTGAAAAACTTAGGCTATGCAGCTAATGAAATTGATGCCATTGTAAAACATGCCAAAGGTCATGGTACGTTTGCCGGTGCGCCTTTCATCAACCATCAAAGTCTTAGCGAAAAAGGATTGATAGCAGAAGAATTGAAAAAGTTGGATGCTGCTGTAGAAAGCGCTTTTGAAATAGGATTTGTATTCAATGCTTACACACTTGGCGAAGAATGTATGCAACGCCTCGGTTACCAACCGGAACAATACTTCGCACCTGATTTTAATCTCCTGGAAGAATTGGGCTTCAGCGATGATGAGATAGAAGCTGCCAACGATTATGTATGCGGCACGATGACCGTAGAAGGCGCTCCTTATTTAAAAGAAGAACATCTCGCCGTTTTCGACTGTGCGAATAAATGTGGTAAAAAAGGCGAACGCTATATTCATGCACATGGACACATTCGTATGATGGGTGCTACGCAGCCGTTCATCAGCGGGGCTATTTCCAAAACCATCAACCTGCCGAATGAAGCTACAGTAGATGAAATAAAAGATTGCTATATGCTTAGCTGGCAGTTGGGCATCAAAGCTTGTGCACTCTATCGCGATGGTTCTAAACTGAGCCAGCCGCTAAGTAATAAAAGCGATAAGAAGAAAAAATCAACAGCCGGCAGTGAGCAATTGGCAGAGGAAAAAACTGAAGAGGCTTCGCAAATTGTGGATTTAGGCCAGTTGACGATAGATGAATTATTAGAAGAAGTGAATAAACGTGTACAGGCAAGTCCGGATACGCAACTGAAACGTCAGTTGAGCCGAATTGTAGAACGCAAACAACTTCCCGCAAAACGCCGCGGTTACACGATTAAAGCCAAAGTAGGCGGACAACCGATGTTTGTTCGTACCGGCGAATACAGTGATGGTACGCTTGGTGAAATATTCCTGGATATGGCGAAGGAAGGCGCTACGATGCGCAGCTTGATGAACAGCTTTGCCATAGCGGTTTCCGTAGGCTTACAATATGGTGTGCCATTAGAAGAGTTTGTAGATAAATTCACCTTCACACGCTTCGAGCCATCGGGCATTGTAGAACATCCGAATATCAAAACAGCCACTTCTGTGCTCGATTTCATCTTCCGTTTGTTAGCGTATGAATATTTAGACCGTAGCGATCTCGTACACGTTCCTGATGCAGATAAAATACAAAGCGTGGAAGAAACGCAGGCACAGCAGGAGCTTTCTCAGGTGCGCGTAACAGCACCTTTGCATAAAAGTAAACCGGAAAGCATAACTCCGAAACCCATAGCTGCAGCAGCTATGCAAAACAGCGCCGATATGAAGAAAATGATGGGTACCAGCGCTGATGCACCTGTATGCCGCCAGTGTGGGAATATTACCTTGAGAAATGGCACTTGTTATATGTGCCCTAATTGCGGCACGACTACAGGATGTAGTTAGTTGAATAGTTGATTGGTTGAAAATAACCGTTATTTCGAATGGAGTGAAAAATCTCCTGAATGACTTCACTATATTTTTCACAACTCAATCCCGCTTCGGTTTTTCGGAGCGGGATTTTTTGTTTTAGAATATTTACCCATTAACACCATCATTCCAACTGTCAATAGTCTTTTGGTCATTTCTGGATGGAGTTAAAGAATATTTTATTTGATTTAAATTATCAATACAGCCACAATTAATAAGTTGATTACTTACAATATCCCTTATGCTAATTAATTTATGGAGTTGAAACTCTGTCCATTTGAGTGAATAGATGACACGATTAAATTTAATATTATTGAAAGCATTATTGATGTTGAAATACGTTGTATTTGCTAAATTTTCAGATATCCGATCATTAACATTTTTGTCGCCAAAATTTTCCAACAAATTATTGCTTTGTATTTCTTTAATTAAATCAATAATTACTATTTTATTTTCCACACAATAATTTTTCCAGGTATTAGGATATCCGATATGATTATCCAAAGGATGCATGCTTACTCCTGTCAAAGATGTTGGAAAATATCTCCAAAAATTACTTTTATTACGTCCATAAAACCACGTTGAATTGTTTTGTTTCAAACAGCTATTATTACTTGGGTTAAATGTTCCTATAATCAAAATGTTACTTTGTACATTTATAGGTTGTCCACAAAATACTTGTTCTTCCTCAATTAAATTTAGCTCGTTTAAATATCGATGCGTTAGTGGCATAATGAGTTTTTAATTTTCCTACATTTATTTTTATGTCTATTAAATTGATATTTTTTCATACTCCACATCCTTCTCTCCAAAATTTACATTTAAACATTTAGCAATAGAATAGTCTTTGCAAAAGTTTGAAACTTTGCTCTTGTTTACGACCCCAATGTTTAGTTCTTGGGTAATGTGAACCGCCAATAAATACTCTTCCTCAATAAAATAAACAGGAGGAAAAAATCGCTCTATTCCAAAATTGTCTAACACTACGCCATTATTTGGATAGTAAATCTGCAGATAATCAGCTTCAATTTCACCCTTATTTATATCATCCCAATAAGAAGAATGAATTAAGTGAATACCAAAAGGGAAGAACAAGTAGTGATAATTATGTGGAGCTACTTTCTTGTATTGATTGTACAGATAAATCTGTTTGGCTGCATCAACCACTTTGTCGTAGATTTTAGTGCTTACAATTTTTATCATGATTTTCTGCGCCTATTTCAAGTATAAAGAAAATAATTATGATAAACAAATTTATTTTGAGGAATACAGTCGTTTTTTTGATGCTTAAACAAATACACTTTCACAACTCAGTCCCGCTTCGGTTTTTCGGAGCGGGATTAATATAAAATGGTTACTTGTCGTTCTTACGTACTCTTAACTTTTCAGTATATTTAACTACAAATCCTTGGAATTATTAACCTATAGCTTAATTTCGCATTGAAAAGAGTTGCCATCATATTAGACGAAAATAGTCATTCAACTACTTGTATTGCAATTGACCAAAGTCAAGCAGCGACTTTATTGAAATACGTATTTCGAGATAATGTAGCTGAAGAATTCAGGCAAATTCGGGATATTTTGAAGCAAAATTTAAGGAATAAAGAAAAATACTGTAAATGTGATATTTCTGAAACTGCCAAGGATATGTTTGAGATGAGGTTTAGAAGAAATGGAAAAAATGACAGAATTTATTGTAAAGAAATAAGGACAAATAAGGCTCGTATAATTATTATGTGTGAGCTATTAGAGTTTAAGAAAACTCAGGCTATACCAAAAAATATAAAAGAACGAATAAATACAATCGCACGTTATGAATTCGAAATCATTGATAAATAAGTTTCGAACTTTGGTGAAAAGTGAAGAAAAATCTGACAATGAGGTGAAACATTTGTCTCAAATGATTATGTATAGATTTTTGAGTGAAGTTGAACGCATAACAGATGAGAGGAATATTTCTCGAAAAGATTTAGCCAAAAGAATAAATGTTTCTCCTAGTTATATAACACAACTATATCAGGGAACCAAAAAATTAAATATTGAAACTCTTGGACGACTGGAGAAAGCACTTGATATGCGATTTGAAATTAAAACCGTTGAAACAAATATGATTGAGATAGGAAATGGTGCAGACGATTGCTGGGATGAAAAGCATATCAATATTTTAATGGAAAAATTCACACGTCCTAATAGTATTTTTTATAAAGTTATGAATAAGCCTCAAGTACCGAATTATAATGATATGGAATATGAACTTCCTGCGGATAATTACAAACACAAAACAGCATAATGAAGGTTTCAAAATCACCACTACAACTATTGTCCTTTAACATCATTCGTACTCAATACGAATATTTTCCTCCTAATGAAGATTTGGATATTAACAAATTAGAAGACATATTTGACGAGTATGAGATTGATATTGATTATGCAATTAGAAAAGCTAATGAGCAAATAATTGCAATTTTCGCAAAAATATATATCAATATAGGTGATACAGTTAAAATAGGACATTCTATATTTGTTGAAAGTATTACAACATTTGGAATTGATGATGGTTTGACTGAAAGTGATGCTAAAAGTTTAATTACTGTGTCAGGCGTTTCAATCGCATTTAATAATTTAAGAGGATATATCTCTAACCTTACAAGTCAAAGCCCAACAGGTTCATATCTATTTCCTACTTTCGATATTATAGCATTGATTAACGCTAAAAAAGCCGCTTTTGAAAAATCAAAAAAGCCGACAGACAGTAATCAGAAACAAGGTAATAAACCGAAAAAGGTAACTAAAAAAAGTACTTCCGCGAAAAAAGGTGTAAAAAAGAATAGATAATTACGCAGACATATCTTTATAAACTTCCTCACGCTAAACGGCTGCACCAACCATCTTCTTATAATAGCGTGTATTTACCACTTTGATCATAAAATCTCGCTTTTATCCAATGATAAAAACACATTTATATTTATCAAATTTATTTTTCCATCAAAAGATGTAATTAGTTGAATAGTTGATTGGTTGAAAATTGCCGTCATTTCGCCCACAAGGAGAACTTTTCTCAGCGGAGCTAAATCTCCCAAAGAAACTGACAAACTAAATAAAGAAAATACGATTTCACAACTCAGTCCCGTTTCGGTTTTCCCGAGCGGGATTTTTCTTAGATGGCGGAAAAATTCAAACTTAGTAAACTGACAAACTCACTTTACAAACTCCAACAGCTCTTCCAGGTATTTACGGTCGTTGCTGAGGCGCGGCACTTTATGTTGCCCACCCAGTTTGCCTTTCGATTTGAGCCAGTTATTAAAACCACCTTTAGGCATTATATGCAAAACAGGCTGACGCAGCGCCATATCTTTATGACGCTTGGCTTCGTAATCTGAATTGATTTCTTTTAAAGCGGCATCCATTACTTCGCAAAAATGCGTCAGTGAATCCGGCATCTTTTCAAACTCTATGATCCATTCATGTGCGCCATTTTCATTACCCGTCATGTAAACCGGTGCAGCGGTATAATCGCTTACCACAGCGCCTGTTTTTTCACAGGCTTTGGTAATGGCATAGTCTGCATTTTCTATAATAACTTCTTCACCAAAGGCATTGATGAAATGTTTTAATCTGCCGGAAACCTTGATGCGGTAAGGTTTCAGCGATGTAAACTGCACGGTATCGCCTACCATATAACGCCACAAGCCGCAATTGGTGCTGATAACGATCGCGTACTGCTTGTTCAGTTCCACCTCCTGCAAAGAAAGCGTGTGCGGATGTTCTTTGCCGGCTTCTTCCAAAGGCATGAACTCGTAATAGATTCCGTGATTGAGAAAAAGCAATAAGCCTTCTTCATCAAGCCTGTCCTGCGCGGCAAAAAAGCCTTCGGAAGCATTGTAGGTTTCTAAAAAATTGATCTTGCTGTGAGGAAAGAAACTTTCAAATTGTTTTCGGTAAGGTTTAAAATTGACACCGCCGTGAATGTACAATTCCAGTTCCGGCCAAATATCATGCAGGTTATTAGTTTTATTTATTTCAAATAATCTTTTGATAAGCACGATCGTCCATGTAGGCACGCCGGCGATATACGTTACATTTTCATCAACAGTAGTCTGCGCGATCTTTTCAATTTTCGCTTCCCATTCATCCATCAAAGCAATGGAAGGATTGGGTGTTTGCAAGATTTGTCCGATAAAAGGAATATTCTGAATCATCACCGCCGAAAGATCTCCGTAAAATGAATCTGCATTCAGCTGATTAATTTGATGGCTGCCGCCAATGACCAGGCATTTACCATTAAAAATATTAGAGTCGGGAAATTGCTTCAGGTAAAGCGCATGTACATCTTTGCCTGCTTTAAAATGATTTTCATCGAGCGACTCTTTGCTGATAGGTATAAATTTGCTCTTATCGCTGGTGGTGCCGCTGCTTTTTGCAAACCAATTGATATCCGACCACCAAAGAATATTCTGCTCTCCTTCTAAGATGCGGTTGATGTAAGGTTTCAATATATCATAATCGGTAACAGGAACATGTTTTTTGAAATCCGCGATCATATTGAGCTTTTCAAAAGAATATTTTTTCCCATATTCTGTGTATTGAGCGCTGCCAATGAGATGATTAAAAACTTGTTTTTGTGTATCAATGGGGTTGAGTACAAAATTATCAATCGCGCTTTGGCGCAATTTCATAATGCCTCGTAATGTGGGATTTTTCAAGCCCATTTTTTATGGTAATTGGTTGGTTGTAGAATAATGCTGTCAGTCTGTTTTATAAGTCTTGCGCTTCAGTTCAAAATGCTGCCCAAGATACACTTTTCTCACTTGTTCGTCTCCTGCCAGATCTTCGGCAGTACCCGACCGTAATATTTTCCCTTCAAACAAAAGATATGCGCGATCTGTGATGGATAAGGTTTCCTGCACATTATGATCGGTAATGAGAATGCCGATGTTTTTATATTTCAAACGGGCCACGATAGTTTGAATGTCTTCCACAGCTATAGGATCTATGCCTGCAAAAGGCTCATCAAGCAAAATGAATTTCGGATCTACGGCCAAAGCGCGGGCTATTTCCGTTCTTCTTCTTTCACCACCGCTCAACACATCACCCGGACTTTTACGTACATGCGTCAGGCGAAATTCTTCCAACAATTCTTCCAGTTTATGTTTTTGTTGTTCTTTCGTAAGCGTGGTCATTTCCAGCACTGCGGCAATATTGTCTTCCACGGACAGCTTCCTGAAAACAGATGCTTCCTGCGGCAAATAACCGATACCCATTTGCGCTCTTTTATACATGGGAAGTTTGGTAATGCTTTTGCCATCCAGAAAAACTTCACCAACATCAGGTTTTACAATGCCTACCACCATATAAAAAGAAGTGGTTTTCCCAGCTCCGTTAGGTCCTAAAAGACCTACGATTTCTCCCTGGTTTACCTCAAAAGAAACATTATTCACTACGGTACGTCTGCCGTATTTTTTTACCAAACCTTCGGTGTGTATTCTTAATCGCGACATGGTGGTTACAAATGTAGCAAACGTGTGTTAAGCAGAGATTTTTATTATTTATTGGCGAGAAATTTCATTGCAACGAGTTTTACGCATCATTAGTTTTTTACCAATATCAAATTCCTCAATATCGCCAAAGTATGTACATTTTGCTGAAGTATTTATAAGAGTTATCAAAGAGATGAGTGAAAAAACGATACTTGTTTTCATAATCTTAAATTACATATTTATAGCTAATAATTCCTATGACTAGTAAAAAAACTTCATTAGAGACATTTCTTTCCCAAAAAGGGATTTGCATTATAAGATGGAAGGGGTTTAAACATAATAATTAAAAGAAAAAACTATCAAGCGATAAAACACAAAGAATAATTAGTGTAATTTGATGGATATTTCCTACTTTTGCCACCCAATTTCCATCCGGCTACTGGAATGATGCAAATCAAGAAAGTATCCAAGCGTTGCTGCCGGATGAGTTGGACAATATTAATTTCTTAACAAAAAGCATTTATGGCAACAACAAAAAATCTTCAAAGCTACGAGCTTATGATGATCTTCACACCGGTACTGGCTGAAGAAGAGTTCAAAAACGCTCAAAAAAAAGTCACTGACTTCATCAAAGAAAATGGTGGTGACATGGTTAACTCTAATCCTTGGGGATTGCGTTCTTTAGCATATCCGATCGCGAAAAAAACTACAGGTCTTTATTGGGTAGCAGAATACAAAGCCCCTGCTGATGCAAACGCTAAGCTTGAGATCCAAATGAACCGTGATGAAAACATCATGCGTCACATGATCACTCGCCTGGATAAATATGCGGTAGAATATAACGCTAAAAAGCGCAATAAAAATACCGCCGAACCCAAAAATGAAAACGCAGCAGTAGCGGCAAATTAATCACTCCCACAAAAAACTGAAGAAAAATGGCTAAGCAAAACGATATAAAATTCCTTACTTCTACCCGTGTAGAAAAACGTCCGAAAAAATATTGCCGTTTCAAGAAAATGGGCATTAAATACATAGACTATAAAGATGCCGAATTCCTGAAAAAATTTGTGAACGAACAAGGTAAAATGCTTCCCCGCCGTATTACGGGCAACAGCCTGAAATACCAACGCAAAGTGGCGCAAGCTATCAAAAAAGCCCGCCAGATGGCTTTAATGCCTTATGTAACAGACTTATTAAAATAGTACAAACCGTTTGTTCACTTTTAAAAAACATTCAAAAAATGCAAATAATACTTATAAAAGACGTAGATAATTTAGGCGCTGCCAATGAAATGGTAGAAGTGCGTCCCGGTTATGCGCGCAATTATCTGATCCCTCAGAAATATGCTTTGGAAGCCAGCGAATCTAACAGAAAGATACTGGAAGAACGCCAAAAGCAACTGAAAAAACGCGAAGAAAAACTGATGGCAGAGATCAATAAAGTACGCGAAGTACTTTCTCAAAGCCCTGTGAAAGTAGGCGCCAAAACAGGTACCAGTGGAAAGATCTTCGGCTCCGTTACAGCTATACAAATAGCCCGTGCCATTAAAGAACAAAAAGGTTATGAAATAGACCGCCGCCGCATCAGCATTCTTGATGAAGTGAAAGAAATCGGCACGTATAAAGCGCAGATCGATTTCGGAAAGGATAACGTGGTGGATATGGAATTTGAAGTAGTAGGCGAATAGTTCTCACTTATTTTATCCAATAAAAAAGTTGCTTTACTATCAAAGCAACTTTTTTATTTTTTACAACTAAGCCTCTCTTTATTTTTTAGTTTTATTTTCTTTATAACGTTCGTCAGGTGTGCCGTCTTTTTTTACATGCATCGTGTGTTTGTTTTCCTTGTAGCGTTTGTCAGGATGTCCGTCTTTTTTTACATGTTCTTTTTTAGTAGTCTGAGTTGCCGGGCTGCTTTGTGTTTGCGCCAGCGCCATAGATGTCACAAGCATCAGTGGCATAAAGAAAAGGATGAGCTTTTTCATTTTTTGAAAAAATTTTTGTACCTAAAATTATTTATGGAAACTGATTGAAAATTCAATTCTTTAATGGTTTAACATAGAATTACAGCATGATTTAACATACTGTTTATTCGTCTATAAAAGACGTTATGAAAAATAGAAATAACTTTTATTGGTCTGTTTTATTTTCTTTTGATTTTTTACTTTTTAATTGCCGCTTATTTTTGCAATTATTCTAAGCAGCTTTTTAATCTAACAAATGACGCAAATAAGTCCCGGACGATTCAATATTCTTCCACCGATTGTAAAAAACCTTATCATTATCAATGTGCTGATGGTATTGCTGCAATTTGTATTGGTAAAGTTTAATATTGACCTGGCAGATTATCTGGGTTTGCATTATTGGGAATCCGATCTTTTTCGTCCCTGGCAAATCGTAACGCATTTATTTATGCACGGCGATGCGCACAACCTCAACACCACATTCTGGCATATATTTTCCAATATGTTTGCATTATGGATTTTTGGGAGTGTGCTGGAGAATACCTGGGGAGAAAAAAAGTTTCTTACGTTTTATTTATTATGCGGCATTGGCGCTGCATTGTGCCATCTTGCCGTGTTGCATTATGGCTACCATAAGCTGGAAGAAGCCTTTCAAATTTATCAGCAAAATCCAACCTTAGATAAATTTCAATTGTTTTTAAGCCAACATATAACCAACGGAGTGCAGGATCCACGAAGAGTTAATGCGATTTTAAATAACTGGAACAATGATCCCGGAAGCATCCGCATGACCAATGAGTCTGTGCGGTGGATTCATGATTATATTTATGGTTATCATTATAATGGGTTACGCGTGCCCGGTGTTTTTGATGAAGCTACAGTAGGCGCTTCGGGGGCCGTGTTCGGTATCTTATTCGCCTTTGGCTATTTGTTTCCCAATACGTTGTTGTATGTCTATTTCTTTTTTCCGGTTAAAGCCAAATGGTTTGTAGCCATCTATGCTTTGTTCGAGCTTTATGCAGGCTTTAAAAACTCTGCCGGCGATAATGTAGCGCATTTCGCGCACTTGGGAGGAATGCTGGTGGCGTTTATTATTTTGAAAATCTGGTATAAAAACAAGACTCTTTACCGCTGATACTATGAAAACATTATACGATGCTACTAAACGCTTTGTGATACCCCGGTATGAAGAGAATGCTGCTTTGCAATTAGTGGCTTTTACGGGTATTACGTTTATTATGTTTCATTTTGCGCGTGTGCTGTTACTGGTTTTCGGGCATGATAAAACAGAAGTTTTTGATCTGATGTTTCCCAATATCGGGCTTTCCACCATCGAATTATTTAAGCATAAATGGTGGACCATCTTCACTTACGGACTTACACACCATGGCTTCTGGGATTGGTTTACCAATATGATATGGACGTACAGTTTTGCCGCGATGCTGCAGCATGCAATCGGCTACAGGCAAGTTATTCCATTATTTATATATGGCTTGCTTTCAGGTGGCATCGCTTATCTGGTAAGTCAGTTTTTACTGCCAGGCTTTTTTACTCCCGGTGCCCATCAGTTTATCATGGGGTGTTACGCGGGCATTTCGGCTATCGCCATTACGCTTTTGGTAATCGCTCCTCAACAACGGTTTTATTTCTCGGAAAATTTTTCCATTCCTTTCTACGCCATTTTAATAGTTTATTTTTTGCTTACCGCCATTTCATACTACCAGACTTCCAAAGGCATACTGGCACTAAGTTTGGGTGGTTCCATCATGGGATGTTGCTTCGCTTTTCTTTTAAAAAACGGATATAATCCTGCAACATGGGTCTATACTTTTATAGACTCGGTGCAGAAAAAGATAATACCCAGAGAAGATGAAGCCAAACGAAAAAGAGAACTTGCCAAACGCAAAGAGTTGCTGCAAAACTATTATGCCCCCACGGATGATATTTCTCAGGAAAGAATAGATGAACTTTTAGACAAGATAAACGAGAAAGGTTATTATAGCCTCACCAGAGAAGAAAAAGAAGCATTAAAAAAGGCAGGCAAATAATGTAAACCTCGCAAAACCACCCCATAGTTGAAAAATAAGCGAAGCGTAGTACGAACTATTTTTTCCAATACTGTTTTTCTCGTCAATATTGGCGCAGTGGTATGGCTGCTGTTTTGTTATGCAGCGTCTATCGCCAATCCTTCGCAATTCAAATACCTGGCGCTTTTTAGTCTCACTACTCCTTTTGCGCTTCTTGCAAATATCTTCTTTGTACTCTTCTGGCTGTTTTCCTCCAAAAAACTAAGAAGTCTATTTTCCTTACTCTTCCTATTTATTTTTCATCAAATGTTTGCCGCCACGTTTGGCTATCATTATTTTTCGGAAAATGACTGGACAAAATCTGCCAACAGTTTTAAGCTCATGAGCTGGAACACACACGGAATGGGCATTTACATTCCAAGCCAGGAAAAACAATTGGCAAAAAACATTACGGAACTGATCATTCAGCAAAACCCGGATATTTTATGTCTTCCGGAGTTTTCCGTAAATGTAGATCCTTCAAAAAATAAAAATCTACGCCAGCTTATCAATAATAACGGGTATAAAGAATACCGAATTAATACCGATCATATCTTAAACAAGAAAGTAGTTATCGGTACTGCCATTTTATCCAAATTCCCGATTGCTGGTTATAAAGTATATGACCTGAATACGGAAATATATTTACTGGAGTGCGACATACAGGTAAAAGCCGATAAGAAAGTAAGAATTTATGTCGTTCATCTCCATTCTTTTATGCTTACAGATAAAGAGAAAGCTTATTTTGAACGACTGAAGAAAAATGAAGAAAATCTGAAAAAGACAAAACCACTTTTTACAAGGTTTAACGAGGCTTATGTGCAGCGCGGACTGGAAGCTGATAAAGTTGCCTCGATCATTGAAAAAAGCCCTTATCCTGCGATCGTCTGCGGCGATTTTAATGATCTTCCTTATTCGTACACCTATACTACCATCAAAGGAAAATTGGCTGATGCCTTTGCCCAAAAAGGAAGAGGAATGGGCAGAACCTACAATCAGATCATTCCTACATTACGCATTGATCATGTACTTTTCAACGAGGACAGGATGAAGCTGAAAGCGTTTAAAACTATTAGAACGTCCTTGTCCGACCACAACCCCGTAATCGCCAATTTCGAATTTAAGCAGGGAAATTAATGCCAGACATATTTGAGCATTACAATAAGCACCGCGTACAACATGGTAGCTATTAAAATACCTTTCGCTGTTTGATCCAGTTTTTTATTGGTATAATAAATGAAAGGAATCAAATTGGCGAATAAGCTGAATGACAACATCAAAGCCGCGGTATTATGATCATCAAAAAGCACTCTGAAAAAATTGCCCATGCTTGCGCCGGAAAATTTTATAAGATATACCACCAACAAACCCAGAACCGGAAAAATAATTCCTAATACCAAGCCGAAAGGAGCATTACTGCGATTCATAAAAGACGAATAATTTCCGCTAATATACAAATAGCGTTTACATTTTTGCGCATCAGCCCTATAATCAGTTATTTTGCGTCATAATCTGAAAAACAAGCAAACATGAATTTTCCACTGAATAATCTTCCTGAAAGAACAGAAAAACCAAGAAAGAACGGACTAACGATGGTAATGGATAAAGGAATGGGATTAAACGATGTAAAAGATTTTCTTTCGGTAGCCGCACCTTATGTGGACATTGTAAAACTGGGGTTTGGTACTGCTTTCGTCACTAAAAACCTGAGAGAAAAAATTGACATTTATCAAAGCGAAGGCGTACCGGTATATTTTGGAGGCACTTTATTCGAAGCTTTTTTAATCAGGAATCAGTTTGACGATTATTTGAAAGTGGTACAGGATTTTAACCTCAGTTATGTGGAAGTTTCGGATGGTTCCATAACAATTCCGCATACAGAAAAATGTGGCTATATTGAAAAACTTGCAAAGCACGTAACAGTCTTGTCGGAAGTAGGTAGCAAAGACGCTACGAATATAATGCCTCCTTACAAATGGATAGAGCTGATGCGCGCAGAACTGGAGGCAGGCTCCCAATATGTGATTGCAGAAGCAAGAGAAGCGGGTAATGTAGGTATTTACAGAGACAGCGGTGAAGTACGTCAGGGCCTGGTACAAGAGATTTTAACGCAAGTACCTTCTGAAAAAATTATTTGGGAAGCGCCGCAAAAAGCCCAACAGGTTTATTTTCTGGAACTTTTAGGGTCAAATGTAAATCTGGGCAATCTGGCACCTGCGGAAATGCTTCCCTTGGAAAGTATGCGCTATGGCCTGCGTGGAGATACATTTCATATGTTTTTGAAATAACGTCCAAAATGATGTGGAATTATCATCGTGCATCGGCTACACTTATAAAATATGAACGGTCTCTCTAAAAACAATTGCGATGAAAAAAACCTTTTCAATTGACAGCCGCGAATGGGGGATGATTATGGTTTTGTAATATCAACGAAGCCGATCCATTGATTTTACGAGTTTTTCATCTTTACGGATGCCGCTTACAGCAAATGCGATAAACACAATTGCGACAGCAGGAATGATCATGCCGGCCTGGTAACTGCCGTTTTGCGGAGGTGGTGTACCATTATTAAAATTGCCAATGCGCATCATGCTTACAGAAATAAAAGCAATACATAACACGATGGAAAAAATTCCCAAACTCCGTTGTCTTTTTCTGTTTCTGAAAAAGAAAATCGCAATTAAAGGCATCGCAACCATAGCCACCGCAAGCAATAAAGACGGGAAATGATTGGTAACGCGCAGGTATTCTACCACTGCCCCAAAACCTTTGGGAATATCTGCTTTGTATACGTAGCCTGTGTACCAGTCTATCAACAATAAAGCGCTTAGTAAAGACGCCAAGAAAAGCCAGAATGTTTGTATTCTTTGTATCATAAATTTTTTCTTTTTTATTAATTAATAATGCGGTCTCCAAAATAAGGATGTAATGCTTCAGGAAGCTTAATGCCTTCCGGAGTTTGATGATTCTCCAGCAAACATGCTACGATTCGCGGTAATGCCAGAGAACTTCCGTTTAAAGAATGCGCCAGTTGTGTTTTACCATTTTCATCCCGGAATCGGATCTTCATTCTGTTGGTCTGAAAACTTTCAAAATTGGATACGGAACTTACTTCCAGCCAACGTTCCTGCGCGGCGCTGTATACTTCAAAATCATAGGTAAGCGCGGAAGCAAAACTCATATCACCGCCACATAACCTTAAAATACGATATTGCAGTTCCAATGACTGAAGCAATTTTTCCACATGCGCTACCATAGCTTCCAGCGTTTCATAGCTTTTATCCGGGTGTGTAAGTTGTACAATTTCCACTTTATCAAACTGGTGTACCCTGTTCAGTCCTCGCACATCTTTGCCATAGCTTCCGGCTTCCCTACGAAAACAAGGACTATAAGCGGTCATTTTCGCTGGCAAATCTTTTAAAATTTCATCCCTGTACACATTCGTCACAGGCACTTCTGCTGTGGGTATCAAATAAAGACCATCTTCCGTTACATGATACATCTGCCCCTCCTTATCTGGCAACTGTCCGGTACCAAACGCTGAAGCTTCATTGACCATATAAGGCGGATAATATTCTCTGTAACCCGCTTGTGTATTGTAATCTAAAAAATAACTGATCAACGCACGTTGCAGTCTGGCTCCTTTGCCTTTATAAACAGGGAAGCCGCTACCGGTTATTTTAGTACCCAGTTCAAAATCTATTAAATCATACTTTGCGGTTAGCTCCCAGTGTGGTAGTTTTTGTGCAGAAAGATTGGGCGTATTTCCTTCGGTTCTTACTACTTCATTTTCTTCCGGTGTTTTGCCCAGAGGGACCGATGTATGCGGAAGGTTGGGCAAACGAAGTAGTTTTTCCTGCAAAGAATTTTCAATATCTGTTACTTGCTGTATAAAAGTTTTGGATTGGTCTTTATGCTTTGCAACTTCTGTTTTTAGTTTTTCGGCTTCTGCTTTTTTACCTTGTGCCATCATGGCGCCAATGTTTTTAGAAGAAGCATTAATAGCCGCTAAAAGCGCATCACTTTCTGCCTGTATTTTTCTTCGTTCTTCATCTAAAGCGATAATTTCATCTACGAAGTGAATTTCCTTAAAATGTTTTTTCGCCAGTCCGTCAAGGATCAGTTGTTTATCTGTTCTGAATAATTGTAGGTTCAGCATAAGCAGCAAAGATAATTGTTTAGTTATGTAACAAATATGATAGTGAATCTGTTTTTCAGGAAAACAATCGACTCGCTTTTGCCAGCGACTCCGGTTTACCCACATCTATAAATACATCTCCCGTGTGATCAAAACCCTTTATAATTCCCTGCTTTGCAAAATGGAGATAGACATCAATCATCGAAAATTTCCCTTCAAAAGGCATAGTGAATATTTGCGGTGAAAGTACCTGGATGCCACTAAATGCGAATGGTTTCAGTCCAAATTTGTCGATGGATATTTTTTGCTCACCGGTTGCATTATTTGCCCAGCCGCACAACGTCATTTTTTCATCAAAGAGCAAATGCCGGGATGAGGTTCTGTTTATTACCGCGAGTGTTGCCATCGCTTCCGAATGCTCATGCACTTTAATAAGTTTATCAAGTGTAAGATTAGTAAGCACATCTGCATTCATCACCAAAAAGTTTTTTTCATGTTCAAAAAAAGACTGTGCTTTTTTCAAGCCGCCGCCGGTTTCCAATACAGCATCCCGTTCATCAGAAATTTTCACTTCACTACCAAAGCCTTTATTTTCCTGTAGTTTGTTTTCTATTTGCTCGGCGAAATGATGCACATTCACCACCACTTCATAAATTCCATATTGCTGTAAATATTCGATATTCCATTGCAGTAAGGTTTTCCCATTCACCTGGGCAAGCGCTTTAGGATGATGATCTGTAAAAGGTTTTAGGCGTGTACCTAAACCTGCGGCAAAGAGCATGGCTTTCATCCGGTAAAATTCAAAATTCAAAATTCAAAATTCAAAATTTTTATGTGTTACTTTCGCAAAAATTTTTGATTCATGTCTCTTATTGTAGTTGGCACAATGGCGTTTGATGCGCTGGAAACCCCTTTCGGAAAAGTAGATCGTATCATTGGCGGCTCTGCCACCTATGTTGCCTGGTCGGCTTCCAATTTCACAGAACCTATAAAACAGGTTTCTATTATCGGTGGCGATTTTCCACAGGAAGAGATAGAAAAGCTACAACAAAGAGGTGTGGAGTTTGACGGTGTGGAAGTGGTAAAAGACGGCAAAAGTTTTTTCTGGAGTGGGCGCTATCACATGGATATGAATACGCGCGATACGTTGGTTACAGAACTGAATGTATTGGAGCAGTTCGATCCTAAACTGCCTGAAAGCTACCAGGATTGTGAATTTCTGATGCTGGGCAATCTCGCGCCAGCTGTACAAATCAGCGTGATCAACCAATTGAAAAATCGCCCGAAACTGATTGTGATGGATACAATGAATTTCTGGATGGAAGTAGCGATGGACGATCTTAAAAAAGCGCTCACGATGGTAGATGTGCTGTTGGTAAATGATAGCGAAGCGCGCCAGCTAAGCGGTGAATATTCATTGGTAAAAGCCGCGGCTAAGATACAAGCCATGGGGCCGAAGTTTCTGATCATTAAAAAAGGAGAACACGGTGCTTTACTATTTCACGGCAAAAATGTATTCTTCGCACCAGCGTTGCCTTTGGAAGATGTGTTTGACCCAACCGGCGCCGGCGATACCTTTGCAGGCGGCTTTATCGGACATCTGGCACGCACCAAAGACATTTCTTTCAGCAATATGAAAAGTGCGATCATTGTTGGTTCTGCAATGGCTTCTTTCTGCGTAGAAAAATTTGGACCGAACCGTATGCAGGAACTTACCCGAAAAGAAATTGAAGACAGAGTGGACGAATTTGTGGAGCTGGTAAATTTTGAAATTGATCTCGTAAGCTAATCTCCTTATAAAAAGTTGCCTGCGGCTAACTCGTTCAAGGTTTTGCAGCAGGCAATTTGTAATTATATTTTTCAGCAGCTAATTAAAATTAAAGCGAAGCGAAGTAAAAAAGCTGCGCGGCATAAAGCTCACATTTGCATCCGGAGCGTGTGCCGATGTGGAAACAGCACCTGAAGAAAATCCGACCACATCTCCTATATTTTTCACACCAGCTGTAATTTGCAGATTTTGTTTCCAGAATTTACGGCTTACCGACAGATCCATCATATCATAAAGCGGCTGGCGGCCAGTATACGTGGAAGAGCCGTCAATATTACTTTGTAAAAAAGGTCGTGCTCCATTCAGGCGGTTGAAAACAGAAAAATTCAACTTGCTCCATTTCCAATAATACTGCAATGTAGTGGTGATCTCATGTGCATCAAAACCTTTGTATTGCGCATCTTGTCCGAATGTGTAAGTATAGGAGTATCCAAATTTATAATGGAAATTGCTGTATTGCCCTTCGAGTTCTAAGGTGGTGATGGTATTTCTCATTTGCAGAATGTTGGTATAATCATAATATTGCGAGCTGTCTGCACTCTGACTCAAAGGATATCGTTGCGCCAGCGCAATCTGATTATGCACATTATTATAGTAACCTGTCAAAAGCACTTGCGCGTAATTTGACTCCTTTTCAAAGACCATCCATGAAACGGAACCTTGTATATGATCGCCGATTTCCGCTTTCAAATTAGGGTTGCCAAAAATTTTATGGTTGATATCGATAAAATCTAAGTACAGCTCTTTTAAGCCCGGCGCGCGGAATCCTTTGGCATAAGAAGCTCTCACCCGTACGGAAGGCGTGCATTTGTAAAGCAAATTGAAAGAAGGAATGACCGGTGCTTTATAAACCGTATTATAAGGCGCACGCAGACCGCCCTGCACATCCAGTTTATCTTTTATCAAAGCATAGGAGATATTTACAAAAGCCGCATAATCATTAATAATTTTATAAGCTCCGGGAATTTTATCGCCGTTACCTTTTTGCATATCTATATCATAACCGATCGTGTAATTGAACTTCTTTAAAAACTTGTTTTCATACATGCCTCTGAAATTAAATTCATTGAAAGTAGTGGTATCCTGCATTCCCTGCAAGGAGGAAAGCGCTTCGTTGAGGCTTACGAGGTCTTTTACATAGGTGTTTTTCGTGCGGTGATAAAGTGTATAACCATTGATAAGCTGATAGCTTCCACCATCTTTGAATTTACCATTGATTGTAAGGCGATTTACAGAACGCATTGTACGATAATAATCATCAATGCCACTGGCGTAATCTGAATTGATATTGGCGATTCCCCGGTTGGTAATTTTTTCTTTTAAAAAGTCGGACGCGAACCGAAGATTAAATTTTTCTGAAGGATTGAAGCTGTAACTGAAATTGCCAAGATATTGCTCTTTGGGTTTAAAAACAGAGGTGCGGTGCGGCCCGTAGGAAGCCGTATCGTCTTTTAAAGTACCATAACCGGAAAAATAATTTCTTCCTCCTCCCAATGCGAAATGATGATTGCCAAAAGATTTTGTAGCTGTAGCATTAAAATTATATTTACCTACTGTTTCAGTATAAGCTTCTCCGGATATTCCGAATTGTTTCCTTTTAGGATTTTTAGAGATCAGGTTAATAACGCCACCGAGCGCGTCCGTTCCGTACATTACGCTCATAGGCCCTTGTATAATTTCTATTCTTTCAAGGTTGTAAGTATTCAATTGTCCAAGATCAATATTGCCATTTTCCCGTCCGTTGATGGGTACACCGTCCATTAATATTTTCACTTTATTGCCATCCATTCCCTGCATACGGATCTGCGCGCCGAGAATGCCATCATTACTGGTAACGGTATTTAACTGATAGCCGATTGCGTCTTGTACATTTACTGCGCCCATTGCCTGCATGGCAGCAGATGTGATAACTTTATAATTGGAAAATGCGTCCATCGGTTTTACCGGATTCAACACGCCCGTTACTACCACTTCGTTCAGAGAAGATGAATTCTGAGAAACTTTTATCTGCAACGTTTTTTGCGGTGCGGAGGAAAGGGTAACGCGTTCCATTTCATACCCAACACCTACCGCTTCGACAATTACCGGAAAAGAATCTATAAGCACTTTTGCATTGCCGTTATCATCGGTAAGGGTGCTTCCTTTTTTTGTTTCAGGATGCAAGCTGTAAATATTGATATAAATATAAGAAGCCGGAAGTCCGTTGTCTTTCATTACAGCCTGGATGTTCACTTCTGTCTGCGCTTTGGTGACCGCACTGCTAAAAAAAACTATACAAATAAGAAAAGAAAGTCTGATAAAAATTCTCATAATCCCTTAATGAGAACAGAGTTTCGTAAAGCTTGGAAAAGATAACGAAACTCTGTTCATAAAACTTAAACTTAGTGTTAGAAAATATTAATGCTGCACCACTAATTTCTGCGTGGTTTTCCAGTTGCCACTTGTAAGCGTAAGAATATAATTACCGTTCACAAACTGAGAAGTGGAAATATTGTAGGCATTCAAACCATTGCTCACTTTCACGCCAGCACGATAAATCATTTTGCCTGTAATATCTGTAATGGTAAGCTGTGCGTCACCGATATTCTGCTGAGATTCTGTCATTACATACAATTGATCTGCAACAGGATTAGGATAAATAGAGAAAGATGATAACGGGGAAGTTGCAGTGCTTACTGAAGTAGTTACATTTAATTTACGGCTTCTGAAAACAGATTTACCGGTAGAGCCGCCATCGAAGCGGGTAAACCCTAACTGATAAAAATCGCCTGCATTGGTTCTTATAATCCAACTTTTCATAGTATCTACCGCATAAGCCATTCCTGTAAAGCTTTTCCAGTCGTCGCCGATTACGTTGAGTGCCGCAGAAGGATTTGTCCAATGAGAAGTATAGTTAGCAGAAGTAACCATGTTAGGATCCATATTCTGAAGCTCTGCTATTTCCATAGTATCATTGCTCAATACACCTGTATAAGCCTGCAACATACCCGGTACCGGGCCGAATATCATAGGCTTAGGGTATTGTGTAAACAACAGATCCCAGTCTCCGCGGTTGGGCTCTCTGTCAAGTACGGTATTGGTAGTGATGTTATAATATGCAAAAAGACGATCAGAATAGTTAGCTCTGGTAATATACTGACTTACCACTGGAGAACTTCCATCCAAAGTACCGATATCAAACTTATAACCTATCGCGCTGTTGCCGCCCATACTGATGTATTCCTGCAGCCAAAGCTTGAACGCCACTCCATTCACTTTTACCAGATAGACAGAATCGCCTAACAAGTTATGATTGGGAGATCCCTGATAAATTCCCCAGCCAAAATCAAACATACCGGCACCTCCGGCATAATGAGAAAAAGCGCCATCCCCCCAATTGGTGCTGTCCACGTTGATTAATTGGTCTTCGGGATTTGTTTTACCAACTGTGTCTGTGGCAGTAAGCGTAGCAAAACTGGTAGCAGCCGATAAATGAAGGGAGTAAACTTCTACCTGTCCTTTTACATAATTGGATCTTACAGTAGCAGTGAAAGAAGGTTCGCCAAACGAAGTCATCTGAAACGCCAAATGCCAGTTAGCTGCATCTACGGGTGTTTCCACGCCGGTAGCGAGGTTATAATAAACATCATTGGCATAGCTTGCACCCATAGTTACCGAATCTTCCACCCAATTCTGAGCCTGAACCTGAGAAGCCATTGCAACAGCTCCTGCAAAAAGTATAAATTTTAATTTCATCTTGGATAAATTTTACGTTGCAAAAGTACCTTAGCATACTTACAACTCCGGCATCATGACAATCTTTGACAATTAAATGACAGTTCCCGATTGTTGAAACGCCAAGGGATAAAAAAATGCACCGGCAGCGATGATCTTTTTTTGTAAAACATCCTTTATTTTCAGTAGTTTCAATGCTATTTTTTTCTTTTAAACAATACTTTAAAAAAATGGATACGATACAACAGCTTAAAAGCGAACTCGAACTAGAGTATCAAACCACTAAAAAATTCTTCGAAAAATTTCCCGAAGATAAAAATGACTACGCACCTCATAAGAAAAGCATGAAGATGATGCCGTTAGCTTCTCATATAGCTGAAGTGTTTGCTTGGCCGGATGTTATTCTTAAAACCGATACATTGGATTTTGCAAAAGGTGATTATAAACCTTCTAATTTATCTACTCCACAAGAGTTGCAGGAAAAACTTGATCATGATTATCAAGCAGGTAAAAAAGCACTGGAATCAATTGAAGAAAAAGACCTGGAACCAAAATGGAGCATATCCAATAACGGACAAGTGCTGGCAGAGTGGAGCAAATATGGTGCTATAAGACATGCGCTGAATCAGGTTACTCATCATCGTGCACAGTTAGGTACTTACTACCGCTTATTAGATATTCCATTGCCCGGCAGCTACGGACCTTCTGCCGACACTCAGAATTTTTAAGAAAAAAAGAACAAAAAATGTGGAATATATATACTGGAAGTGCTCATGGCAACTGGTTTATGCAGCCATGGGCATGGCTTCCGGCTGCTGTCATTTTTATTTTACTGCTCGCTTCCTTATTAAAAAGCAATAGAAGTAAAACTAAATAATAAGTAATTTCTCATTCTTTCATACTAAAGAACGCGACGATATCAAGAAACAGGATATTCGATCTTATTTTAAAATAATGACGTTGTAAACTTTATATTCTTTGTGTGAACTTCTTGCAAAGCAGAAATCAAATCATATTTTTTGCAACAAGATACTCAGCAATTTGTATAGCATTGGTAGCAGCGCCTTTTCTGAGATTGTCCGATACGATCCAGCAATTAAGTGTATTTGGCTGTGAATGATCTCTGCGTATTCTGCCAACAAACACCTCATCTTTTCCTGCCGCAAACAAAGGCATCGGATATTCATTTACCGCCGGGTTATCGATGACTACAACTCCCGGAGCATCTTCCAGCAAATTTCTCACTTCCTGCACATCAAAATCATTTTTCATTTCGATATTCACACTTTCACTATGGCCGCCCATTACAGGCACACGTACAGTTGTCGCAGTTATTTTTATAGAATCATCTCCCATTATTTTACAGGTCTCAGCAATCATTTTCATTTCCTCTTTCGTGTAGCCATTTTCCTGAAAAACATCAATATGTGGCAGTACGTTTAAGTCAATCGGATGAGGATATACTCCGCGTGTTTGTAAACCTGAACGCTGATCCAGCAGTTCTTTCACCGCTTTTTGCCCTGTACCGGTAACGGATTGATAAGTGCTGACCACCACTCTTTTTATACCGTACTTTTTATGAAGCGGCTCCAATACCATCACCATTTGTATAGTAGAACAATTGGGATTGGCTATAATAAAATCATTGTTTGTAAGTGTGGCTCCGTTTACTTCTGGCACTATCAGTTTTTTTGCAGGATCCATTCTCCAGGCAGAAGAATTGTCAATTACCCTGCAACCTATCGCTGCGAATTTTGGAGCCAATGTTTCCGATACGCTTCCGCCCGCGCTGAATAAAGCGATCTGCGGACGTTTAGCCAATGCATCTTCCACCGATACTACATCATGATGATGATTTTTGAAAATAACCGATTGTCCCACCGACTTTTGAGAAGCCACCGGTATCAGTTCCGTAACGGGAAAATCTCGTTCTCCCAATATCTTCAACATGGTGCTGCCTACCAAACCGGTTGCACCTACTAAGGCTAAGCGCATAGAATATTTTTAGCAAATGTAATCTACTGAAAACATTTTTGCACTACTCAAATATTCGCAGAGCAATGGCTCTTTATTATTTTTGATTTTCTTTTACAAAAATATGCGGTATTATATCATAGCAGGAGAAGCCAGCGGAGACTTACACGGAAGTAATCTGATCAAAGCACTAAAAATAAAAGATACTCAAGCGGTGGTACGGGCCTGGGGCGGCGATAAGATGAAAAATGCCGGGGCCACTTTAGTAAAGCATTACAAAGACCTTGCTTTCATGGGCTTTGTAGAAGTGATAAAACATTTAGGCACGATACTCCATAATATTTCGTTTTGCAAAAGAGATATTTTGCAATTTAAACCCGATGTATTGGTGCTGATAGATTATCCAGGGTTTAATATGCGTATTGCCAAATGGGCAAAAAAACAGGGAATAAAAATCGCCTGGTACATTTCGCCGCAAGTGTGGGCGTGGAAAGCCAACCGGGCGGAAAAGCTGCGAAGAGACGTAGATAAGATGCTGGTGATCTTGCCATTCGAAGTAGCTTTTTATAAAGAGTGGAATTTTGAAGTCAGTTATGTGGGACATCCGCTTATAGAAGTAGTGGAGCACGAAAAGCAAAAACCTCCGACAGCCCGCCTTTCTCATAAACCCATAATAGCTTTACTGCCCGGCAGCCGCAAGCAAGAGATACAGCAAAAGCTACCTGTAATGCTGCAAATGGCAAAGCATTTTCCGGATCATCAATTTATCATAGCGCAAGCGCCTTCCATGCCTGATGAAGTTTATAAAGAGCTTATACGAAATGAAGATGTGAAACTGTTGAAAAATGAAACTTACAACTTATTAAAACAGTCCGCGGCCGCTTTGGTTACCAGCGGCACCGCCACTTTGGAAACTGCGCTTTTCGGCGTGCCGCAAATAGTATGCTATCGTGGCAATCCTGTTTCTTATTGGCTGGCAAAACATTTGGTAAAGATTAAGTACATATCATTGGTCAATCTCATAATGGACAAACCGGTGATTAAAGAATTGATACAAGGAGATCTTACGGAAAAGAACCTGAAAACACAATTAAACCTTTTGCTAAAAGAAAACGTTGTCCGACAAACTATGCTGGAAGATTATCAAAAGCTGTGGCACAAGTTGGGCGATAAAAAAGCCTCCGAACTCGTTGCGCAGGAGCTTGTAAAACTCAGTGGCGCAATAAACGAATGATCATCACGATCACCGCTATCAAAAACATAAACAGCGATATACGGTTCATACCATGCATAAATTTAATGCTGGTATTATGCGGCTCGTCAGGGTCACGTTTTTTGATGTAGAAATAAGTCAAAACCTGCTGCCAGATACTTCCTTTGTTCATAATTATAAAGTTAGCTATAAAAACTTTGGAGAGTTCATAAATTGGAAGTTATATTTGCGTTCCTTTTTTACAAAAAGGGGGAATTAGCTCATTTGGTAGAGCGCTTGCATGGCATGCAAGAGGTGACCGGTTCGATTCCGGTATTCTCCACAAGCTTTAAGTCGCCGAAAGGCGGCTTTTATTTTTTTATAATCTTTCCTGTTTGCATAGTCCCGTCATGAAATACAGCTTTATAAACGTAAGTATCGCTTGAAAGATTTTCAAGAGAAATGGACTTGTCATAGCTGCTTACATCTTTTTTAGAAAAAACAACCCTTCCGTTGATGTCATAGAAATACAAATCGAATTTTTTCTCTCCTTTATAATCAATAAATAGCTCCCGTTGCGCAGGAATGGGAAAGAAAGAAACTTCATGGGTAGCCTTCTTATCAGCTTTCGCAATGTTTGTTACAGTGAAAAGACCCCGCTTATCTTTATTCTATATACATGATTTTTTCAAAAAAAATAACTCAATTAAAATTTTTCACTCATGGCACAGGGTCATAGCCGCTGCCGCCCCACGGATGACAGGAAAGGATACGCTTCAGCGCCAGACGAAACCCTTTCCACGGCCCATATTTTTTGACCGCTTCTATGCTGTAAGTGGAACAGGTAGGTGTATACCGGCATTTTGCACCGAAAAGCGGAGAAAGAAAAGCCTGATAAAAACGCACCAAAGCAATCAGCAATTTTGAAAAGAAGTTACGCATGGGCTTCCTTGTTTAGCTTTTCTAAAAGTTTTACTACTGTATTTTTCACAAGTGTAAACGTGGGCAAATCCCGCGATGTATAAATAAAGAAAACATGAAGCTGCTTGTGTTCGCCAATGCCATCCAGCAGGTATTTATGTGTTCGCCAGGCTTCGCGCAGCATTCGTTTCACCTTGTTACGTTTTACCGCATGCTTAAATTTTTTCTTGGAAACGGAAAATCCGGCTTTTGCAACAGCAATTTCGTCTTCTGCTTTTATTGTCCATAAATATTTAATGGTGACCGGAAAAACAGAATACGCTTTCCCCTGAGAGAAAAGCGTATCAATGTGTTTCCGGCGTTTCAGTCGTTCATCAGCTTTCAGCGTGTGACGAACCGTTGGCTGTGTATGTTCGTTCCTCTGCGTCATTAGGGAGCGAGGAGGTTGGGGAAAGATAAAATTATTTAAGACGACGCTCGTCGGATATGGTCAGTTTATGGCGGCCTTTGGCACGGCGTGATGCCAATACTTTACGGCCATTCGCAGTTTCCATACGTTTGCGGAATCCATGAACATTGGCGCGACGGCGACGGCTCGGTTGAAATGTACGTTTCATTGTAGTATAATTTAAACAGCTTTTTTACGAAGTAATTTCCTAAAAAGGATGGCAAAGGTAGTATTTAGAAATGATATAGACAAATCAATTATTGATCGCTGTTTCTCTGGTGGCAAGAGCCAATTCTTTGATGAGCGACAAATCTTTTTCAATGGCATTACCCACCACCACCACCGTAGCGCCGGCTCTACAATTAGCGCTTACTTTTTCCGGGGTTTGGATACCGCCGCCGGTAAATAAAGGCAGTGCTATATTGGAGCTTACTTTGTATATCATTTCTTCGGAAATCGGATTTTTGGCACCACTACCCGCATCCATATAGATAATATGCTTGCCTTGCAACTCACCCGCCCAGGCGGTACACAAGGCTATATCCGGCTTGTTTGCCGGTATCGGTGTGGAATGACTCATATAAGAAACAGCGGTCTGCACGCCGCCATCTACAAGCATATAACCGGTAGAGATAATTTCCAGTCCGCTCGCTTTAACCATAGGCGCGGAAATTACATGCTGACCAATAAGCAGATCCGGGTTTCTGCCGGAAATTAAAGAAAGATACAGCAATGCGTCAGCGTATGCGGATACTTGTGCGGGATTTCCGGGAAACAGCAGTACAGGTATTTCGGAATACGTTTTGAATTGCCGGATGCACGCATCTATCTGGTGCGCCATGACCAAGCTGCCTCCCACTAAAAGATAATCCACGCCAGCTTCATTGCATAAATCGGCAAGGCGCGGCATATCTTCAGTTCTTATTTTATCAGGATCTACCAATACGGCGAATCCACTTCTGTTAGATTGTTTTAAGTCGCACAGCGACCGGTAAATCGAACCTTTCATTGCTATACAAAAATGCACAATTATTCGCTATCCGCGCGAATACTATACATTTCTTTTTTTCAATTCATCGCGGATTTCTATAAGGAGTTTTTCTTCGGCGGTAGGCTCAGGTGCTGCGGGCGCCGCTTCTTCCTTCCGTTTCAGCGCATTCATACCTTTCACCAAAAGGAATACGACAAATGCCAGTAAAATGAAGTTAATGGCAACGGTGATAAAATTTCCATAAGCGAAAATCGCTGCGCCGGGTATTTTCAACGCATCTACCAAAGGAGTACCCTGAGGTACTTCTCCACGCAATACCACATAGAGATTGCTGAAATCCGGTTGCCCGATAATTGCAGAGACTATTGGCATAATCAGGTCTTTCACCACGCTGTCAATAATTTTACCGAAAGCACCGCCGATGATCACACCGACAGCCAGATCCATTACATTCCCTTTTACGGCAAATTCTTTAAATTCTTTTAAAAAACCCATGCTTGTTACGATTTTAAGTAAAGCTAATATTAATTATCAAATTCCCATAGCGGATAAATTAATTTTAAAGAAGCACATTAACCTCTTATGAATTCAGCATTTTAGTTATTTTTGAAAGCATCGTTTTCAGGAAACGACAAAAATTAATTCATACTAAAACTCTTATTAAATCAGTTATATTATAGTGTTTAAACATCTTAATAGATCCATTCTTTTCCCCTTTCTGTCTTTTTGGTTTCTTGTAGTATTCAATCTTTGTATGCTGCAAAATGCGCATGCGCAGCAAAATGTAAACTACGACAGCCTGAAGCAGGAGCGGCAGCGCATCCTCGACTCTACACGCACCGCACAAAAGAGAATTTTAGACAGTGCTAAACTTGCCCGCACACAATACAATGACAGTATAAAAGCTGTAAGAAAAGCGCTTACCGACAGCCTCGCAGCTATAAGAACTTACCGGGAAAGCAAACATTACAAAGACAGCCTTACCACAGTTCGCAATCGGCGATTAGACAGCATCAAACAGGAAAGGCAGGCTTATAATGACTCGCTGAAGCAGGAAAGACAACACGTGCTGGACAGCACAAGAACCATACAAAAAGAGAGAATGGATTCTGTAAGACTGGTGCAAAAAGAAAGAGCCGACAGTCTCGGAGCCATAAGGGCTTACAGGCAAAGCAAACGTTACAAAGACAGCGTAGCCATTACCCGACAACAGCGACTGGACAGCATACGCGTGGTAAGACAAGAATATAACGACAGCATAAAAACCGTAAGGAAACAAACCCTGGATTCGGCTACAACAGCACGCAAACGAATCAACGACAGCCTTACTACTGTGCGCATAGCGCGGCTGGACAGCATGAACACCGTACGTAAAGCAAGAACAGACAGCCTTGCCAAAGTGCGCGCGGCGCGAGAGAAAAAACAAAAGGTAGAAGAGAAAAAGAAAGAAGAAAAAATGCAACTAGCGCTGGAGCTGAAAATCAAAAAAAAGCATGAAGCATGGAACAATGAAAAGATGCTGAAAAAGAAATGGTCGCTGCCCAGGAAGGTTATACAAAATACCTTCACACGCTACAATTATTATTTCAATGCCGATAAAAAAATGGATGAAGCGCTGGAGAATATGCAGCGAATGCGAAAGGAAAATTATGATACGCTCTTAGCACTTTTCCCCTTTGATCCCGACCGGGATTCTACTGTTTTAAAATCCGATATGGACAGCATTATCCAAAAAGCGTCACTCGGCATTCAGATACATGACCCGCGCACCAAATGGGCAGATGATCTTTATTTACTATTAGGACAAGCTTATTACTACAAAGGAAGTTATGACGAAGCCACTGCGGCATTCCGCTATATCATAAGCATGAATCAGCAGCGGAAAGCAAAAGAACAAAAAAATGCGAAACGCGACAGTAAAAAAGCCGACAAAGACATCAGCATTGTAGAAAAAGAGGACAATTCAACATTT